>OJJU01000501.1_pt1 | contig 14311 bp, 8 predicted proteins | sample 1596141 | NCBI WGS metagenome assembly OJJU01 (sample SAMEA4350150, study PRJEB24818) | metagenome | biome: human; feature: gut; material: faeces | place: Denmark | collected 2013-09
GAGCCGCAGCCCTGCTCCTGATGAATGGCGAGAACTTCTCTACGCCAGCCAATCCCTGGCATTTCTACATCTCCATCGCCCTCTTCTTTGCCACCTTTATCGGCGTGAAGGTGATGAAGATCAATCCCATCCGCATGATACTCTACTCTGCGTTTGCCGGATTGCTTCTTCTCTATTAAGACTTTTTTCACCCCAAACTACCCCATTTTTATGAGAAAGGTATATTTATCCATAGCCCTTGGCTTCTGCTGCCAAGGCATTCTGGCACAGCAGAGTTCCTACCACTGGAAGGTGGAGGCAGAAGCTGGTGTCAGTTGCAGTGTGCTTGATACGGATGTGTCGGGCTTGTCGGAGACTTATTATAAGGTGCGACCGGGTTTCACGGCTGCCATCGGTGCCGAATACAATATCGTAGATCAGCTGGCGGTAGGAGCGGGCATCCGCTTCGTTCAGCGCGACTACCTGTACCAGAACCTCGGCGGTGACTCCTGGAACACCCGATACAACAACAACTTCATCAGCATCCCACTCCATGTGGGCTACTATCTCCTCCATAATCCTTACCACGAGAAGGGATTGTGGATCAAGCCACAGGTGGGTGTCTATTACGAATACTTCACCTCCATGCATACCAAGGGTATGTATCCGATGAACATCATGGAGGGGTACAAGGGCGATGGTTCCTACATCCGCTATAACACCACCTACGATTTCAGGAAGAATGAGAACCATCTCCGCCGCAGTCTCTTTGGCGGCGAAGCTGGCATCAAGGTGGGTTATTCCTTCGGCAAGATAGATGCCAGCGTGGGCTATCAGTTCCAGTACGGCTTCTCGCATATCTACCAGGAAAAAGCCAGCACCAGCAAGACTGCCCGACGCAACTCCAGCCTCATCACTGCCTCGGCTGCCTATAAGTTTTAACCCCATACGCCCTGTTAGAGCAAAAACCCCTAGCCCCATACGCCCTGTTAGAGCAAAAACCCCTAGCCCCATACGCCCTGAAAGGGCAGAAGCTCCTAGCCCAGGGCAACACCCTGGGTATAATAGCAGACAGCAATACGCCCTGTAAGGGCAAAAGCTTTAAAAATCATTTTAAAATATGAGAACCCCTATATATATAAAAGGTGGAATGCGATGCCTCTTCGCCTTCCTCCTGGCGACAACCACCACGGGAATGTCGCTTACCAGTTGTGTGGCAGACAATGATGCCAACGAGAAATCGATTTCCGATTATTCCGATACCGATGTCAAGTCGTATGGCGACCTGTTCCAGGTTTTCTGGAGCGTGATGAACCAGCGCTACTGCACCCTCAACGAGCAGTCTGCCGTATCTTCCCAGACCTGGGACCAGGTTTACAAGGAATACAAACCGAAGTTTGATGCCCTGAAGACCTTCCAGCATACCTCCGCTTTCACCCAGCAGGAGATTCAGGAAGACAACGCCAAGGCAAAGCAGTATTTCCAGGAAATCATCGACAAAATCATCGACCAGCATTTCTATGTCAAGATTACCCTGCCCGTCTCCCACTCTTCTACGGAAACGGTGAGATTCAACAGCACGCTCCGCAACAAGACCGAGTATTTCCCACTGAATGCTCACTGGAACCATACCCGCGACCAGCTCAACCTGAATGGCACAGCCTTCGGCGAGATTACCTCGGATGGTTTCTGCATCATGGGCGGTTACCTGAAGGAGCAGCCGGGCACCTATTACCTCGGCTTCAACAAGTTTGCCCTCTACGAAAACTGTTTCCACGAGTATCAGAAGTCCTATCTCCCTGGCAATGCCGCCAGCACCTATCATCTGGATGCTTCCAAGATAACAGACAAGGCGAAGGAACTGATTACAGATGCAGGAAAGCGAGAGAAGGCTGAGCAGCAGGCGAAGAACCTGCTTGCCCGCCTGGATAGCTACCTGTCTTCGGATGATGCAGCCCAAGCCTGCGAGAAGATGGCGGCCTACAGCAACCAGGGCGACTATTCCGGTCTCTATGCTCTCGCCAGCCAGGCTTACGAGAAGTCGCCGAATCTCCTCAAACTGTTACCTATTACTGCTGATGCAAGCGACATGGGCGAACAGATCCGACAGAAGCTGCAGGGCGATGCCCGTTACCAGCAGATGCTTTCTGCCTCCGGTTTTGCCAACTGGTATTGTCAGGCACTTGCCGATTACCTCTGGCATGAGCGGGAACTCTATGCTTACTGGAGCGATCTGAAGTTTACCTACAATCATCTCTGCGTAGAAGGTTACCGCCGCCTGTTCCTGGAGCCGCTGGCTAAGGGCGAGATCAAGAAGCTGATTCTCGACTTCCGTGGCAACGGTGGCGGAAGCGTGATAGACACCCGTCTGCTTACCGACTACCTCATTACCCAGACAGCCGTCTATGCCTACGTGCGCAAAAAAGAGGACAATAATCCATACAGTTATACGCCTTGGATTCCACAGAAGATAACGGTTACCAAGAAGAGCCTGGGCAGAAACATCCCTACCGCCATCCTGCTCGACAACTACAGCGCAAGCATGTCGGAGGTGACAACCCTCATCCTGAAGAGTCAAGGCGACCACGTGAAGACGATAGGCAGAAACAGTTACGGAGCGCAGGCGATGCTCACTTCCGACAACGAAGCCAGCAATGGAGGATGGATAGGAAATGTAACGAGCTACCTCTACTTCTACATGCCGTTCTCGCTTACCAAGGATGCACAGGGCAACCTGCTGGAAAGTGTGGGAATCACCCCCGATTATCTGCTCGACGAGATGACCGGAGAGGAAAAGGAGAAGCTCTACCAGAACGATCCTACAGCGGCGGATAGAGGTCTGAAGAAGGCGATGGAAGTTCTGAAATAATCCCCCCAAAAGCCGGATTTTCCCCGTCTTCCATTTCTCCAATCACAAAAAAGAAATCTACCTGTACGGTTGAAATTACCCAATACGCCCTGAAAGGGCAGAAGCTCCTAGCCCAGGGCAACGCCCTGGGTTATTTTGGACGCAAACCAGTCGCCCTGTAAGGGCAAAAGCTTTAAAGAACCAGGCGTTAAACAAAGCTTTTGCCCTTACAGGGCGCTTTACTGACTGCTACTATACCCAGGGCGTTGCCCTGGGCTAGGAGCTTCTGCCCTTTCAGGGCGTGTGGAGCTTAGGAGCTTATAGACTTTCAGCCCGTTTCAACCGTACAGCTCGAAAGAAATTCATCAAAAAACAACGTTTCATAAGCGAAGGTGTGCAATTCACACCCTCGCTTTTTATTTTCTATATATCAGGCACTTATATCTTATTCACGATTTTTGTGCTCCCACACACTTTGCACAGCAATGCAAACGTTTGCATTTCATTTTCCTTGATTTCCATCAATTTTTTGAAGCATCTTTGAGAAAATCTTCCTACATTTGCAACCGAAAAGGAAACCCAACGGCATTCAATCGTGCTGCAAGGCTTATCCTATACAACTAAGTAAATGACGATAAATAAGAATAATCAACTAGCATTATCCTTTAAGAAAGAAAATCAACAGAGTAAAATTATGATGATGAAGCAGAGATTGTTCAAACGAACACCGATGTTGTTACTGCTGATTCTCTCATCAGTAATAACCCGAGCGCAAGAGGTAGCGCTGAAGACCAACCTGCTTGGTTTGGCAACTACTTCGCTCAATGCTGGTCTAGAAATAGGCACGGGCAGGAAGAGCACTTTTCAGCTTTTCGGAGCCCTGAATCCCTGGAAGTTCTCAGGCGACAAGAAATTGCGCTACTGGAACGTAATGCCAGAGTACCGCTGGTACACCTGCCAGAAATTTGGAGGCCACTTCTTCGGCATCCATGCCCTAGGAGGTGAATACAACATCAAAAATGTGGACCTGCCTTTCGGCATCTTGCCAAAGACAGAGAAAGGAAGACATTACGAAGGCTGGTATGTCGGTGGTGGTCTCACCTACGGATACCAATGGCTGCTGTCTGAGCACCTCAATCTCGAAGGATCCATCGGATTAGGATACATCTACAGCCCATACAAGCTCTACGGAAGATGTGACAAATGTCTTGACAAGGACCACCGCAACTATGTAGGTCCAACTAAAGCCGCCCTTTCCCTGATATACGCATTCTAGGAACGATATCACCGAGATAGCGAAAAACAAAATCAAACCCTCTTTTACAAGATGAAGAATATGAAGAAAATGAAGCTTTATGCGGTCATTTCGCCCCTTTGCATTCTGTTTGCACAGAGCGCATTGACTGTCCAAGCCCAGAAGATAGATGATTCGCAGCTACGGTTGGCTGGAGGCAAGATTCTGATAGACAGCGTCTTGACACAGAAGAAAAACGACAGTCTCAAGGTTGCTTTCCGCCTTCATCTCGATAGTCTGCAGCTCAAATCAGAGCAACAGCTGGTTTTCACTCCGCTTATTGCCGGAGAAGATACCATCGCCCTGAATCCCATCATCATCAATGGCAAAAACCAGAACATCAGATACCTGCGCAAAAGCAGCAAACTGAAGAACAGCCAGGCAGTGGTAGTGAGACGCAGGAATGATACCGAACAGCAGGTGCTCTTCTCACAGACCCTTCCCTACAGGAAGTGGATGAAGGCTTTCAACCTCTCCATGACGGAAGACCTCTGCGGATGCGGAAACCTGATGGATCAGGATACCACCCAGATGGCGGTCATCAACCCAATACCCAAGATTGGTCGCGACCATTACGTGAAGCCAAAGGCTGAAGCCATCAAGGTGAGAGCCGAAAAGGGTGAAGCTTACCTGAGCTTCAAGCTCAACAAGAGCGATATCCTCGCCGACTTCCGTGAGAATGCCACAGAGCTGAGAAAGATTACATCCACCATCGACCTCGTGAAGAACGACAAGGATGTGAGCATCACCAATATCGATATTCATGGCTATGCGTCGCCGGATGGTCCTTACGACAACAATGTGCGACTCGCCAACAACCGTGCGGCTGCCCTGCGCAATTATGTATGCAATCTCTACACTATCGATAAAAAGCTCTTCACCTATCACGCCACCCCAGAAGACTGGGAAGGATTCAAGAAGAAGGTGGAAGCAAGCAACTTAGCCGATAAGTCTGCCATCCTTGCCGTTGCCAACTCATCCTTGGCACCCGATGCAAAGGACCAGAAAATCAAGAAGCTTTATCCGGCTAGCTATCGCTACATCATGAGTGAGATTTATCCTCGTTTGCGCCACAGCGACTATACGGTAACCTATACCGTTCGTCCTTTCGACATTGAAGAGGCAAAGGCAATCCTGAAGACCAAGCCTCAGCAGTTGTCATTACAGGAGATGTATCTGGTGGCACAGACCTATGAGCCTGGTTCTCCAGAGTTCAACGAGGTATTTGATATTGCCGTCCGTCTCTTCCCTGATGATGAGACAGCCAATCTCAATGCCGCCTGCACAGATTTGCAGAAGGGCGACCTCGTAACTGCCGAGAAGCATCTTGCCAAGGCAGGAAACTCAAAGGAAGCTGAACGCATCAGAAAGATCTACGAGGAAATGAAGGCGGAACAATAAAAGATATAATTAACATTAAAATCATATAGATTATGAAAATTAAACATTTCTTTGGCTTGGCTGTCATCGCAGCTATGACAGCAAGCTGTTCAAGCAATGAGGATCTGGGAACCGCAGGTACTGGTACTAACGAAGCAGGTGTTGGTTATGCAACTTTCACCATTAACTTGCCTTCGGTAAATGGTTCTACTACTTCAGGTGCAAGAGGAACTCGTGCTGCAGATGCTGGTGGTGCTGTAGTGGACCCAGGCACAGAAGATGAGTATAAAGTTTCTGACGCAACTGCCCTCATCTTCCAGAAGTATGGTTCAGATGAAGGGTCTTACAAGTTTGTAGAGAGCGTAAATTTACCTTTTACGGCTATAGATTGGGAAAATGACGAAACAGATGGTATCACCACAAAATCTAAAAAGTTGGTAGCACAGCTTACCAATGTGGATACCAAGAATACATATGCTGTTTTGGTTTTACTCAATAACAAATCTACTAGTGGTGTAAAGATTAAATTGCCTACTGTAGGTCAAAGTTATAATGAGTGGAATAACGAGGCTCAGAGTCCTAATTTAACTGACTTGACTACAACAGACAACTTCTATATGGCTAATGCTCCATTGTGTAAATCTGGCGAAGTAACAACTTTGGTTACAATTGATAAAAATAATATTTATCCTACACAGAAAGCGGCTAAGGATGGAACGGCTGCTGCAAATGTTTTTGTAGAGCGTGGAGTAGCAAAGATGTCTGTTGTTGATCCTACAACAAAAACTGTTAAGGACAAGGCAACATCAGCTGATACAAAGAGTGAAGTAACATTTAGCAACTGGGCTTTAGATATCACAAACAAGAAGACATACGCTGTTCATAATATTGATGGCTTGAGCAAAGATTTCTCTGCTATTTGGACTACTCCTCGTTTCATAGGTACTAACAGCCGTGTTTATTGGGGAAAGGATCCTAACTACAGTATGCCTGAACTCAAAGATGCAAATCTTGCTGGTGATACCAAAAGAAGCGAAGAATTCTATTGTATCACAAATATAGATGATATTAATAAAACCTTCGACAAGCCGGTATATTGCTTGGAGAACACCTTTGACTTGGCTAACATGTATCAGGGTCAGACAACCCGTGTTATCTTCAAGGCAACATATACTCCTAAGGATAATGAAGGCAATAGCCTTGCAGATGCAGCAGATGGAACATTCTACACCATCGGTAATATGACAACTATCCTGAATGAGACTAAGTTGGAGGCTGCTGTAGATGCTGTTGCAAATCCAGTTCTCCCAACAGGTTATCATATTGACTATACAAATATCAAGAAGAAAGGCTCACATGTGATTGCCTTGGCAGATATCAAGGATGCTACTGGTGCAACTCTTAACGACGCTACGGGTACTGCTATCGTTAATGAGATTAATAATAAACTCGGCTTGACTGATGGAGGAGGACGTACAGAAGCGATGGTTGGTATCAATACCTATAAGAAGGGTGTTACATACTATATCGCTCGTGTTAAGCACTTCGGTGATGACAAGACTCCTTGGTCTTCTGGTTCTGCCTATGACGGACATAACGATTTGTATCTTGGCCGTTATGGTATGCTCCGTAACAACTGGTATGAATTAACAGTTGGCAACGTCTATGGTCCTGGCTACCCTGGTGTGCCTCCAGTAGACCCAACTCTGCCAGATGATGAGAATGAGAAGTATCTCAGCGTCAGCGTGAAGATTCACGACTGGGCTAAGCGTTCACAGACAGTCGATTTGTAATCCATAACACATTATTATATATAGCTCAGCCGCTCCAGCGCTAAGGAGCGGCTGGCTATATCGGAAGAATAAGAATCAATTTATACACTTTACTTTTTCATAAAACAGATAAGCATCATGGCAAACAAGAAGTTTAACAGTTGGATCAGGAATATATGCATGGGATGGGGCTTCATCATGGCCGGCAGCCTGCTAGCAAGCTGCAACGACTTGATGCACGACGACCTGCCTCCTTGTGACATGGGTGTTGACTTGCAGTTCAAGTACGACTACAACGTGCAGCGTGCCGACATGTTCAATGATCATGTGGGCGGACTCTGCGTATTCGTATACGACGAGCAGGGCAACTTCATTGCTCGCCATGAAGCCTATAACGATGCGGTATCACAGCCGCTCAAGGACCCTAACTATGCCATGCGAATCAATCTGGAACCGGGCAAATACAGATTCGCAACCTTCGCCTTCCAAAAGAAATACGAAGATGCACTCGCGCAGCCAGGTGCCAAATTCCAGATAGCTCTGCCAAAGCAGGGTGACAACATCACCGCCCTCCATGCACGACTCGACCGCGAACAGGGCAAGGTGAACAACCAGAGCCAACCGCTCGATACACTCTGGCAAGGACTCAGCAACGAACTGGTTGAAGTAAAAGACCTGCAGGTTACACGCCATACCATCGGTCTGGTTCGTGATACCAAGCAGCTCACCATCAGCTTGCATCAGACCGACGAGCCTGCCAACATCAATGCTGATGACTTCAGTTATCAGATAACCAATGCCAACGGCGATATCAGTTACGACAACTCTCTCCTCCCCGACGAGGAGTTGACATATACCCCATACTACACCTGGACCACTGAGTTTAAGGATACCGAGGGCAATGTAAAGGAGCGCACCGCTCATGCCGCCCTCATGTTCTCCCGACTCATCTGGCATCCGGCAGCAGAAAACGACAAGAACGCCATCCTCACCATTACGAACAAGACTACAGGCGAAGAGGTGGCACGCATCAATCTTGCTGACTGTCTGGCTCAAGGCCGTGGCGCCTTCGAAGCCCGCCAATATTCAGCACAGGAATTCCTGGACCGAGAGTACGACTATAAGCTCGACTTCTTCCTCCAGGGCAACAAGTGGAAGTATGCGAAGCTCAGCATTTCCATCCTGGATTGGAGCAAGCGCATCCAGCCTGTCGACTTATAATCGAATTCCAAATTATCGGTAGTAAGCTATCGAGATAAGAGATAAGTATAAAGAAAGACAAAGTTATCATGAGAAGATTTCATATCTATATAGGTTTCATAGTTTGGTTGTTGACTAGTTTATTTGTAGTTAGTTGTAATGACGAGTTGGAGGGTAACGGATATACCCCTAACTCGTCAAGCAACCTGCACGTGCTGGTACCAACCGTGCTCAGTGCGAACGGCAATGATTTCAGCGGCAGTTCCTCTGAGGTTCCTACCTATAATGCTACAGTAGATGAATGCCAGATCAATGATCTTCGCCTCTACGCCTTTCCTGTAGATGGTAATGGCAAGCTGGTAGCAGAGAATCTTCCTGCACCTTTGGCAAGCATGATGGTAGAGCCAAACGTTGCCAATTACCAACTCACCATCGAGCCAGGAACTTACCATATCTATGTAGTTGCCAATATGAGTGATGTGTTGAAAGCCCAGGATCAGAATATTAAATCGGAAGAAGAACTCAAAAATATCGTGCTGAATTATTTTCCTTCAGGTGCTCAGCCAGGTATGCCTGTATGCACCAATATTCCAATGATATACGAGCCAAAGGATATCAACGGTAAAACTGCAGAAACAGAAATCAAGGCGACAGATAAATCAGCAACTGTTATCGCAAATCTGAAGTTCACCTGTGTCAAGGTAAAGTTGAATCTCATTTTCGATCCTGCTGAAGCAACTGTATTGAGAGGCAAAAGTTTTTCAATCAAGAATATTCTTGCGCAGCAGTTAACCCCAAAAACATCCCTCTGTTGGAATGGAGAATTCAGCCAGTCTGAAGTTAGTAAAGAATATGCAGAAGGCTTTGAGAGTAATCAATATGATGCTGCCAATAACAAAAATGGCCTTTACTATCAAGGGGATGCGTGGGAACGAAATGATGCTAATGCAAATATAAACGACAAAGATGTAATCACCCTCAACGAAGGAGCCAAAGGCTCTGCCAATCCAACAAATGCCACAGCCAAATGGCTTTTCCAGGGTACTTACTATTTGCCGGAGAGATACATCGCCAATGCTTCACAGCAGTCACGACTGGCTATTGGAGGAAGCATCAATGGTAATATCGACAACAAGTATATCATTAAGTTAGGTCACAAGCAGAATGAAAGTTCTACTACGGAACTTCCAACCTTCCCTCGTGGCACCTACTACGAGATTATCGGCAACATCAAGAGTTTGGGAAACATGACCCTCGACTGTAATGTGAGCGTAAAGGACTGGACTACTGCAGAGATAAATGCCGACTTCAACCATACCACTTTGTGGGTAAGCAAGACGAAGGCAGAAGTTACCTCTACGACAAATGATTATATTACATATAAATCGAATGCAGGCAATATAGAGTTTGGATGCGATAATAAAATAAACTCAAAAAACATCATCAAAGGCATCAAACGCGGTAAAGACGCTAACGGCAATGATAGCATCGAGTTTCGCATAAATCCAGATATCCCTATTCGTGATTATGCAAAAAAGCAGCGAAAAGGCACTGCTAAGGTTTGGCTCAAGGCAAATAACCTCAAGAAATATATAGATGTAGATTATGATGTTACACCTTATCTGGATGTTACAAAAAAAGTGGTCATCTATTATAATAAAAAAGATGAATCTCAGAATAGCAGAAGCATAGAATGGGAAACTAATCTTGGGGGTATCAAGTTGGACGAAACCGAACTTAAAAAAGGTAACTCCACCATCAAGATGACTTTAAATTCATCGGATGCAGCCAAAGCCACAGGTGTCTTCACAGTAACAGCAACAAAAGATCCTGTAACGACCACCATTTATGATTTTAAGGTAAAACCCCAAAATGAGGCTACGGATGTCAAATATAAAACTGTTCGTGTAATTGTGCGTCCTCCTATCGGTGACTATCGTATCTATTTCAGAGCTATCAATGACCGAAGTAAATATAATGGAGGTAACAGTTCCGATAATTTCAAGAAAATCTTACCAGAAGGAGGTACAAACAACTGGAGCGATGGATGGAATGAGGATGCAAAAGATACAAGTGATCCAATAACAAAAAACCACTGCATCTATGTTTATACCCAGATAGGTGAAACAGAAGATGCCCCTACAGGAAAAGGTTGGATTTTTACGAAAGGGACCGAGAGAAATGGATGGCCTGGAGAAGAAATGGTGGCCGACGAGACTAACACCGGATGGTATTACAAAAACTTCCCTGAAAATGCGCAGAATGTATCATATACAAATGGAGCAGACAAAGAAGGTCCAAGAACTATTAAGCCAGGTGAGACATTGATTATGTTCAGTAATAATACATATCTAGATCAAGGATATAGTTTACACCGTTGTCCTCATCATCTAGAGCCGGGTATTCCTCTCTTCGATTATGAAGATCGTGAAGGATGGATCGTATATGACCCTACATCCGATCCTATATGGCATGTATATGATAACATGCCTGAAATTGAAGACATAGAGTACAAGGTATATACCCCGTTTGAGCTTTTTGGATGGAAAAAGGTATATGGTATCGCATCAGGAACAGCCCAGTTTACCATTAGGGATACTAATGCCAATAACAGCTGGGAATGCGATAATCTGGGAAATGGTTGGTATAAAACAACCATCAAGTTGAAAGCAGTAAAAGGGGAACACGAAAAAAACATCCTCCTGAAAAGGGAAAACAACGATAATTCTCCTACTATTACACTCTTCAATGGCAATAGTTTCAAAGACGATACAGGCTATTACAAAGATGGAAAATGGTATCAAGGTAAGCCTAAAGGCGTAACTGAATAAATAATATTGGAAAAAAATGAAGAAGATAAAGCATTTAATGATATGGATAGGATTGCTCCTAAGCCTTGTTTCTTGCAAGGATGCAATGGAGACTATCGGACTCGGCGGGGATGAAATCCCTGCCGAGGGACTTGTCTTGAACATTGATTTGCCCAATTTTTCTGAAAAGCAACTGGGCACGAGAGCTGATGCTACGGAAACAGAATCTATCAACAAGCTCACTTTGCTTTATTACGACAGTAGCAACAAGTATCTAGACAAAGAAGATTGTACCAATCAATTAACAGAGACCAACAAGAAAAGCAATGGCAACTATAACATCAAAGTAAACGCTCCGAAAGAAGCAAGCTACATACAAGTAGTTGCCAATGCCGATGTTACTGATGAAGAAGCAAGCGACTTACAGGATATCAGTAAAGCAGCAGATCGCACTCCAAGCCTTACTGAGCCAGTTTGTTGGGGTAGCATCAAGGTTACCGATTTGCTAACTCCTGAGACTGCCAAGATTTCGCTTCTGCGCTCTAATGCCAAGATTACCCTCAAAGTTGCTGAAGGCATTAAGGGAATCTTTCCTGAAAAAAGCGCAGGACTTATCATCAATAATACAGCGAAGAAAACAGCTATCGCTCCAAAAGACTATAAAGAGCAAACAGATAAAGGGTTGGCAAAAACTACAGAATTCAGTAGCACAAATGTTGGCAATGGCTCAAGCAGAGTTGTTGCTGTAAACGAGACATCTATTGGTCAAGCAAACATTATCATCAAGGCTAAATATAAGAATGTAGAAGGTTACTATAAAGTTGGCCTTTATAATAAGGATGACAAGAGTTACGAGTATGCTCTCTTGCGAAACCATAACTATACCATCACCGTAACCAAGGTGAATGACTATGGCTTTAAGAAATTGGACGAAGCCATCAAGGCTCAACCAGAAAACAGAATAGAGGCAGAAATAAAAGATGATAATCCTGCCATCACCAACATGATTGCCTGCAAGGATTATGAGCTTGGTGTTAGTGACGACCTATCCGTAAACGCAACAGCAGCTGAAGCAACTGAAGCTATTAAAGCAACCATCACTTTGGTTACTACGCTCTCTGCAACAAGTACTGACGACAAACTCTACGGAGTAAGCATCAATCCTCCTGCAGATAGCTGGATTACGTTTGACAAGGATGATGTAATAGAAACGAAACTTCCGGAATCAGGAAGTAATTCATCACCTGGCAAGAAATATGTTCTGACGTTTACGCTGGCTCCAAACATTGATGAAACCCCAAGACCAGGAACGGTTACGATATCTTCTGGTGATCTCAAGCTTGATGTGAAGATAACTCAGGCGGGCTACGATTTCATGAGAGACGACCCTAATCGTAGGGTTATCATGTTAAAAAATGACAGTGAGATTCAACAGAACTATTTTGCCTGGTTGGATAAGGTTAAAGGAATCAGACCAGATCAAATGCAAGGCGCAGTAAGAAATAATGGTCTTCATTTTACGGTAGGAAAGAATGCCTACAGTTATAAGATTCCTAAACAGGAAGGGGATGTTCGGACATATAATAACGATAGCCAGAGCCTTTTCACTGTTAGCGATGACGGAGGTTACTGGAAAGTGACGTTGAATGATAATCGCGATAATAATTATAATCTTTGGAAAGGCACCTTTACGATAAAAAACGCATCTGATATCAACATCACCTACACTGTTTATCATACTGGTATCTTCCATGAGATAACAGATGATATGGCAAACAAATACGAATTAACAGAGGGTGGTGTTGACAGTCTTAAGGTAAAAGGTATGTTCTATTATGGTGTAGTGAAGGTTGAGGGAAAAAAACATACCTACATCATGCTTGACCGTAACCTGGGTGCTACCGACAATAGTCCTTATATACCAGACGTCAACGAACTTAAAGACCATAAAGGTGCTATCGGTGGATACTTCAAGATTGCAGATGATAAGGATAAGAATAAGGATAAGAAGCAGTGGAATCTATCCTCTACTCTATCTCCTGAAGGCTTTGAAATACCAGAGAAATCGGTGTTTGAGGACTTGATTGCGAAAGGTACGCTTAAAACAGAGATACGCCATACTGCTCTTGGAGAATCGTACTATTGTACATTTATGAATACAACAAGCTCTGAGTTGCAAACCATCTATCTGCCATACGGAGGATATCTGGAAGGTGAAAGCCATAAATATCCAATGCACGTGGTCTTTTGGACCAAAACACTAGTCTCTGGAACCCAAGGTTTCAGTACAGGTAGTCCGGAATATGGTTACTGGTATAACTATTTCGATATATACAACTCGAAGCAGGGTATGTCAAACGTACGTTTCGTGAGTGGTAGTAATGGTAATAACACCGGCCGCTACAAGGCGATGCCATTACGCCTGGTACGTGTTCTGTAATAAACACAAGATAAGTGATAAATATAATAACATCATTTACTTATATATAAATAAAGTATAAAAACAGCTGTTTTAAAAAGAAGGGTTGGGTTTTCGGGAGAAAGTCCAGCCCTTCTTTTTGTCAGGATACTCCTGACAAGGAGTCAAGGTGTCACTGAGAGGTCGTCATGAGATAGTTTTATTCATCGGATTACGCTGAGTAAACAGAGCATTCTTGCTCCACGGACGCCTCACGGAAGAAAGGAAGATTTAAAATAAATATCCGCACACCAGCTGATTTCCACTTGCACAACAGGTGTTGGGCGAGCGCATATCAGCTGTTATGCAAGCGCACACAGCTGTTGTGCGGCTGGAGAGATAGGCTTTTCCAGCTTATACTATTAGTCCTTCTGGCAACAAGTAAAGGTTACTCCGAAGACTATTTACGTTAAATCGATGCAGCAACGATAATACTTACAAGGGTATCTGATAATTTTATGATTTCAATTGATGCAATTGCTCATGGGTTAAGCCTGTCAGTTCCATGATAGAGTCATCATCCATACCCTTTAATAGCATTTTCTTCGCTATATCAAGACTTTTGTGATA
>OJJU01000503.1_pt1 | contig 14241 bp, 11 predicted proteins | sample 1596141 | NCBI WGS metagenome assembly OJJU01 (sample SAMEA4350150, study PRJEB24818) | metagenome | biome: human; feature: gut; material: faeces | place: Denmark | collected 2013-09
TACCACGTGCCATGGCTGCCAACGAATTCATGGATGGAGTATAACTGTAAAACTGATCTACCAGAACATCTGCTTCATCCAGCATCCGGCAATATTCATCATAGTCTACTCCTTCTACATATTTGAGGTCTATCTTACCAGGATTTTTCTTTGCCAGAATTTCCACAAAATGAGCTATCTTTAAAGCACCTTTCAGATACTCGCGCTTGGGTTGTAAACCTATAAGCACTTTGATAACCTCACCATTCCCTTTCTGCCTGTTTTCATCTATAGCAGGAATTATCATCGGGAGAGGAATATAGTAGAGCTTTTTATGAAATTCAGAAACATCGTAACAGAGGTAATATTCATAAAGACAAGCTATTAAAGCATCAGAATGATAAGATACTGTATGCCAGCACTTATCAAACTGAGGCATAAAATGGAAAGCCATACGCTCTTTATTCTCCTCGAGGTTCTGTAATTTACCATTCCAATAAGTATCAGAATAGGCAGGAATACCCTTGGCCTGTTGCCTGAATAGATGCGGATCATCGGCAAAACAGCCTTTAATGATTCGCTTATTGGTAAGCTTGAGAAACCAGAATATCAGCATGTTCCACCAACCCATCAAAGGCACAAACTGATAGTTATGCACCTGAACAATATCATTTCCACATATCTTATGAAGATTGCAGACTATTTTCCACAATACCATAAGACCGCTCCATCTTCCATAACGCTCCATATTACGGCGCAAGTCGATGTCACGAGGAGAGTTGTGCCAATCATTGCCCTCAGACATCAGCGTTACCTGATGTCCAAGTTCTACTAATCCCTTCTTGAGAGTATTATGTAGTAAACTAGACTCACCTACCAACAGAATCTTCATAACTTTATATGATACTTATTTATATAAGATACTTGAATATCAGCAATCTTAAGATAATTCAATATACCTATTTTCTACTATATAATCAGATTTGCGCAGCCCCATGCTTACCACCAGTTTTATGGCCATTTTCTCCAGGCAGAACTTCAATGGCATCCAGCGCTTTTCTTTTTCATCACGCCAAGGACTCTTCGCCTTATACTTATCAAATTCCTTTTTCCATGGATGCTTGCAATTCTTATACCATGGTTTAGGAATACCCGTAAAATGGATGATGACCGGATGAGCCTGAGCTTCCAATATCTGTTCATCAAATTCCCAGGAAATAAGAGAATACCGCAAATCGAACCAATACTCATTCAGCACATTATATCTGATAGGTAATACCAGTTTAGAATCCTTGAACAGATAGTTCAGTACATCCTGATCATGACATTTCAACCTTTCCGCATTAGATTTCACATATTCAAAGAATTGGGAAAGAACCTGCTTTTCATGCCAATATCTCAGATTGATAACTAACATACCTGCATTGAAATAACCCATCGATTGGGGATAATGCAAGCGATTATAGTGTTCAATATTATTATTATAACTATCTGGAACTGCTGCAATTGCATAGTTTTCAACAGAAATGTTCCACAATTCAGCAAGTTTATCCACAACCAGAATATCACCATCCAAATAGATAACCTTATCTATGTTTGCCGGCAGAATTTCTGTAAGATACAAACGATAATAAGTAGCAAACGAAGTTCCTACATGATCTACTTGAAAATCCAGACCAATAGGAAAATTTTTGAAAATTTCATCGCTGATAAGATAAAAATGAATCATTTGCCGGTAACGGGCAGCTATGGTTCTGATAGGATCCAATAATGCAGCAGAATTCTTATCATGCAAGAGATGTACATTGACAATTTCTCCTCTGTTGCTCTCAAACAAAGAGGTCAACATGATACCGGTCGGCATGATATATTTACTATCAGTAGAACAAACTATTTCCATTTTTATGTTTTTTGTACTACTATTAATACGTAAATTAAATCTTTTTATTATCTTTGCAGTCATAAAAAAGAATAACTTATGCAGAAAGAATTAATATCAGAGATATCTTCACCATTGGTGAGTTTCATCATTACTACAAGTAACCACCAGAAGAAATATCTTGTAGAATGCATCAATAGTATCCTTCAGCTTTCGCTCAATGCCAAAGAGAGGGAAATAATTCTCGTTGATGATGGTAGCGAGGAATTGGTAGCCAGCCAGATAAAAGAGTTGCTGGGTAATCTGCTTTATTTAAGATTACCCAGCTTAGGCAGCAGTATGGCACGTAACTATGGCATGTACTTAGCCAAAGGAAAATACATCCAGTTTATAGAAGGAGATGATTATCTTCTTCAGCCAACCTATGAACATTGCCTTGACATCGTGAGATTCCATAATCCAGATATCGTTACATTCTGTTTCAACAAGGATGATACAGGAGAACCGTCTTACGAACTCCCTACCCCAATCAGCGGCACAGAATACCTCAACAACAATACCCTTTTAGGCTCAGCCTGTTCCTATATATTCCGCCGCGCCATTGTGGGTAGCCTGCTGTTCTCACCAAACATCAGTTTTGGCGAGGACGAGGAATTTACACCACAACTTTTCTTACGGGCAGAACGAATATTCAAGACCCAGACCTCACCTTATTATAATAGAGTGGATAAATACGCGCCTGACGAATTAGAAAATAAGGATAAGATAGATATCCACATGGACAATAAACTGGAGGTAATTCTACATCTTCAGAAGTTGCTCGATACGGTTCCTGTAGCAGAACGCCAGGCACTCAACCGCCGTATTGCCCAGCTCTCGATGGATTATCTGGTTAACAATATCCGTTTGAAGCATTCATTGATATCCTTGAATCATGCCATCAGAGAATTAAGAAAACACGGATTATATCCTCTTCCGAACAAAGAATATACCAAGAAATATATGATGTTCAGAAAGATGATAGGTACATACGTAGGACGAATTGCACTTCTCTTTCTTATCAAGAAATAAATGAATGAAGGCATAAAGGATTTCTCCATCCGGATAAGCATGCAGAGGGATAAGAGAGAATCCTATATAAATAAAAAAAGAGTATTCAACCCCTTGAATACTCTTTTTTATAATTAGATTAAACTTTCTAATTTTATTTGTATAAGTAAAAGATGATGAAAAGACGTTTCACAACGTCTGTTTGTTTTAACTGTTGCAAAGATACAACATTTCACACTATCCATGTCGTAAAATTCACTTTTTCATAGGGTAAAAAGAATTTTTCTACTACATATTAAACAGTTTTTACCACCTACAAACCAATTTCTGCCACCTTTTTCATCATTTATTGACAACATTCAACTTAAAACTATTATATTTCAAGGTAACAATAAACATTATTTTATTCGACAATAGCAGTCCAGCCACCACCTGGAGCCAGATGTATCTGAAGCTTATCGTCTGAATTTATCTGCCGTTGAGTATGTTTATAATCAGTAGCCTCACGATCGGCATTAATTCCATCGGCAAAGATATTTGCCCTGCCATTCAGTTTTTCCAATTTATTGTTCGTCTCATTCATTTTGATTAATAGGGAAAGGTCGACGGTAAGGTCACGAGCCTGCCAATTGTTCATCGCAGCAATATACCATCTGACACCCTTTCTCTTGGCTACTACCACATATTCGCCCAGTTTGCCATCCAAAGGAACCACCTGATCGTAAACAGTTGGTATCTGCGCGATGAAATCAGTACACTCCTGATTCTGCATATACTTCGTTGGACTGTCAGCAAGCATTTGCAAGGGAGCATCAAAGATGGTATACATTGCCATCTGGTGAACTCTTGTGCCCTGGCTCATCGGATGGTCGTTATTGCCGAAGAACTGTGAGCGAACGGCATTCATCATGGCTCCAGGTGTATAGTCGAAACAACCGGGCAAGGCACGGAGGAAAGGAATCGTCACATCATAGCGTGGCTGATCATGCAAAGGACCATCACCTGCACGAGGCTCCCACTTGGAATTCTCCAAGCCCTTCACACCCTCAAAATTCACGATATTAGGATAAGCAAACTGGACGCCAAACGGGCGCATGCCATGGAGATCGAGCAAAAGATGATGCTTTGCTGCACATTCAGCTACCTCGTATACAGAATTGATGGCCTTCTGGTCATCCCGGTCAAAGAAATCCACCTTGAATCCCTTGACACCCATATCTCCATAATACTTCATGATTTCCTCCATCTTCTCATGACCACGCTGAATCAAATTGCGCCATGAAGACCAAAGAATCACTCCTACCCCATTCTGCTTGGCATAATTGATGATGCCCGCCATATCCATCTTGTCTGAGAAGATGAGCAAATCCTCAGGATCGCTCCATCCTTCATCGATGATGATGTATTCCAAGCCATTCTTCTTGGCGAAATCCACAAAGTACTTATAAGTTTCGGTATTTATCCCTGCACGGAAGTCAACACCAGTGATATTGGTATTGTTCCACCAGTCCCAAGCCACTTTTCCCGGCCTGATCCACGAGGTATCCTTGATTCTACACTGAGGTCCCAACAGTTTGGCTATATCGTTACCCACCAACTGCTTGTCTTCATCTGTTACCAAAACAATGCGCCAAGGCAACCGGGTTACCTTTTCTGCTATATAATTGGCACGCTCTGCGGGTACCAGATTCAAACGGTTATATCCACCTATAGCCTCCTTTAACGGATAAGGAGGAAAGGCTGCATGCAGCGAATAAGCGGAAGAAGCATGAGATGCTGAAGCTGTAGTAGAAGTACCCTTCAAAAGATACATACCCGGATAGTTTTCCACATCAGCTTCCATTACTACAGCCTTCTTCCCTTCAGGTAAGCAAACAGCAAGAGGGGTAATGGCAAGAGAATCCTGATACATCTTAGACAGTGGAGCCTCGTCATAATAAGATTCGAAGGAATAACACCAACGCTCCCCTCCCCGATTATCATTTACGTAGGGTACAAAACTTTGATAATCGCCGGCAAAGCGATACTCGGAAGTTTCATTAACAACCTTGTTAATCATTTTCTTAGGAATGATGCGATAAGCAGCAGCATTCAGATAAACCCGGAATTCCACATCATATCCGTTGCAGGAAAGAAGCAATTGCTGATAGCCACCATTATCATCGTTCTTATAATTATGAACGGTAACCTTGCGCACTTTAGGATTCACGCCAAAGGTCTGTCTATCAGTTTGTAAGGAGATAACGGAAGGTTTCAAAACCAGAGTTTTCCCCTTGGTGATATCCCAGGTTATCGACTTATCCACATTGATATTGACAACCATATCACCTAATAATGATTGAACGGTATATACTTTCGCCGACAAAGGCAGGCAGCATAAAGCCAGAATGGGAGTGATTAATTTTGCATTCATGACTAAGTTATTTATTTGTTTATCTAATGGTTATGTTCCTCTAACTTTTTCTTAACTTCCCCATATGCGAAAGTTCAGTACCTAATATAAATTATGAGGAAAAAGTTCCGTTCTACGGAATGTGGCTAGCGTTCATTATTCGCAGAACGGAACTTCTTGATCAATTTATGAGAGAGAAAGCATTTTCTCGATTGGCTTTACGGCATCCTTGGCGATTTCTTCTGCCACTTCAACCGTAGGCCAGCCAAACTTCAGACAATTATAGATTTTCTTCAATGAGTTCATCTTCATATACTCACACTCATTGCAGCTACAGCCTACTCCACCCTCGCTTACCTCTGGCGGAACAGGATAGAAGATGACATTAGGACAATTGCGCTCCAGCTCATGCAGGATACCAGCCTCTGTGGCGATAATATACTCCTTGATTTCCGGATGTTCCTGGGCATAATGCAACATGGTGGCTGTAGAACCCTTCACATCGGCTACGGCAAGCACAGGAGCCTTGCACTCCAGGTGAGCCATCACAACAGCATCAGGATGCTCCTGCTTCAATTTGATGATAGCCTCTACAGAGAATTTCTCGTGTACATGGCAGCCACCATTCCAGAGCAGCATATTTCTTCCTGTTACACTATTGATATAGTTGCCCAGATTGTAGTCGGGACCAAAGATAATCTTCTCATCCTGTGGAAAAGCATCAATTACCTTCTTGGCATTGCCGCTGGTCACAACACAGTCGGTCAGGGCCTTCACGGCAGCAGTAGTATTCACATAGCTCACTACCTTATAGCCAGGATGCTCTTCCTTATATTTCTTCAAATCCTCTGCTTTGCAGCTATCGGCAAGCGAACAGCCGGCATTCAAGTCTGGGCAAAGCACTGTCTTGTCAGGGCTCAGGAGCTTGCAGGTCTCCGCCATGAAATGAACACCACACATCACCATCACCTTGGCATCGGTCTCGGCAGCCTTGCGGGCCAAAGCCAGGGAATCACCAACAAAGTCGGCTATGTCTTGTATCTCGCCTACGGTATAGTAGTGCGCCAGGATGATAGCATCCTTTTCCTTACAAAGCTTCTTAATTTCTGCTTTCAAGTCTAAGGCTTCGTCAACGGGTTCGTCAACGTATCCTTTCTCTATCCATTCTTTTTTCACCATAACATTAATATTATATTTCTTTATTTCTTATTTTTTTTAAAAGTTATATTAGGATGATGATATGACGTGGATAAGTGGATAAAAAACTACATAAATATTTGATATTTTCATTATCCAAGTCTTATCAATAGTTATGAGCATAGGGCATGGAAATCTTTTTCTTGGCTCTTAATGCTTTAACCATTTTATCAACATTTCCCCAATTCGCTGCAAAGTTAATAAGTTTATATCTTTTTCCGCTCAAAAAGTGCGAAAAAGTTTCTAAAAACTTATTAATAACCCTGTGGATATCCCTATTTTTATCTTCATGGGATATGGGGTGTGGATATTATGGAAGTTATTAAAAAGTTATGAGTTGAGTTTTCCGTACACTTATCAACGGGTTTATGAATAAACAAAAAAAGCAGAAACCGGTCAGGATTTCTGCTTGAATACGTTTTCTATTTTTTCTATGATCAGTTCTGGTGATATGTTCTTCATACAGGCAAAGTCGCCACGCATGCAAGGTTTATTGCCATAGATACTGCAAGGGCGGCAAGGTAAGTCGAGTTGTACTGCATTGTCTGGACTTTGATGCCATCCCATAAAGCCTGCGTATGGATGAGTGGCTCCCCAAACACTTACGACGGTAGTGTTGACAAGCGAAGCCAGATGCATATTGGCACTATCCATGCTCAGCATGACGTGGAGGTGGCTCATCAGAATGAGTTCCTGCTGCAATCCATTGAGATGGGAGGAAGCATTTACAATCTGCTTATACTCTTCTGCCCATTTATTCATTATCGGGGTTTCATTCTTACCACCTCCAAAAAGGAAGATGTGGCAGTGTGGATGATTGTGGATAAGTTGCTGGATAACTTTTTCCATCAGTTGTACGGGGTAAATCTTGCCTTCGTGAGCTGCAAATGGGGCTATACCTATCCAAGGTTCGGTTATATGTCTGTTTTTCAGATTGATAACGCTATCTCCTACTCTAAATACTTCCTGTGGCAAGCTATCCAGATTACCTTTTTCTTCGCCAAAAATAGATGTGAATTCCATCTTGACAGGATATCCTAACTGTGCAAAAACATCTGCATAATTCTGAAAGGAGGTGGGTTGCTGCTCCAGTTTCTTTCCGGAAGCTGCTACTAATTTACGTTTACCATTGCGATGCTTATCAATATGTGCCACATTGAAATTGGCTAAATTGAAACGCATACGCAGATAATTGGAGCGCAATACGCTGTGCAGGTCGGCTATCGCTGTAAATTGTTTGGCAATAAGTCGGCGATAGAGTGCATTCAAGCCCGTTACGCCTTTGTATTCGCCCTTGATATCTGCCTCCATGAAACCTACGTTGGGAGCGAGGTCTTCGAAGAATGAACGAGCGAATGGACGACTGAGCACTGTTATCCTTACGTGTGGATATTGTCTGGCCAACGAATATATCACAGGTACGGTCATGGCAACATCGCCCATGGCCGAAAATCTTATAACAAGTATATGCTCTGTCTTCATTTGTTTTTCTTCTTTATATATATAATAAGGTGTAAAATGGGGGAATATCTCTCCCCCATTCTCGGTTTTTATTTTTGGTTGTAGAGTACAGGATTGGTAGAAGGATCGTTATACATCTTCATCTGGCGATATACCTTCATGTACTTTCTACCAGCCTCGATATCTTCCAGGAGCTGGTCGATGGCTGTAGAAAGGTCTACCTGCTGTTCGAGCAGGACATCGAGCTTAGCCTGGCACTTTGCCTTGTGCTCTGCTGAAGCCTCTGGGCGCTCTACCTGCTCCTTCATGTGATAAATCTTAAGAGCAAGAATACTCAAACGGTCAACTGCCCATGCAGGACTTTCGGTATTGATGCGTGCATCAGACTGTACTTTTACATCCTTATAAATCTCACGGAAGTAAGAGTCGATTTGCTCAACCAAATCTGTACGGTCCTGATTGCTCTTATCGATGCGTCGCTTCAACACGAGTGCTTCAGCAGGGTCAATCTGAGGGTCGCGGATGTTGTCCTCAAAATGCCACTGTACTGTATCTATCCAACATTTGAGATAGAGACGGTTCTCGATAGTACCCTCAGCGAATGGATTATTGATAGGAGTATCAATGTTATCTTTGATGTGATAATCGGCTATCGCCTGATTAAAAATCTTGTTAGCGTTTTCTGTAAATGTCATATGGTTTGAAATGTTTAATTAAATACTGTACAAAAGTAACAAATTTCTCTCAAAGAGCCAACAAAAAAGCGAAAAAAGACCAAAATAATGCACAATCTATGGGTGATTGTGCACCAAAAGACACTTTTTTCGCTAAAATATTTGTTTATCTCAAAAAAAAAGTGTTCCTTTGCACTCAGATTTTTAATTAGAAATTAATTTATAAACATTTTAAAGGTTACAATTATGTCAGAAATTGAAAGCAAAGTAAAGGCAATTATCGTTGATAAGCTCGGTGTTGATGAGGCAGAAGTTAAGCCAGAGGCTAGCTTCACAAACGATCTCGGTGCAGATTCATTGGATACAGTAGAGTTGATCATGGAATTCGAGAAGGAGTTCTCTATTTCTATTCCAGACGATAAGGCTGAGAAGATTGCTACTGTAGGTGACGCTATCGCTTACATCGAGGAGAACGCTAAGTAATTTAGCAACTAAAATTTTATAAATGGAATTAAAGAGAGTTGTTGTAACAGGTCTCGGTGCTGTGACTCCAGTAGGTAATACTCCAGAGGAAACTTGGGAGAGCCTCCTTGCTGGTAAGAGCGGTGCTGCGCCTATTACTCATTTCGATACAACCCTTTTCAAGACCAAGTTCGCTTGCGAGGTTAAAGACCTGAACATCAATGATTGGATTGATCGTAAGGAAGCTCGCAAGCTTGACCGTTATACCCAGTTGGCTATGATTGCTGCCATGCAGGGCGTAAAGGATGCTAATATCGATCTTGAGAAGGAAGACTTGAACAACGTTGGCGTTGTATTCGGTGTAGGTATCGGTGGTATCAAGACTTTCGAGGATGAGGTGAAGTACTATGGTACTCACGAGGAGAATGGTCCTAAGTTTAACCCATTCTTTATCCCTAAGATGATTGCAGATATCGCTTCTGGTCAGATTTCAATCCACTTCGGATTCCACGGACCAAACTACACTACAACATCTGCATGTGCTTCTTCAAGCAATGCATTGGCTGATGCCTTCAACCTGATTCGTTTGGGTAAGGCAAACATCATCGTTAGCGGTGGTGCAGAGGCTGCTATCTGCGCTTGTGGCGTAGGTGGTTTCAATGCTATGCATGCATTGTCAACACGTAATGATGACCCAGAGCATGCTTCACGTCCGTTCAGCGCAAGCCGTGATGGATTTATCATGGGCGAGGGTGCAGGTTGCTTGATTCTCGAGGAACTTGAGCACGCTAAGGCTCGTGGTGCGAAGATTTATGCTGAGATGGTAGGTGAGGGCGAGAGTGCCGATGCTTATCACATCACAGCATCTCATCCTGAGGGTCTTGGTGCTAAGCTCGTTATGGAGCGTGCACTTGCTGATGCCAATCTGAAGCCAGAGGACATTGACTATATCAATGTTCACGGTACATCTACCCACGTAGGTGATATTTCAGAGGCTAAGGCTATCAAGAATGTCTTCGGTGATGCAGCTTACAAGCTCAACATCAGTTCTACCAAGTCTATGACAGGTCACCTCCTCGGTGCTGCTGGTGCAGTAGAGGCTATGGTTTGTGTGCTCAGTGTGAAGAACGATATCGTTCCTCCTACCATTAACCACGAAGAGGGTGATGACGATCCAGAGCTCGATTACAACTTGAACTTTACCTTCAACAAAGCTCAGAAGCGTGAGGTTCGTGCTGCATTGAGCAATACTTTCGGATTCGGCGGTCACAACTGCTGTGTTGTATTCAAGAAGTATGCTGAATAATTTTATAGATAGAATAAAGCTCTCTTTCCGTAAGGATAAAGAGCTTTATTTTTCTTTGTACGAAATCCTTGGTTTCTATCCTCACGACATCAGTTATTACAAGTTGGCTTTGATGCATAAGAGCATCATGCACCGTAATTCTAAGGGGAAGCCAGTTAATAATGAACGCCTGGAGTTTCTTGGGGATGCAGTTTTGGATGCTGTAGTAGGAGATATCGTGTACCAGCATTTTCCAGGCAAGCGTGAGGGATTCCTTACGAATACCCGAAGCAAGCTAGTGCAGCGCGATACGCTCAACAAGCTGGCACAGGAGATGGGTATCAATCAGCTGATTTTATCTAATGGACACAGTTCTTCTCATAATAGCTATATGGGAGGAAATGCATTCGAAGCTTTGGTTGGTGCCATTTATCTGGATCGCGGTTATGAGGCATGTATGTATTTCATGAAAAATCGTATTTTGGCACAAATGATAAACATTGATAAGGTGGCTTATAAAGAAGTAAACTTTAAGAGCAAGCTTATCGAATGGAGCCAGAAAAACCGTGTAAAGCTTGAGTTTGTCTTGCTTGAGCAGCAGAAAGATAATAACGGAAGCCCTGTATTTACCTATCAGGTGGAAATTGAAGGTGTGAAGGGAGGTACTGGAAAAGGGTATTCCAAAAAAGAAAGCCAGCAGGTTGCCTCTAAGGAAACATTAGACAGCCTTCGCAAGAAGCCACAGTATATTGATGCGGTATTTGCTGCCAAGGCAAATCGTACAAAGATGGAGGAAGAGCCTGTGCTTAATGTACCTAGCACTGAAGTACAGGATAATTTCATCATCTCACAGAATCAGGAAGAAAAACCTGCTGAAGAGAAGCACATCAATGTGTTTCAGGAAGAAGTTTTTTCTGATGAAACTGCTGTGAAGGAAAATGAAATAGCAGAAACCGTCGAACAGAAAAATGACGACGAGTTTGACTTGAGTGATATTACAGCGGAACCTAAGGAGATGTCTAGAGAAGACATTATTGCAGCTGCTGAAGCTGCTGCCTTTTCCGAAGAATAGGGCAGAGGAACTGGCAATGATAATTCACTCGATAAATATAGAGAAATAACTCCCATAGTTAGGTAATATAAACTTATCTATGGGAGTCTTTTTGTATACATAGAGTAGGGCTTTTGATACTGATTTTATTCCCATATATCTCTATCAGGGATAATAATTTCTCTTTTGTATTAAAAAAAAGTAAAAACTTTCTCTATATCAAAAGATTGAATTAATTTTGCATCTACTTTATAAGGTATATATATCTAGATATGAGTTTAACAACGATAATAAGTAATGTCTTCAAACCTCGACAGAAGGAGTTGGAGAAGTATGTTAATGATGCAGAACGTTTGCAGCATCATATACTCATGCGCCTTATTGAAAAGGGCAAGAATACGGAATATGGTGTAAAGCATCTATTAAATACTACCAATAGTTATGAGAAATTTGCGATGAATGTACCTGTCAACACCTATGAGGAGTTGAAGGGAGACATCGACCGTATGCGCCATGGAGAAAAAGATATTCTATGGCCAGGTTCCGTAAAATGGTATGCTAAATCTTCTGGTACTACCAATGATAAGAGTAAATTTATTCCCGTTTCTCATGATGGTTTGCATGGTATTCATTATGCTGGTGGATTTGATGCTGTAGCTCTCTATCTGCGTAATAATCCGAAGAGTAAGCTTTTTGATGGTAAAAGTTTGATTCTCGGCGGTAGCCATTCGCCTAACTATAATGTTTCGGGCAGTCTGGTGGGCGATTTGAGCGCTATTCTCATCGAAAACATCAATCCGCTTGCCAATTGGGTGCGTGTGCCTAGGAAGGAAACGGCTCTCCTGAGCGACTTCGAGGTGAAGCGCGACCGTATTGCGCAGGAAACCCTGAACAAGAACGTTACGAATATCTCGGGTGTGCCTAGCTGGATGCTCAGCGTTCTGGTACGCGTCATGGAGCTTTCAGGCAAGAAGCATCTGGAGGAAGTATGGCCAAACCTGGAGGTTTTCTTCCACGGTGGTATTGCCTTTACGCCTTATCGCAAGCAGTATGAGCAGCTCATCACTTCGCCTGACATGCATTATATGGAGACTTATAATGCCAGCGAAGGCTTCTTCGGACTGCAGAGCGATCCATCCGACCCGGCGATGCTCCTGATGATAGATTATGACGTCTTCTACGAGTTTATCCCTATGGATGAATTCGGCAAGGACAATCCTACCATCATACCTCTATGGGATGTGGAGATAGGCAAGAACTATGCGATGGTTATCACAACTTCCTGTGGATTATGGCGTTATTTGATTGGTGATACTGTGCAGTTTACAAGCAAAAATCCATATAAGTTTGTGATTACCGGTCGAACCAAATACTTTATCAATGCCTTTGGAGAGGAATTGATTATGGATAATGCCGAGAAGGGATTGGCTTATGCTTGTGAGAAGACGGGTGCACAAGTGGCTGAATATACGGCTGCTCCTGTCTATATGGACAGCAACGCCAAGTGCCGCCATCAGTGGCTTATCGAATTCTCCAAGGAACCGGAAAGCCTGGACGAGTTTGCCAGCCTGCTCGACCGGAAACTGCAGGAAATCAACAGCGACTATGAGGCTAAGCGATTCCACGACGTTACGCTCCAGCATCTGGAAATAGTAAAGGCAAGACCGGGAGTCTTCAACGATTGGCTCAAGAGCAAGGGCAAGCTGGGTGGCCAGCATAAGATTCCTCGTCTCAGCAACAGCCGCAAGAATCTCGACGAAATGCTGATGATGAACAAGTAAATTTTTATCGCTGCCTTCGAGATAGGGTAGCGAATATAAAGATAATATACAATGATTAATATGAACGACATCAAGGACAAGTTGAAGTTAAATTCCTTGTTTCTGCCTTTCTATCTGGCGGTCTTCCTCCTGTTGGCTTCCTGTGCACGAATGGGACAGCCTGACGGAGGATGGTTTGACGAGACACCACCTAAGGTGGTAGGTGCCTCGCCAGCTGACGGTGCTGTCAATGTGAAGGAGAAGAAGATAGATATTTACTTCGATGAGTTTATCAAGGTGGATAATCCTACCGAGAAGGTGGTGGTTTCGCCTCCTCAGCTCGAAGTGCCTGAAATCAAAGGCGCAGGAAAGCGTATTCATATTTCGCTTGTCGATTCTCTGAAACCCAATACCACTTATACCATCGACTTCTCGGATGCTATCAGCGACAACAACGAGGGAAATCCGATGGGCAACTATACCTATAGTTTTTCTACAGGTACCGTCATTGATACGATGGAGGTTGCGGGATATGTGCTGGAGGCTGAGAATCTGGAACCTATCAAGGGTATTCTCGTAGGTCTCTATGATGATCAGGCTGATTCTGCGTTCAAGACCAAGCCTATGTTGCGTGTAAGCCGTACGGACAGTAGAGGACGTTTCGTCATCAAGGGCGTAGCGCCGGGCTCTTATCGCATCTATGCCCTGCAGGACATGGACGGCAACTATATGTTCAATCAGAAGAGCGAGAAAATCGCCTTCACCCATGACATCATCATACCATCCAGCAAGCCTGATGTCAGACAGGATACCACATGGATAGACTCGCTGCACATCAAGTCGATTGACCAGGTGAAATATACCCATTTCCTGCCTGATGACGTGCTGCTCAGGTCTTTTACGGCTCCGTTGACAGACAGATATTTCCTAGAGACAGAGCGCAAGTAGCCTGACTGCTTCTCTCTCTATTACAGTCATAGAGGTCCGAACCGTCATAAGAGAATAAGACTTAACTGGGGTGAGGAACAACCGTTGATCGTAAGATGTTCAC
>OJJU01000510.1_pt1 | contig 14195 bp, 11 predicted proteins | sample 1596141 | NCBI WGS metagenome assembly OJJU01 (sample SAMEA4350150, study PRJEB24818) | metagenome | biome: human; feature: gut; material: faeces | place: Denmark | collected 2013-09
CCCCCACCCACCTATCTTTTTGCCAAAATCCCCCACACCCACAGAGAAAGAGGATGGTATGATTTTAATCTTTTAGACAAGAGATGGGGAGAACATACACGCCGTCTTTTCTTTGGTAAGCATATTGCCCCACACCCACCACCACGGCAAGGAATGATGGTGCAAGCATTCTTTCTGTGTCGATTTTACTCTCCAAGTCCTTTAAATTCTTTGCCCCTTCCTCAATACGCTCCTCTCCGCCAAGTTTCACTTCAAGCAGCGCGTAACTTCCATTTCTGCGATGCAGCACAGCATCACACTCCAAACCATTACTGTCTCTGTAATGATAAAGCGAACCGTCTAAAGCTTCGGCATACACTCTGAGGTCGCGCACCACAAGGTCCTCGAACAGCAGCCCGAAAGATTGCAAGTCGTTTATCAAGTCTTTTGGACCAAGTCCAAGCGCCGCAGTACCCACACTTGGGTCAACAAAATGTCGGGTGTCGCTTGTACGGATTGCCGCCTTGCTTCTTATATTCGGATTCCATGCCGGAAGATCTTCTATCACATAGAGTTTTTTTAATGCCTTAATGTAGTCCACAACAGTGTTTTCGTCAAGGGTGCTGGAATCGTTGGCGAGCATGTCTTTTCGGATTGTTGCCATCGACACCTGCTGAGCAATATTGCGCGCATAGGAACGAAGCAACAACTTTGTGCGCTCGGCACTACGCTTCACTTTATCCACGCGCTGAATATCGTAGTTCACAACCGAGTCGAAATAGTCGAAGGCTTGGTCAAGCGCCACCCCTTCAGGCACAAGCGTAGCCCATGGCCAACCACCACGACAAGTGAGAAACGCAAGCTGCTCCACTTCCATATCATTGCGCACAACACCAAAGTCTTTCCCCTCAAACAAGTCTGCCAAACTGATGGCACCAGTGGATTCGCCCGATTCATATAAGCTCATCGTGCGCATTTTCACATGCGCAAACCTACCTGTGCCACTATGGATCGTGGCATCGGCATCAGGCAACACCGACGAACCTGTGAGAATAAACTGTGAAGGCATTCCCCTCTTATCCACCTCACTGCGAATGCTGTCCCAAATTGGGGGCAACGCTTGCCACTCGTCGATTAATCGGGGCGTGTCGCCTTCAAGCAAAGTGGCTGGACTGAGATCTATCATTTGCGCACTTTGATTCAGCACCGCCGAATCGCCCAAATTAAGCACACTTTTAGCCATCTGCTTTGCCGTGGTGGTCTTTCCGCACCACTTTGGGCCCTCAATAAGCACAGCACCTTTACCAAGCACTTTCCGCTCCAATATCCTATCTGCAATACGTGACTTATACTTTACCATAACATTCTGATTTTAAGCGCAAATATATACCTTTTATTTCAAACAACAAAACATTTCAGAAACTTTTTCAGTAATTTGTGGGTGATTTGTTCAGTAATTTGTAGGTAATTTATTCAGTAATTTGTAGGTGATTTATTCAGTAATTTGTGGGTAGTTTATTCAGTAATTTGTGGACGGTTTATTCAGTAATTTGTGGAAATTGTGGATTTGGATGGATTAAATTGATGCTTTTTTATCAAAATGGGCATTTTTTTGATGTTTTTTTGGAATTTATGCAAACTTTGCGAAAAAAACTCGTTCATAATGCAAAAATAACGAAAAAATAGTATTATTTTTGTGGCATCAGCAACAATAATTCACTTTTTACATAACTACTCAAACATTTATTTATGAAGAAAAATTTACTCTCTCTCATCGCCTTGGTTAGCCTTGGCGCAAGCGCATCTGCAACTGAGCAGGTGGAAGTGATTGCTTCTCGACAAGTGGCCGACGGCGTGACACAGCAAGTGGTGCAAAACGAAAAGGGCCAGCAATACAAGAGATTCGTTGGCGTGAACGCACCTCAGGGCGCACAACAGAGCAACGACGATCCCGTAGTCGGCGACACCGTCTTCTACGAGAGCTTTGAGGGCTTCGCCACCGAGGGTAAGAATTTGAACTGGATTCCTTCCACTTGGAGCAAGAAGATTGCACCGGGCAACGAGCCTACTGCCGAGATGATTTCGCACAATATCAACAACTCGTGGTACTGCTACTACACCGGCGACGGCCAATTCTCTCCTAAGTCGAACGACGGCGAATGCGACGCATATATCCACTATGGCTACAAGAACGCACAATACAATCTGGAACCAGTGGCTCAAGACGAATGGTTGATCAGCCCTGTGGTGAACATGAACGCATCTGGCGAATACTATCTCGACTTCCTGTTGGCAGCAAGTTATTTCGACTGCTACGACGTGAATAACGACTGGGACTGGAACAAAATGCAATTCAACAAGCGCGTGGTGGTGAACACCATGAAGGTGATGACCTCAACCGACGAAGGTAAGACTTGGAACGAGGTGTTTGACTTGGCAAAGGACGTAATCGCCAACCGCACCGACCGCGAATGCTACGACACAGAATTCACCTCATACCTGCGCTACCAAATCAATGTGAGCGAACTCGCTGGCAAGAATGCAAAATTCGCTTTCCGCTATGTGCGCGATGAGGGCGAATGGATGGGCAACTCAATGGCTGTGGACGCAGTGAAGGTGCTTCACAAGGAACCTACTTCAATCAACGACGTGAAGGACGCAGCACCTGTGGTGACAAAAATCGGCAACACTTTCACAGTGAACACCAACGCACAGAGCGTGGCAGTGTATAACATCGCTGGTCAGAAGATTGCAGAGAAGTCGCTCGCAGCCGACAAGGCCATCGACGCCTCTGAATGGGCAAACGGCATCTACATCTTGCGCCTCTCTAACGGCACAGCAGTAAAGGTGGCAAAATAACAAGCACAGCAACCAACTGACAATCCCCAAAAACGGGATTTAAAACAAACAACGGCGGCATTTCCCCCAAACGGAAGTGCCGCCCATTTTTTCACACCACCACACACATCACACGGTTCAGTAAAAAATATGTGGGGATAAATTATGCTTTGTTGCCGAATCGTGAATGGAATCAAAAACAAAAACATAAAAAAACAGCCTTGGAACAAAGTGGAATGCTTCGCATTTGGCGGTGCGACTGTGCGCTTTGCGTCATTGGAAACGAGTTTCCATGCCGCCAACCACACAATCCCTCCGCCACCCTCTTACGAGGGCACACCACATTGCCCCAAGGATAAAAACCGCTCGCCGTTTCACGGCGAAAAACCCCTGGTGATATAATGATTTACAGGAAGGAGGTTGTGTCAAATCTCCCAAACGATTTTGCATGGTAGGGACGCGATACTTCGCGTCAGCGACAAATGACTGATATTCAATATGATACTACAATTATGGGCGGACGTGAAGTATCACGTCCCTACCGGGTTTGGTTTTTCGCCGAAGGCGAGCGGTTTTTATCCTTTTGGCGATGCCACCGCCCTCACTGGGGAGGGCGACGTTGGTGATGTGGTGTGGCTGATTCAAGCTTCGGCTTGAAATCAGACATGCCACAGCACTAACGACAGGTGCGAAGCACTGGCATCGCTAAAAGGCTGTTTTTTATGTTTTTGTTTCAGTCCCCCAGTATTTTTCCACTGAGCCCATCACCCTCCCCACAGCACAATACCACCCCACTCCAAAAAGACTTACGAAAACAGATTCACATACACGAATAATAGCCCGCAATTTATACAGATAATCAGCAAGTTGAGGTTTTTTTGAACAAAGTTCACAACATTGTGGACCACAACCTTGTGAACTTTCTTTTTTTTCATTACCTTTGTAGTCTAATTGAAAAGATGTAAAGGTTATGGAAAAAGCTTTTGTCTATGGCATGTCGGTTGGTGGTAATAACTTTACAGACCGAATTGAGGAAACCAAGCGTATCAAGCTTGACTTTGAAAATGGCATTAATGTCATTCTTATATCTCCAAGACGCATGGGGAAGACCTCGCTTATAAAAAAGGTGATTTCAGAGGTTGACAATCCTATGATAAAAATCGTCTATATGGACATCTATGATTGCAGAAGTGAATATGATTTCTATAACCGATTTGCCGAAACGATCATAAAATCCACTGGCAACCATTTGGAGCAAGTCATGGAGAATATTAAACGTTTCTTAGTAAGAGTTTCACCAAAGCTTTCATTTAGCCCAGAGCCTAATTCTGAGTTTTCTATATCATTAGGAATAACGCCTAAGAATTATTCTCCAGAGGAAATTTTGAATCTTCCAGAACGTATTGCTAAAGAACAGGGCATTCGCATGGTAGTGTGTATTGACGAGTTTCAGCAGATAGGTGAGTTCACCAACTCGCTAACTATACAAAAGCGTCTACGCGGAGTTTGGCAGCACCACCAAAATGTGTCTTATTGCTTCTTTGGCAGCAAGAAGCATCTGATGGAGAATATATTCCAAAGTCGTCGTATGCCTTTCTATCAGTTTGGCGAGATGCTACATCTCAAGTGCATTCCTACGGAATATTGGGTTCCCTTCATCTGTTCTCGATTTGAGAAATATGGCAAAAAGATAACAGAAGGATATGCGAGCAGAATTTGCCAAGTGGTGAAAAATCACTCATCTTATGTGCAACAACTTGCATGGAACGTTATGGCTGAAACAGAGAAAGAAGTAAACGAGCAGAGTTTCAAAGAAGGCTTGAAGGCCTTGCTGGAACAAAACAGTAGCCTCTTTATACAACAGACAGAGGGACTTACCACCTATCAACTCAACTTTATTCGCCTTTTGTGCAAAGACATACATACAGGATTCACCACTAAAGCGGTTTCAGAAATATATCCTCTCGGCAGTAAATCAAATGTAGACCGTATAAAGAAATGTTTAATTGAAAAAGAGATTATCACCATTGAAAAGGATGGTGTATTCCTCGCTGATAGTGTTTTTGAACTTTGGTTTAAAAGAGAAATGATGTAATCGATAGCCGACACTATGGTTTACCATTCACCAGTTTAATAAATATCATTAATCAGTTTAGTAATGTTCAAAAAAATAATCTGCGCAGAATTTGTGTGATGAGAGGTGGTACAAAAGACCACCCGACAAAAGTTGTGCAAGTTGTTTTTTGCATATCACTTATTAGCCAAAAGACAGTAAATATGAACGAGTATAAAACAATAGACTCTCTTTTTAAGAAATTCGCTAATCCAATAAAAGAGGATTACGAAGCATTGGCGGTTAGCCTGATGAAAAACTTTTCCATTGCCAAATGTGAAAAAGATAGTGAAGGAGTCAGAAACGTGAAGTACCGAATAGCTGATTTGGAAATATATCTATATTCAACAGACGATACTGAAGACGTAGCAACTTTGAGTAGAGACTGTATCGAAGGGCAATGGTTCTTTCATCGATTTGGAGTAGATATCGCATTTCGCACTTTACGTGGAGATAGCAATGAACTGATACGGTTTGGCGGTGTGCTGATTCGTGGATTGGAGAAGTACGAAAACGGAAAGCATGTCGGCAATATATCAGGTAGCCAAAGATGTTTGTTTGACATGTTTAATGCGTCAGATGATATGCCTAAACTTATTGAAGACAAACCTTTGGATCATATCGAGATATTCAATACTTATAGGGTAGAGAGTCGACCTCGACCTTATCGTTATTTCAAAGGCGGTGTTGATTGGCAAATGAAAAGAAAATACGTTTTTCAAACCCAGAAGTCGACCAACGGTACGCCCGAATATCACATATGGCACGACTATAAGGATTTGACCAAGAATATGTATAAAAACATGCCTAAGAAATCTGACGTAATAAAGAAAATATATCCAAGTTATGATTACTGATGAGCAAACGAACAAAGTATATTTTTCTGAATATCTGAGGGCTTACAAATGTTGGAAAAGCATCAAAGAAGCGTTGCTTAAACATAAAATAAACTTTGAAATGCTGCCCGCCACAAAAGATATATGGGTGAGAGACTTCATGCCGATTCAAAAGGATGTAAAATCTTTTATCGGGTATGAGTATAATCCAGATTATCTCAAAGAAGAACGACAGTACATCACACATGATGTGCATAATTGCTTTGAATTCATGCACAATAGTCTAATGATATTGGACGTCATCGTAGATGGCGGCAATGTGATAAAGTGTGATGACAAAGTAATCATGACAGACAAGGTTTTCATCGAGAATAAGGAGAAAGGCCGTGTGTTCTTACAGACGGTTCTCGAAGATAGTTTTGGCTGTGAAGTTGTTTTCATCCCATGGGACAAGGCGGAGAAATGCGGACATTCAGATGGAATGGTAGTTTTAATGGATTGAATTGGTGTTTTTTTCGCTAAATGGGTGGGGTTTTACCAATGAAGGGGGATGGGGAAAACGAAAACACCGACTAAATTTGGGAGGATTTAGTCGGTGCTTTGGGGGAATTGAGTATTTAATACTTGCTATTGGGCGGTTTGGAGGATGATGTTGATGAGGGAGGTGACATCGGTCACGTTGAGGATGCCATCGCCGTCGAAGTCGTAGGCATCGTCCTTTTCCACTGTGCCGAGGATCATGTTGATGAGGCGTGTCACGTCGGTCACATCATATTTCTTTTGGTCAGCCTTTTGCGTCACCTTCAGGGTGATGGTGTCGTAGCCGTCGGTGAGCGTGATGTTGGCTGTGCGGCTCTCCATACCAGCCGGCAACGCATCGTAGCCGATTTTGAGGGTATCTACCGTCAAACCGTTCTGCTTATTCATGATGCGGCACCAGTTGGCGTCCACCACAGGGTCTTTATAGCCAAAGAGCGAGAAAATCTGCTGCTCTGCTACGCCAGCCGTGGCAGGAACCACGATTTCATCGGTGCCAACGGGCAACGTGGTAATTACGGAGTGCGCCACCATCGGGAAGATGTAGAAACTGGTTTGTCCGCCGTCGCCACCTTGGAAGTAGCCTGTGAGCGGTTGCCATTTGCCCTTTTTCAGCATGTAGGCGGTGTTGCCTTCGTTGCGGAATTTCGCCATGGCGAACGACACGTTGCAAGAGTCGTTCCACTCTGGAATACCGTCGATGGTGAACCAAAACTCATCATCTACCACCTGTGGATTGAACTTAAATTCGGTGCCCACAAGGTTGGAGCCGCCCACCTCCAGTTCAAAGGTGCGCCACCATGCCGATTCGAGTTTCTCGCCCGGCAGTCCGTTTTCGCTCTTGCGCAAATGCACGCCCACGTTGGCAATCTGGTCGGCAATGTGGGTAGCTTTGTTGGTCACGAAATAAACGTATGCGCCATACACCACCATCGGACGCGAGGGCTTGGAGAAACGCTCGCCATACTCGGTAACGCCCATCTGGTTGCTACCGGGGAATGTGCCGTTGCCCAAGTCGTAGGTGATGGGGCGATCGTCGGGCAGAAGATTATTGATCACCGCCTCGTATTCAACCTGCACATCCATCTTATCTTCGCTTTTACCGTGCTTATTCTCCACTTGCAGACCCACGCTTTGCTTGTGGAGGAAGTCGTAACTCACCTTGGGGCTTTGCTCGGTGGAAGCGGCTGGCGATGCGCCAGTGAAACTCCAGTTCCACTTGTTGGGGAAACCCTCGGAGGCATCGGCGAATTGCACCGAAGCCAGCGGAGCCACCAATGGCAGATGGCTTGAAGCCTCGCGGAAGGTGGCTGGTGGCATGATATGCGCCACAGGAGCCTTGCCGGTCACGGTCACGAAGCCCTCGCGAGTGACTGCCGACTTATTGTCTTGCGCATCAATCACCTCAAGGCTCACGTTATAGGTGCCGTCTTCCTTATAGTAAACTTGCGGATTTTGCTCGGTAGATGCCGATGGAGTGCCGCCGGGGAACGCCCATTGCCACTTCACTGGCGCACCTTGCGAGAGGTCGGCAAACTTCACCACTTCGCCAGTGGCCACGTTCACGCCGTCGATTGAAGCCACGCCTGTCACTTCCAAGCCGTCGATGGCGTAGTCGGCCATATATCCGCCCGTCTTAAACTCGTCGGCGGTGCCTGGGCCGTAGGTGAAGCGGAATTTCACCGATTTACCGGCGAATGCGCTCAAATCAGCCTCAACTTGGTGCCAAATGTTGCCAGTATGCCCCGATTCCATCGTGCTATTCCACAAGTCGGTGGAAGTGGCGAAATCGTCGGTGGATACGCTCAACGTGAGCACGGCGTAATCGTTCATCGCCTCGCTATACTTCACATAAGCGTGGAATGCGCCGTTCGACGGCACGCTCACACCTGCACTGGTGGCATAAGCCACGGCACGGCGAAATACCTGATAGGGGCCCTCCACATAGAGCGACTGCACATCGGCGGCATCGACGGTGTTGAAGCCCTTGTTTTTCAACGACCATTTCACATATCCAGAGGGGTCGTTGGTAAGTGCCCAACTCGATGCGCCTTGGTCGAAATTATCGCTCCAAACGGCGGTTTGCGACGATGCGCCTTGCACACTAAAAGCGGCCTTCAGCTCGCCACTCGCATTTGCACGCACACGCTTGGGCATTGCCACGCTTGCCGCCTGCTCCACCTTCACAGGAGAGAACGACGGCCGCTCTGCCGCATTGCGTACAGGCTCTGCCACCTGTGCTTGCAGCGAAAGGGCGGCAAGCACAAGGGCAAAGGAAGATAAAAAGGTTTTTTTCATACTTTATTTTACTGTAATTTTTCAATTATCATTTCACAAACTTCACATGGCTCACCTTGCCGTCGGCGGTGACAATAGAGGCGATATACACGCCTGAACTGAGGTGAGAGAGGTTGAGTTGCGCCTCAGCGTCGGCAGCAGCCACCACCACGCCATTCACAGCCACCACGGTCACATGGGCTGGCTGGGCGAGCATCAGGCATTGAGCCGCGCGGTCGTAGTAGTTGATGCCCAAACCGATGGTCTCGGTGATGCCGGTAGGCACGGTGCACTCAATCTTCACATTCTTGATAGAGATACCCCAAGGGTTGGTTGACATCTGCTTGAAACCGATGTTGTAAATGCCTGCGGCATCGATGGTGAAGTTGACGGTGCGGGTTTCGTACATGGCGAATGCGATGTCCTTGTCGGGATATTGCGCCAGTGTGGCGGCGTTGGCGTAGTCGCTATTGTTGGCAAGCACCACATCGTAGGCATCGCCATAGCGATAACTGTAGCCGTGCACTTCGTAGGTGAGCATGTGTGCACCCTGCACGGTGCGGAATGGAGGAGTGAAAGCAGCATCGCCAGCCTTTGCGCTGAAACCCGATTCAATGGCTGTGTTGCGTGTGCTGTAACTCCAAGTCTTGCTGTCGGCGTCGGCATCGTAGAACGACCAGATAGCGGCATCATCGGCATTATCGAGGGTGGTTTCGTATGGGAGTTCGAGCGCATCGCCAAGCACGAGGCCGTTGGTCAGCGCCGCCTCGCTCATCAGTTCACCCACCTTTGCCACGATAGAATAACTATACTTTGCGAGTGGCAACACGGCATTGTCGGTGAAAGTGGTAGCCTTCACGCCCTCTGCCACCACAGCCTCGTCGGGCAGACGAGTGATGGTGTAGCCCAACGCCTCGGTGTCGATATAGCCACCGTTCACGCCGGCTGTCACAGCATCGAAGGTGACCACAGGTTTGCCATCGCTCAAAGCCAAAGCGGCGTTAGCAGGAGCCGCAGGTGTGTCGGGACCCACCCAAGCACTGGTCACGGTTGCATCTTCGCTATACATTTCATCAGCGTAAGCAACCAGTGTGTAGGTGTATTTGCCAGGTGCGCTCACATTGTCGGTATAGGTGACGGTTGCGCCCATTTGTGGCGTGTTGATAATGGTCACCAAATCGCTGCCGCGGAACACTTCCACCTTGTCGAGTTTGGCGAGGTCTAAGCCGCTCACAGCCTTCGATGGGTTCACCCAACTCAATTCCACCGCAAGCGCGCCCTTAGCGGCTGGAACGGCCTTCAAATCGCTCACAGCGGCAGGAATCACTTGCGCCTCGTCAACGGTGATGTTGTCGATATAGATAGAGTTGGAGTCGGTGGCACCAGTCACGTTGAAACCGAAGTTGAATCCGCCACTCGATGGCGCGGTGAAGTAAGCCGTTTTGCCTTCCATGAGGGCAGACTTGATGAGTTCGCCAAAGAGTTTGGTGGTTTGAGCCTCTGGAGTGTCGCCCTTGCCCACATACACGTTCAGTTGCTTGTAGTTTTCAGGCTTTATTGCCTTTTCAAGGCCAGCGTTGAACTTCAATTCATAGGTTTTGCCCTCTTCAAGAATGATTGGAGGGGTGATGAGCCAGTGGTTGGCGGCAGTTGATGTGCCCCAATAATCCACGCACTTCTTCGACGAATTGAAGCGCCATGTGCGTGTGCCGCCAGAGAGGTTGTGAATGGCAAACAGGTCGAGCGATGCGGCTTGGTCGAAAGTTTCGCTATAAGGCACTGGGAAACCCTCGCCAGCGCGAATTTTCACGGTTTGGGTAGTCGCACGCTTGGTGCTATACTGCGCCTGCACGCCGTAGGTGTAGTTGCCCAACTTGGGCACCACATTCTGGTAGGTGGTGCCGGTAAATGCCTCGTTGAGCACTTCCGAATCGCGGGTGATGCGGTAGGTGACATTTTCAAAATCCACATAACCGCCGTTCTCGCTCTCGGTTGGAGCGGTGAAGGTGAGTGTCACCTTATCGCCGTCGGCAGTGGCTGCGAGGTCAGAAACTGGTTTGGGGGTGTCGATACCCACCCAACCCGAAGTCACGGTTGGAGCACCAGTGGTGGCGTCGCCGTCAGCATTGTAGGCGGCCACGGTGTAGGTGTATTTGCCTGGATTGCTGATGCCCTTGTCCACATAGGTCATCACCTCGCCCTTTGAGCCAGCCACGGTGCCAAGGTCGGTGGTGCCGCGTTTCAACTTCACGCCGCTGAATTTAGCGAGGTCGTTGCCGTCGCTGTCCTTGGTGGGGTTGGTCCAAGTGAGAGTGGCTTGCAGCGCACCCCTCTCCCCTACTGCCACGGCGAGGTCCGACACCTGTGCTGGCACAGGAGCCACCTTGTTGATTACGAATTTTTGGAATCCACAGTCGCCCTGATAGCCGGTACTGGTCAGGTGAATGGCAAAATGATAGTCGCCGGCGGTGGTCACAATAATGCTGGCCGTGGTGGCTTTGTAGAGTTTGCTTTGATACGCCTTTTCGGTGACAAACACATTGGTTTGAGCCTCAACGGTAGGCGCATTGCCGTAGGTGAATTGGAACGACTGTCTGTCGGTACTGAAAGTGGAGCGCTGAATCACATAGCCGCTCACCTCATATTTTCCAGCTTCCAAATGCACAGAGGGAGAAATCAGCCAGTCGTTGGCGGCAGCTTTCGTGTCCTGAGGATAGAGTGCTTCGGAGTTGCTGTAGCCCCAAGTGTTGGCACTCGTTGTAGCGTTTGCATCAATCACCGTCCATTTGGCAAAACTTGCCTCATCGGCGATGTCGAGCGTGACTGGGAAAGTGGTTTGTGCCCAGTTCACAGCGGCAGTCATCACAACTGCTGCCAGTGTCAGTAAACGTTTCATCATAGTAGGTGGTTTTATTAATTGATTATTGTAATTTTCGAGCGATTTACAAGCGATTTTAAGCGAAATCTCTCCACAAGTTACAAAGTTACTATTTTTCCCAAAAGAACAAAATTTTTCCCTGAAAAATTTTGAGGTCAACGAGACAACAAGTCAACAAGACAACGAGTTGAGGTCCGATAGGTCTGATAGGTCTGATAAGTCTGATAAGTCCGATTCTGCTGCCACTGGGAAATAAAAAATGCGGAGCCGTGGGGGCTTCGCATTTTTTGTGTTCACGAACTGTTTGGGTTCGTGTATGGGTGTGGGGGTGGATTAGAATGGAGATACTTCGGTTTCGGTGAATGATTGGAAGAGGGCGTTTGCTAAACTGCTGGCACCGATACGGAAATATTGGTTGGTGAGCCACTTTTCGCCGAGCACTTCTTTCACCACGGTGTAGTATTTCACTGCGTCGGCAGTGGTGCGGATGCCACCAGCAGCCTTGAAACCGATCATCACGCCATGCTTTTCGTAATATTCCTTGATGCACTGACACATCACATAGGCAGCCTCAAGGGTTGCGCCTTCGTAAATCTTGCCGGTAGAGGTCTTGATGAAGTCGGCACCGCTGTACATAGAGAGGATTGACGCACGCTTGATGTTTTCGGCAGTCTTCAGGCAGCCGGTTTCGAGAATCACCTTCAAGTGGTGGTCGCCCATTGTGGCCTTGATTTCTGCGATTTCATCGCACAATTCCTCGTATGCCTCATCGAGATAGTAGCCCATGTTGATCACGATGTCCACCTCGTCAGCACCGTCTTCGATAGCGAGGGCGGTTTCAGCCACCTTGGTCTCGATATGAGCCTGTGAAGAAGGGAAAGCCGCACTACAAACAGCGATATTCACGTCGCTCACCTCAAGTGCGCCACGCACCACTTCTGCGAAATTGCTATACACGCAAATGGCAGCCACGTTCTTGTACTGTGGATAGTTGGTCCAGTAGTCGTTCACCTTCTTGGTGAAAGCAGCCACGCTACGTTCGCTGTCGGTGGTGCTGAGTGTGGTCAAGTCCACACAGTTGAGCAGGAATTGATACACTTCCTTGTTATCATTTTCTGCGATATGCTCTTTGAGGATTTTTTCCACTTCAGCAGCCACAACTGCGTCGTTGGTTTCCACCTTGCTCTCGAGGAAAGCCTGTTGATACTTGTTAGGAGTTTCCTTAGAATCGAATTTTTGTTCCATGTTGTATAGTTATTTTATTTTGATAATTTTTCGTTGTTGAGATGACGAAAGGCATCACGGTTAGTTTTCTTGTCGAAATTGCGCTCTAAAGCGGCGGTCAGGTCTACCCCGGTCTGGTTGGCAAGGCAGAGCACCACCCACAGCACATCGGCAAGTTCATCGCCCAAATCCTTGCCCTTGTCGGAGGGCTTGAACGACTGTTCGCCATAGGTGCGGCTGATGATACGCGCCACCTCGCCCACTTCCTCGGTGAGTTGAGCCATATTGGTGAGCGGACTGAAATAGCGCACGCCGTAGATGCGAATCCACTCATCCACTTTTTGTTGAGCCTCTTGAATAGTCATTAACTTTGCAAACTTACGAAAAAAAAACCGTTTTTCCAATCATAGATAGATTTTCACCTTTATGCTGGATGGGCAAAAATGTGGTTTCGCCCAAACGTATGCACATGCCTTCGGCATGATTTATTGCCAATCACCGATGTGTCAGCACATTACTCTTTTAAGAGCGAGTCGATGATGATGGTAACGGGACCGTCGTTGACGAGCGACACCTGCATATCGGCGCCGAATTTGCCACGCTGCACATCCTTGCCCATCAGGCGGCTCACTTCCTCGCAATACGCCTCGTAGAGGGGCACAGCAAGGTCGTGGCCAGCGGCATGGATGTAACTGGGGCGGTTGCCTTTCTTGGTGGAGGCATTGAGGGTGAATTGGCTAATGGAGAGCACTTCGCCGCCAGCATCAATCACGCTGCGGTTCATCACGCCGTTTTCGTCGTCGAAAATACGCATATTCACGGTTTTCTGGGCAAGCCACTTCATATCTGCCTCAGTGTCGCCCTCTCTCACGCCCACCAGCACCATCAAACCGCCGGCAATCTTACCCACGATTTCACCATCAATGCTGACCGATGCGCTGGTCACTCTTTGTATCACTAATCTCATTATTGTTCTGAATTATTATCTTTTTCGTTGATATTCAACGCATTATACACCATATTCGCTTTTGCCGCACCCACCACTGCGGTGAGTTGTGGCAGCGAAGCCTCTTTAATGCGCTTAAGACTCTTAAACTCTTTGAGCAACAGCTGTTTAGTCTTATCTCCCACCCCACGAATCTCGTCGAGAACCGAATGTACTTGGCTCTTGCTGCGGCGATTTCGGTGATGCGTGATGCCGAAGCGGTGCGCCTCGTCGCGCAAGCGTTGCACCACTTTCAGCGTTTCGCTGTTTTTGTCGATATAGAGCGGCAACGAGTCACCAGGGAAATAGATTTCGTTGAGGGTCTTGGCAATGCCAATCATGGCAATCTGCCCACGAAGCCCCAACTCATCAAGCACCTCGACGCCTGCGCTCAACTGCCCCTTGCCACCGTCGAGAATCACCAACTGCGGCAAATTCTGCCCCTCACTCACCAAGCGAGAATAGCGACGCGTGAGCACCTCCTTCATCGACGGTCTCTTACACACATCTGACGCTGCCGACGAATAG
>OJJU01000517.1_pt1 | contig 14124 bp, 10 predicted proteins | sample 1596141 | NCBI WGS metagenome assembly OJJU01 (sample SAMEA4350150, study PRJEB24818) | metagenome | biome: human; feature: gut; material: faeces | place: Denmark | collected 2013-09
TTTTGACACTCACGATCGAGCAATACCATGTCAGCGAACAAGGCATACCTTACTTTATTGCAGGCATAAAGTCAGAGGCAGGCAAAAACAGACTAATCCCTATACATCCAAAAATACAAAAAATGGTGACCGACTGCATAAATCATCACGGCGAAACTATTTTCTGTCGACTTGGTGACGACTTCGGCAAGCCGATGAACAAGGATTACTTTTTAAAATATGCTTTTCGTCCGGCTATGCAAGCCCTCGGGTTGGGTGATAAATTTACTCCGCATTCTTGCCGTCGAACTTTTTCAACGAGAATGTCAGCGGCAGGCGCACGAGAAGAGGACATCATCGCTCTTATGGGACACGCAGAATTCAAAACTGACATCAACCATTACATTATACAAGAGCTTGATACGCTCTATGACGCTGTTAAAAAACTCGCATAAAGCAACAAAAGCCCCCGAAATCAATCGGGGACTATTTTTTTGAGTGTCAATACCCTAAAATACCTTGAAATACCTTGAAATGCCCTGAAATCTGTAGCAACATTGTAGCAACCCACAATATCTTGCACATTCCTCAGCATTCCAGACAAACATGAAAACATAATAAAAAAGCCAGTAAACAAGCCGTTTATGGCTCAATTACTGACTTTTCTCTTGGCTCCCCCAACTGGGCTCGAACCAGTGACATCATGATTAACAGTCATGCGCTCTACCGACTGAGCTATGGAGGAATATAGAGCAAAACACCCTTTTGGGTGTATGCTTTGTGTTGGCATCTCCCTATCTTTCCAGGCCGTCACCAGCCAAGTATTTTCGGCACCACTGAGCTTAACTTCTGTGTTCGGTATGGGAACAGGTGGACCCTCAGCGTCATCAACACCAACTATTCTTTTGTATTTAAAAGCCTTTCAGCTTTTTTACCTTTTGGTGACTCGTGCGGGAATCGAACCCGCGTTGCCGGCGTGAGAGGCCGGAGTCTTAACCGCTTGACCAACGAGCCATCTGTTTGTAACAAAGGCTAATGGTCTTCTTTTCATTAGCCCCTGTTACCTTTTTGGTGCACCATCAGGGGCTCGAACCCGGGACACCCTGATTAAGAGTCAGGTGCTCTACCAACTGAGCTAATGGTGCATTTCACAGTCGCTTTGACAGCGCCCTGAAAACTGAATAAAGATTAAGCAAAGTGAGAAGCAATATTGTAAATACTTTAATAAGCTGACCAAAAGACTCTTGTGGTCAAGCCCTCGACCTATTAGTACTGCCAAGCTAAATGCCTCACGACACTTACACACGCAGCCTATCAACCTCGTAGTCCTCAAGGGGTCTTACTTGCTTATGCAATGGGATATCTAATCTTGGAGTCGGCTTCACGCTTAGATGCTTTCAGCGTTTATCCGTTCCGTACGTAGCTGCCCAGCCGTGCCATTGGCATGACAACTGGTGCACCAGAGGTACGTCCATCCCGGTCCTCTCGTACTAAGGACAGAGCTCCTCAAATATCCTGCGCCCACGACAGATAGGGACCGAACTGTCTCGCGACGTTCTGAACCCAGCTCGCGTACCACTTTAATCGGCGAACAGCCGAACCCTTGGGACCGAATACAGCCCCAGGATGTGATGAGCCGACATCGAGGTGCCAAACCTCCCCGTCGATGTGGACTCTTGGGGGAGATCAGCCTGTTATCCCCAGGGTAGCTTTTATCCGTTGAGCGACGGCATTTCCACTCACATACCGCCGGATCACTAACTCCAACTTTCGTTACTGCTCGACCCGTCAGTCTCGCAGTTAGGCTGGCTTATGCGTTTACACTCTAAGGCATGGTTTCCGTCCATGCTGAGCCAACCTTTGAACGCCTCCGTTACTCTTTTGGAGGCGACCGCCCCAGTCAAACTGCCCACCTAGCAATGTCCCCCGACCAGTTTCATGGCCGCAGGTTAGAATCTCAATACTTTAAGAGCGGTATCCCAAGGATGACTCCGCAAATACTGGCGTACTTGCTTCCTAGTCTCCCGCCTATCCTGTACATAAAATACCGAGACCCAATACTAAGCTACAGTAAAGCTCCATGGGGTCTTTCCGTCTTGCCGCGGGTAACCGGCATCTTCACCGGTACTACAATTTCGCCGGGTGCGTTGTTGAGACAGTGTCCAGATCATTACACCATTCGTGCGGGTCGGAACTTACCCGACAAGGAATTTCGCTACCTTAGGACCGTTATAGTTACGGCCGCCGTTTACTGGGGCTTCAATTCTGAGCTTGCACCCATCCTCTTAACCTTCCAGCACCGGGCAGGTGTCACCCCCTATACGTCATCTTACGATTTAGCAGAGAGCTGTGTTTTTGATAAACAGTTGCCTGGACCTTTTCACTGCGGCTCACTCTCGTGAGCAACCCTTATTCCGAAGTTACGGGTTCAATTTGCCGAGTTCCTTAACAACGCTTCTCCCGATGGCCTTAGAATTCTCTTCCTGACTACCTGTGTCGGTTTACAGTACGGGCACCTACATTATATACACTAAACTTTTCTCGCCACCAGCCAAGCATGCTTCCCTACTTATTTTCGGTCCCTTACGCCCGGGTCAACCAACGCCCGGGTCATGCCCTTTTGATGTGTCCTTTAGTTTAAATCGTAGGTGGCTACGGATTCTCAACCGTATGTGCATCGACTACGCCTCTCGGCCTCGCCTTAGCTCCCGGCTAACTAGAAGCGGACGAACCTTCCTTCTAAAACCTTAGTCTTTCGGCCATTATGATTCTCACATAATTCTCGCTACTCATTCCGGCATTCTCACTCCTATGCAGTCCACCGCCGCTTTCGCTACGACTTCACCCCGCATACGACGCTCTCCTACCAACATACCAGAGGTATATTCCCAAGCTTCGGTGTACGATTTAGCCCCGTTAAATCTTCGGCGCAGAGTCACTCGACCAGTGAGCTATTACGCACTCTTTGAATGAATGGCTGCTTCTGAGCCAACATCCTGGTTGTCTGTGCAATTCCACATCCTTTTCCACTTAACCGTACTTTGGGACCTTAGCTGTGGGTCTGGGCTGTTTCCCTTTCCACCACGAAACTTATCTCACGTAGTGTGACTCCCAATATTTCATTATCCGCCATTCTTAGTTTGATAGGGTTCAGTAAGCTTTCGCCCCCTAGCCCATTCAGTGCTTTACCTGCGGTAATGTATATTGAGGCTAGCCCTAAAGCTATTTCGGAGAGAACCAGCTATCTCCGAGTTCGATTGGAATTTCTCCGCTAGCCACAAGTCATCCCCTACCATTTCAACGGGAGTGGGTTCGGCCCTCCATGGAGTTTTACCTCCACTTCAGCCTGCTCATGGCTAGGTCACTCGGTTTCGGGTCGAATACCACTAACTATTTCGCCCTATTAAGACTCGCTTTCGCTTCGGCTTCAGACCTTAAGTCCTTAACCTCGCTAGTGACATTCACTCGCCGGACCATTCTACAAAAGGTACCATATCACACGTTGATGTGCTCTATGTGCTTGTAGGCACAAGGTTTCAGGTTCTTTTTCACTCCCCGCCAGGGGTTCTTTTCACCTTTCCTTCACAGTACTATTCACTATCGGTCATTGGAGAGTATTTAGGCTTGGAGGGTGGTCCCCCCGTATTCCCACCGGGTTTCACGTGTCCGGCGGTACTCTGGATCCTGCTAGCCTGACTCGGTTTTCGTGTACGTGACTCTCACACTCTATGGTTGAGCTTCCCATCTCATTCTACTAACCTTACCAGTACATGTCGCAGTCCGAACCCCAAAAGTATTACTACTCTTGGTTTGGCCTCCTCCGCGTTCGCTCGCCACTACTTACGGAATCTCGGTTGATGTCTTTTCCTCGCCCTACTTAGATGTTTCAGTTCAGGCGGTTCCCCACAACTTGCTATTTTATTCACAAGAGGTTGACAGAGTATTGCTCTGCCGGGTTTCCCCATTCGGATATCCACGGATCGAGGGCTGCTTTCGCCTCCCCGTGGCTTTTCGTAGATCGCTACGTCCTTCTTCGGCTTCCAATGCCAAGGCATTCCCCTTGCGCCCTTATTAGCTTGACCTTTTTCAGAATTATGTGTCCTATCGGTTTTTGTTAATTTCCTCAACGTTTTATTGTAGTAAAAATTTTTACCCTAAACAGTTGTTTAGACTTTTTGAATATTTTTGGTTACATTATCTCGTTGTTTCCATTTCACATTACCTGTATTCAGTTTTCAAAGTACATTTCTACCATAAAGCTTTCTCGCTTTATGTGGTGGGCCCGAGTGGACTCGAACCACCGACCTCACGCTTATCAGGCGTGCGCTCTAACCACCTGAGCTACGAGCCCATTTCTATGTGGTTCTGTCGGCTCTTATCCTTTAGAACCCTTTTTTTATTTAGGACCTTAGTCCTTGGTGGAGATAAGCGGGATCGAACCGCTGACCCCCTGCTTGCAAAGCAGGTGCTCTCCCAGCTGAGCTATACCCCCATATTTCCTTTTTTGAAAGCTCAGGGCCTTCAAAATTAAACAACGATTACTTCAAGTATTCCGATTCTGACCTTGGATGTCTAACAAAACCTATTTCATTTTGTTACGTCTCCATAGAAAGGAGGTGATCCAGCCGCAGGTTCTCCTACGGCTACCTTGTTACGACTTCACCCCAGTCGCCAATCCTACCTTCGGCAGCGTCCTCCATTAAGGTTAGACTACTGACTTCGGGTATTACCGGCTCCCATGGTGTGACGGGCGGTGTGTACAAGACCCGGGAACGTATTCACCGTGGCATGCTGATCCACGATTACTAGCAATTCCAACTTCGTGCAGGCGAGTTTCAGCCTACAGTCCGAACTGAGATCGTTTTTGAAGTTTTGCTCCACCTCGCGGTATTGCTTCTCTTTGTTAACGACCATTGTATTACGTGTGTAGCCCAGCACATAAGGGGCATGATGATTTGACGTCATCCCCACCTTCCTCCACCTTGTCGGTAGCGGTCCCATTAGAGTGCTCTTGCGTAGCAACTAATGGCAGGGGTTGCGCTCGTTGCGGGACTTAACCCAACATCTCACGACACGAGCTGACGACAACCATGCACCACCTGTCTCAACTTTCCCCGAAGGGCACCTTATATATCTCTATTTCGTTAGTTGGATGTCAAGTGCTGGTAAGGTTCTTCGCGTTGCTTCGAATTAAACCACATAATCCACTGCTTGTGCGGGTCCCCGTCAATTCCTTTGAGTTTCAACCTTGCGGTCGTACTCCCCAGGTGGATAACTTATTGCGTTAGCTGCGGCACAGAAGGGGTCAGACCCCCTACACCTAGTTATCATCGTTTACAGTGTGGACTACCAGGGTATCTAATCCTGTTTGCTCCCCACACTTTCGAGCCTCAGCGTCAGTAAAAGCCCAGTTGGCCGCCTTCGCCACCGGTGTTCCTCCGAATATCTACGCATTTCACCGCTACACTCGGAATTCCGCCAACCTCTACTTCACTCAAGAAGAACAGTTTCAACTGCAGTTTATGGGTTAAGCCCATAGATTTCACAGCTGACTTGCTCCCCCGCCTGCGCTCCCTTTACACCCAGTAATTCCGGACAACGCTTGCCACCTACGTATTACCGCGGCTGCTGGCACGTAGTTAGCCGTGGCTTGCTCCTTAGCTACCGTCATTTTTCTTCACTAAGAACAGGAGTTTACAATCCGAAAACCGTCTTCCTCCACGCGGCGTTGCTGCATCAGGCTTGCGCCCATTGTGCAATATTCCCCACTGCTGCCTCCCGTAGGAGTCTGGGCCGTGTCTCAGTCCCAATGTGGCCGTTCAACCTCTCAGTCCGGCTACTGATCGTCGACTTGGTAGGCCGTTACCCCACCAACTATCTAATCAGACGCGAGCCCATCCTTCAGCGCAATAGCTTTGATATATCAATGATGCCATCAATATATGTTATGCGGTATTACCGTCCGTTTCCAGACGCTATCCCCCTCTGAAGGGCAGGTTGCTCACGCGTTACTCACCCGTCCGCCACTCAGTCATATCAGATTTCATACCGAAGTAATCATTCGTCAAGCTTCGTTCGACTTGCATGTGTTAGGCACGCCGCCAGCGTTCGTCCTGAGCCAGGATCAAACTCTTAAAACTTTGTATTAATCATTCCCTCAGGAATGTACTAATCTTAATCATTCGAAACCTCTCAGTTCTTTCGAACCTGTCGTTTCATTACTGTTATTTATGTTCCGTAGAACATGGAGTTCAGTTACTCAATTATCTTAATCGGGTTCCTTACTTTTTCGTCGTTGTTTAATTTTCAAGGTCCTTCGCCGTCTCGCTCTCTCGCTGACGACTTGTACATATTACCACCTCATTACCCAATTGTCAACACTTTTTTTGAAAGTTTTTTCGTCTTTGAACACCCCTCCTTGTGTTCCGTATAATCAGTTATTCAAACTATCTACAATATCTGTGTTTTTCTGAAATTTTCTACACAATATATATAAAACAGACCCTATTTTAAGCTAAATCACTATCGGTTTAAAATTCAATACTTTTTCAATCTTTTTAAAAATCATTATAACGTCTTCATATTTTATTGTTATATCGAAAAACCTTATTGACTCATTTGTGACCGTCAACAGGTTTGCATTGTCATATCCCAAAGAAGCCGTGTTGTAATAAGCAACGGCTATGCCCACCAACAACACGACTACTGAAAATAACAACATATTTATTACATACTTCCTTGATTTCACACAATCATTCCTTTACATACTTCTCGTTTAACAACTGCCCGAGTGCATTGCCAAACAATCTCGCCGAATAACAGGCTTCATCCAAAGTATTTGCGTCCGTACCGACTTCAAGCAAGAACGAATAATGAGTTTCGTACATATTATACTTACGCTCGGAAAACAAAATCGGACGCATCAAACCGGGATAAAGCTCGTTAACCTTATTTTGAACCTGCAAATCAAATTTGAGATTTTCTTCCCAATCGGGAAAATTCTTTACCCTGTTATATTCGCAACCGGATATTATCATCATTCGAGCGGCTTTTTTGCCGTTGATTTTTGCAGTCGGTTTAACCTTGGTTTTGTTTGAATATGTAATATCATCACGATGAACATCTATCGTAACTTCTATTGACGGATACTGTTCAAGATATTTTTCAATCGTTGCACGGGAGTTGTCGTATGATTTTGTGTAATCCTTATCGTGAATGGTTCTGTCGTGAATTACATTGAAGCCCTGCTTTTCAAGATAAGCAGCCAAATCATCTCCGACACGCACCATATTCCTTGCGGAATTGTTCGACCTCGCATCGGAGCTTATATAATAACCCGTATCCAAAAGAGAATACGCCTCGGTTGTGTGCGAATGATAAATAAGGACTGTCGGTTTTGATTTATCATAAATCGTTAAATCGGAACCTTGATTGAGCAATGCTTTAATATCAGGAGAATAGAACGATTTTGGTATCTTGGTTTGAATTTGCAAATTGCCGTACAACACGATTGTGCCACCGCCTTGATATGCTTCCTCACTTGTTTTGCCCTTTGATTTTGATTTCGTTGCTGTCTTTTTTGCCTTATTCATCAACCTTGCAATATCCGAGGGCGTCTGCTGAATATCCGTATAGTCCTTGCTGTCCTCGGCACTTATACTGTTCATAACTGACTTTTCCTCTTCAGGTACGGTGTTAGTAGTATTCTCCTCCGCAACGGAATTACTATTTGAAAATGTTGCCTTTGCATTGTTATATATCAAAACAGGTGATGAGAGTTTTAGCAAAGACAACGAAAATGCGGTAAGCGGTTTTTCAATCAGCGGAGAAAGATTAACGGTTATTCCAACTATTCCGAACAATATAATAGTATTAATTATTATAATTATAATATTCTTTTTCATTATAACACCATATATTAAACATTTTTACACATGTAATTATATGATGACAATATAATCATTATCCCACAAGAGCCAACAAATCTTCAACCGACAGATTTTTTTGCAAACAAACATTAATACCCATACCGATAAGTTTTGCACCCTGCTGACAAATTCTGTCAATCTCACGAGGAGTGACAAAAACATCGTCATTGCCATTGCCCGAAATTATCCCGGTGCTGACAACGGTTGGTATTCCCACGGCAATGACAGGCACGCCGACAGTCGCTTTTGAAATTTCGTGACGGTGATTGCCTACACCCGAACCCGGAGAAATCCCCGAATCGGAAAACTGAATTGTTGTGCCGAGGCGATCTGCCGAACTTGCCGCAAGTGCATCAACAGCGATAACACATGACGGCTTGGTTTGATTGACTACACCTTTGATGATTTCAACAGTTTCTATTCCTGTGTCACCGAGCACTCCCGTGTTTATGCACGAAACGGGAAAAAGTGCAGGCAACCCTATATTGCTTTCAAGATTGTCGGCAATATGACGGGTGGCAAAAATGAACGAAGAAGTTGAAGGACCGAGAGAATCGGCAGTGATTTTTTTGTTGCCCAAGCCGACAACCAAAACAGAAGTTGCCGATTGCGGCATAACCGATTTGAGCACATCCGAAAATTCGTTAAGCCGTCCGTCTAAAATATCGGTGTCGTTAACAAAAGAATTTACATCAAGCACAACATACTTCCCGACAGGCTTACCGAGAGACTTGGCTCCGTTTTCGTTAATAACTTCAACGGTTGTGATATTGTCATCCTCGGTAATTTTTACTCCCGATAAAGTTGTCTTTTCGTTTTCTTCATAACATTCTACTGCCAAATCTGTGCGATTTATCACAAAAAACACCCCAAAACTCACTATTTTTACTAAAAGTATGCCCAAAAATAAAAAAATGCTTGCATTTTACTTAAAGTTATGCTAATATAAATCAGCGTTAAAAAGAAATTAGGCAGAAATGCCTTTACATCCAGTTTCTCGATAAAGGAGTGAAAAAGAAATGGCAAACATCAAATCAGCAAAGAAGAGAGTTTTAGTAAACCAAGCAAAAGCTGCTAACAACAAGGCTCGTAACACAGCTCTTAAGACAGCTATCAAGAAGGCTAACACAGCTATCGAAACAAATGCTGACGATAAGGAAGTTGCAGTTAAGGAAGCTGTTAAGAAGATTGACCAAGCTGCTAACCACCACCTTATCCACAAGAATTGTGCTGCAAGAAAGAAGAGCAATCTTGTTTCAAAGCTCAACAAGGCATAAGCTAATATGATAAACATTTAAAGGTACCGATTCGGTACCTTTTTTGTTTTGCCTTAAATATCAAATTGAACATTATATTTTTTAATCCAGGTATAAATCTGCACAATATATGCAAGCACTTGCGGGCCTCGCATAAGCTGACCGTACCACGGCTCACTCAAACTGTCGGGATTGTTCATCAAATCCGTTACGGAATCGGCATTGAGCATTTCGCAAAGCGGACACTCTTTGTCATTCAAAACAGCTTTTACCATATCAATTACCGCTTCGGTATATTCAGGATTAAATGTTTTCGGATAAGGACTTTTTTTGCGCCAAGTAATAGCTTCGGGCAAATCATTTTCAAACGCTTTTCGTAAAATCCCCTTTTCCCTGCCGTTATAAGCTTTTATGCTCCACGGCATATTGTAGGCATATTCAACTATTCTGTAATCACAAAACGGCACACGAACTTCAAGTGAAGCTTCCATGCTCATTGCATCCTTACGCATAAGAAGAGTTTGCATAAACCAATCCATATTGAGCACAAACATTTCACGCATACGCTTTTCGGTTTTGCTGTCTGTATCAAGCGTGCTCGTTTTTTTAACGGTTTGAAGATAAGCATTACGCATATATTCATCGCCGTGCGGCAAAAATCCATTTGCCAAAATGCTGTGGCGAACATCGGTTGTTCTGCTCCATGGGAAAGTATCTTCAAAAAGAATCTCTTTTCTGTGATACCACGGATAACCGCCGAAAATTTCATCCGCACATTCTCCGGACAAAGCAACCTTATGACTTTTGACAACCTCTTTGCAAAACAGTAAAAGACTGCTGTCAACATCGGTAAATCCCGGGCAACCTCGTGCAAAAGTACTGTCAACAAGTGCATCTGCTACATCTCGGTTTGAAAGCACAATATTGTGATGGTCGGAATCAATATAATCTGAAATAAGCCCAATATAGTCGCTGTCCTTGTTCGGTTGAAACAAGCTTGCCTTAAAATATTTATCATTATCGACATAATCAACAGAGTAAGTATCCAAAACATTGTTGCATTCTCCCATATAATCGGAAGCTACCTTTGAAATTATCGAACTGTCAAGTCCGCCGCTCAAAAATGTGCAGACGGGAACATCGGACACAAGCTGTCGTTTGATCGAATCGGTTACAAGATAATGTATATATTCCTGTGCCTGAGCTTCGTTGTCGGTAAAATCCGATGCTTCAAGACGCCAATATGTTCCCTCGGATATTTTTCCGTTTTTGAAGTACATATACGATGCCGGCGGAAGTTCGCCAATATCACGAAAAACGGTTTTGCCTATCGTTTTTGCGGGTCCGAGCATAAATATTTCGTTGAGTCCGTCCTCATCGCAAATAGGTTCTATGCCTTTAACATTAAGCAGCGTGTCGATTTTTGATGCAAAAGCAAACAATCCGCCTTTATGCGAATAAAAAAGCGGCTTAACACCTATTCTGTCACGGCAGAGAAAAAGTTCCTCGCTTTCTGTATTGTATATTGCAAAAGCAAAAATACCGTTGAGCTTTTCGGCACAGCGTTCTTGCCAAAGGTGAAAACTTTTCAGCACGACTTCGGTATCGCACGCTGTATCAAAAATATAACCGTGAAAACGAAGCTCACGCCTTACCTCCTCGGTATTGTAAATTTCGCCGTTATACACAATTATGTATTTGCCGAAACGCATAGGCTGTTTGCCGTTCTCAGGATCAATGATGCTGAGTCGCCTGTGAACAAGAGCCGCACTTTTGCTTATATACTCCCCTCTCTCGTCCGGTCCACGCATTTTGAGTGAATTACTCACTCTCCAAATCATTTCCTTTTCCTGTCTTAAATCAATGTTATCACAGAGTATTCCTGCAATTCCACACATATAAATCACCTCAGAATATACTATGCAATTTAAGATAAAAATTCCATCAAAAAAAGTCAAAACTTTTTTAAAAAAATGCTTGACATTAAGTAGCGTTTATGATATTATGTACAAGCGTTGAGGAAACGCTGGTGTAGCTCAGTTGGTAGAGCAGCTGATTTGTAATCAGCAGGTCAGGGGTTCAAGTCCGTTCACCAGCTCCAAAGGGAGATAACTTCGGTTATCTCCCATATAATATGGAAGAGTTCCCGAGTGGCCAAAGGGAACAGACTGTAAATCTGTCGTCAATGACTTCGGTGGTTCGAATCCACCCTCTTCCACCAGAAGAAAGAGTAATCGTTTCGGTTACTCTTTTCTTTATTTTATAGAGAATTCTTTTGTGAGTGGATTCGAACCACACACGCCTTAATATTGACAGTTTGATTTGAATATGATATATTACCAATATAGCCACTTTGTTGGAAGCCAATGGGTACACCGTTTTGGTGGAAGCCTATCTGTCTTACTAACTTTGTGGCTATTTGTAAAAATTATCAAAAAATAAGGTGTAATTCTATGACAATAAAAGAAGCAAGACAACAAGTAGGATTAACACAAAAAGCATTATCAGAATGGCTCGACATTCCCAAACGCACTATAGAGGATTGGGAACGAGGAGCAAGAAAATGCCCTGCTTGGTGTGAAAAATTGCTTGTCGAAAAAATTTTGACTTACAAAGACGAATAAAAGAACAAAAAGCCTACCGCACAACAAATCGAAGTGCGATAGGCTTCTTTTTTACGGCTTTACAAGTTTACCTTTTTTGAGCAATGCAAGCAGTTTGCCGTTCTGCTCTGCTGTGCCCTTGTAATCCTTATCCATAATAATCTTTCTCACTTGACATTATCATTTGATTTTGGTATACTTTCATCAATAGCAGAAGTTATTGTTCTTGCTGCGCCCATTCCGCTTTTTAGCGGAACAGAGGCACCAACAGCGTCTTTAACTTCTGTTATTTTATTTATATCATAAAGAATTTTTCTTCCGTCTTTTGCATTAGCAATGTTCAAAATTGCAGAATACACCTTTTTATTTTTCTTATTTTGAATATATACAGTTCGATATTCCCAACCGTTTTTATCAAGCCATTGGTGATTGTTTTCATTTGAAAACAAATCTATCTTTTCAGAAGCAGAAATGAAATCAGTTGCTCGTTTGTAAGCTCATTATCCTCGTTGTCAACAAAAGTATTTTTAGAAAATTGCTTATTGACATTTTGGAGCTTTTTAAGTAAAGTATAAATAGAAGATGAAGCGTCGCTGGGTGTCGTCTTTTGACTAGTCCCAGTCTTGAACGGCGTTTCATCTTCGTTTTGTTTTTTGATAACCACTTCGTGAAGATAACATTCATTAACTTTATCATCTACGATAACAATTGCCGCCATATAAAACGGTTCATTATTAATCGAGAACGGAGCGGAGAACACAGCGGTATCATAGCCCCTATTTTTATAATTTTCGGTATAATCAATAATTTCACCGTGCTTAAGTGCATCAGGCACAACTTTGAACGCTATAGCTTTATTCCTGCCTATGCCGTGAGCGATAGAGGATTTTACACCCGTTCGGGTCAATTTGATTGTTCCGTACTTACTCTTAACTTCGTTTCCGATAGAATTAAAATAATCTGTAACTTGTGTAATTAAATCGGTGTCGCTTTTTGAAAACTCTGTTCCGTCAAGATTTTTAACAGACCCCATATATGTTTTGTTGCTTTCTTTTGCAAACACAACAATAGTATCACCGTCAATGTAAATAAATTATACTTTATTGCGAATTTGTATATTTTGTACTAAATATCCCTCTAAAAGTGGATAAAAATTGTTGACAAAGCATTATTGCATATGTAAAATATTTACAGAATATTATTATAAGAGGGGTAGTTATGGAAAAGACGAAAAGGAAAAATTCAAGCAAAAAGATTGCCAAAATCATTATATTAGCCATTGTTTTGATATTGCTGATTGCACTTGCATGCGTTATGACCGTATCGGGAAAGCATCGTTCAAATCCCGAACAAATACAAAGCTATGTAACCGACAACAAGTACATACTTGACAACACAGACATATCCGGTCACAGAAGCGGGGGCGGAATTGAGCCTGAGGAAACAATGCTTGCCTTCAAAAACTGTGCGGAAAATCCGGACTTTAATATAGATGTTTTTGAGTTTGATTTGCACATTACAAAGGACAAACAGCTTGTGCTTTTGCATGATGACACGCTTGACAGAACATCAAACAGCGAGGAAGTTTTCGGCGAGAAAAAAGTAAGACCAGAGGACAAAACATACGACGAATTACGCACTTTGAATATGGGTGCAAAATTTGAAACGGAGGACGGCGAAACACCGTATGCCGACCTCAATGACAATGTTCCGGATGATTTGAAAATACTCAAATTAAACGACATTCTCGACTATCTCATCAAACAGGGCGGCGGAAAATACAAATATATTATCGAAATCAAAAACGGTGAAGATTTGGGCAAAGAAGGCGTTGACATTTTGTACAGCACCTTAAAAGAAAAAGGCATTGTTGACAAAGTGGTTTTCGGCACATTCCACAAGGAAGTGAGTGCCTATGTTGACGAAAAATATCCCGACCTTGCACGAAGCACATCAATCCCGGAAGTTCTCGACTTTTGGAAAGCCGCACTCAAGGATGACGAAGACTATGTTCCGCCTTGCAATGTTTTGCAAATTCCGTTTTGTGCCCCGTACAAAAACTTAGGTATCAATCTCGGTACCGCACAAATGATAAACTATGCACACGAGCACAATATGGCGGTACAATATTGGACAGTAAATGACGAGGACGATATGGAATACCTGATTGATATGGGTGCCGACTGTATAATGACCGACTATCCCGACAAATTGTACAATGTAAAAAACAATAAAAACGCATAATTAATAAACATCGGCGTAACTGTAACAAGGTTGCGGCGATGTTTTTATATATTCGACGATTACATCGAACACAGACATATAAATGCATATATTGATTTATTATAAGTTATATGT
>OJJU01000518.1_pt1 | contig 14103 bp, 10 predicted proteins | sample 1596141 | NCBI WGS metagenome assembly OJJU01 (sample SAMEA4350150, study PRJEB24818) | metagenome | biome: human; feature: gut; material: faeces | place: Denmark | collected 2013-09
ACATCTCCCGCACAAAGCTCTACTACAAGGTCAAGGGACTCACAGGAGAGAATCCAAGCGTCTTCTTCAAGACCTATAAGCTCAATCGTGCCGCCACCCTCATCGTGGAAGGCAAGTACAACATCTCGGAGATTGCCTATATGACAGGATTCAACACCCTGTCTCACTTCTCTACTAGCTTTAAGAAGCAATTTGGATGTACACCGAGCGAATATAGTAAGAAAACTTATTAAATTTCGATGCGAAATAGATCCGTTTTGGGGAAAAATGCTTATCTTTGCATCCAGATTGATTTAATAATAAAAAAAGGAAATTAATTATGAACGCAATTCACACAGACAATGCGCCTGCAGCTATCGGTCCATATAGCCAGGCGATCGAAGTAAACGGTTTCGTATTTGCATCAGGTCAGATTCCTATCGACCCTGCAACAGGCAACTTCGTAGAGGGCGGCATCAAGGAGCAGACTCGTCAGAGCCTCACCAATGCCCAGAACATTCTGAAGGCAGCCGGCACCGATCTTTCTCACGTAGTGAAGACTACCGTTTATCTGAACAGCATGGACGATTTCGCTGCCATGAACGAGGTTTATGCCGAGTTCTTCAGCCAGCCATATCCTGCTCGCTCAGCCGTAGCCGTAGAGAAGTTGCCTAAGGGCGCACTCGTAGAGGTTGAGGTTTTGGCAGCTAAGTAATTCCTGCATTCCAGGAATCACAGGTCCGAAAACAACAAGGAAAAATATTTTTGATGGAATCCTGCATTACATTCAAGAATCTAAGCATTGGCTATCGTCCGAAGCATCAGCTCCGGGTGATAGCCTCTGCTGTTTCTGCCTCCCTGCATCCGGGCGAGCTCACCTGCCTCATCGGCGCCAACGGAGTGGGCAAATCCACCCTGCTCAGAACCCTTTGCGGTTTCCAGCCAGCCCTGGATGGCGAAATCCTTCTTCAGGATCAGCCTCTTTCCGCTTATCCGGCGCAGCAGCTAGCCCGTCAGATTGGCGTGGTTCTCACCTCCCGTGTCGATGTTCCCCAACTGTCGGTCAAGGAGATTGTAGGCATCGGCAGGTCTCCCTACACCAATTTCTGGGGCACCCTGACTCAGGCAGATCAGCAGATAGTGGATGAAGCCATCCACCAGGTCGGCATCCCCCACCTCGCCCAGCGCAACATCTCCGAGCTGAGCGATGGCGAGCGCCAGAAGACGATGATAGCCAAGGCGCTTGCCCAGCAGACCCGCATCATCATTCTCGACGAGCCTACCGCCTTCCTCGATTTCCCCAGCAAGGTAGAAACCCTTCAGATGCTCCGCTGCCTGGCACACGAGCAGCACAAGGCAATCCTGCTCTCCACTCACGATGTAGAGCTGGCGCTGCAGCTCTCCGACAGTCTCTGGCTGATGGAGCAGAACCGTCTCTCCATCGGCACCCCGAGATCACTTGCCGCCGATGGTTCCCTCTCGAGATTCATAGATTGCGACGGCATCCGGTTTAACCCGGAAGGGATGAGGATTGAAATAGAAAATGCAGCGCACTGCAAATTTTCCTAGTTTCCATAAGAAATTTGCAGCGCACTGCATTTTTTTAGATGATGGTAATCCAGATACCTTCCCCCTGATTCTCAGCCGCCTGGATGCGCTTCATCAGACGATGGAGCCAGATACGGGAGTTCACCACCATACCCTTCAGCTTATTCTCACCCACCAGGATGCAGCCCTGGGTATCGTCGGGATAGTTGCCGGCATGGATGCGGATGCCCTCGAAACCAGGAACACCCTGCACATACGGCAGCCACTTCTTGAATCGGGGCGACTTGGTGATGAGCACACGATACGAGCCTTCAGGGATGGCTGTATGGCCCGGAATCTTTCTTGCCACCTTGCCGCTCTCTCTACTGAACCGGGCATTCACTTCCCCGGGCTTCAGCGCTATCCCCTTCAGGTTGCGCCACGTAGGCTCCAGTGTATCACAGAAGTAGCTGTCATCAGACAACTTCTTCAAGTCGAAACGATGCTCGAAGCTGCGCTTGTCGCCTGCATTCTTGCCCGACAGCGCCTTGCGCTTCACATCACCATCAGCCAACAGATAAAGTCGGCCGATGGTATAAGTATTCTTCTTAGCTATACGCTCTAAAACTATTTCCATATACAATAGATTTTTTTCGTTCATTATTTTAACTAAACTTTCGTAAGTAAGCCCCACACACCCTGAAAGGGCAGAAGCTCCTAGCCCAGGGCATCGCCCTGGGTTATTGCGGAAGCAAGCCTGCCGCCCTGTAAGGGCAAAAGCTTTCAAGTACCAAGCTATTTTCAAGAATGGGTCTTGATAAAAACTGAGTATTTGAGTAACTGAGTATTTGAGTCTTTCTCCTTCACCTTGATGTAGCCACGGAAGAGCCAGTTATTCAACATCTTCATCGTGCCCTTCGCACTCATCTTATGCTCAACTCTCAAGGCTTCCACCTGCTGATAGTTGAACTCCTCTGGCAGGAATCCCAGGATACTTGCCGGACCTCTCTTGCTCTCCTGATCGCACTCCTGTTCCGCCTTCTTGATGGCATCGCCGAAGAAACGCATCTTGCAGTAGAGGTCGTAACGCTCGCTCCAGCGGATGAAATCCTCAATCTCCGGCTCCCACTGATAACCGTTCGCCACATAGAGCACACAAGCCTTCAGATAGCCGATTACGTTGGCACGGAAGCTCAGATTCTCATAGACTCTGTCCTGCGACAGACGGGAGAATTCCGCATTCTCATCCTTCAGCACTTCGGCAAGATGAAAAGCCTCCTTGCACTCCACCAGCCCTGAAGCCATACAGAGATTATCGATGTAAGGTTTCAGAGAATTTCTGAATTCCTCATCGTAGGTTCCGTAGATGGGAATGTCCTCGCCGATATCTCTTTCGGGGATGGTACAGAAGTTGATTCGGGAAACCGGACCATCGGTCAGCACTCGCTTGAAATACTTGATGCCTTTATGGATGGTGGTAGAAGCATTCCAGTTGAAACGGATGGTGACACGCTCGGTGACACTTTGGGTTCCGACTCGCGTTTGTCCATATAAGTTACCTGGGTCAAAGGCGAGACACATGATGCGGAACTGCTGAAAACCGCTACCTTTGAGTGCATCAAACTGGTCGATTTCGTTCAGCGAAGTATAAAGGAAATGTTCCTTGGCTTCAGCGGTACGCATCACGAAGGCTGGGTTGGTCATATCGGCATCAATCTCCTGGATAATCAGATTCTCAGGGCGTTTGCGCTTATCCTTGTTGGCACCCTTACGCATCATTTCATCCTTCCATTCCTTCTCACGCTTCAGGTTTTCCTGGTCGCGCTTACGGATATCCTCCATGATGAAATCGATAGGCTTCTGTACGCAACTTTTACCTGCGCCTGTGCCTGCAAGCAGACAGGTCATCAGGGTAGCTTCGTGCTCCACGTTGTCGATATATCTGAATCTGGTTCTCCAGAGATGGGTAGCGAGCGAAGGAAAAATGGCGTGCGCCACAGCAGGCTGATAGATTTCCGGAGTCTTGGATATCAGCAGCTCCACCAGCTTCGGCAGCTTCTTCGGCATCGGAGGAGGAGCAGGATATTCCTCGTCTTCACTTTGAACTTTGAGATTTGAACTTTGAACTGTATGATTAGCATTGCCTGCCATTTGCCCCATAAAGTCCCCCGCCAGGCGTTCCGGGGATTTGCAATCCCCGGCAAGCAAGCTATAACCATTTTGTCCAGCAAGAAAGTCCCCCGCCAGGTGTCCCGGGAATTTGCAATCCCCGGCAAGCAAGCTCTTAGCAGCCTGCTCCGCCAAGGCATTCACGCGAATCACATCCCTCGAAAAAGGCTTGGAGCTGTCCCCATATTTCGCATAGAAATCGTGAATCAGCTGATGGCAGTCATTCTCCTGATAATAGCTCGGCATTCTCTTCGCCACTACCTTCATCAGTTCCTCCTCACTCATCACACGAGAAGCGCCAGCACTCATAATAGCGAGCAGGGAGGAATGTCTGGACCCCACGGTATCAATATTCATCCCCTTCAGTCCTGCAGAATCCTGGAAGAGGTCGAAGGCTATCAGATTCTTGGCATCAGCTTTCTGAGAACCTCCAGTATGGCTGATATGATCATCATCAGCACGATGGCTATCACTAGGTTGGGCAGGCTGAATAGCAGCGCCAGAAGAAACAGCAGAATGGCTGTCAGTGCCCTGAAATCGATTGTCTTGAACATCGTCATTACTTTGAACTTTAAGATTTGAGCTTTGAACTTTATGATTACTATCGCTAGGTATTTGCCCCTGAAAGTCCCCCGACAGGCGTTCCGGGGATTTGCAATTAGGTACTTGCCCCTGAAAGTCCCCCGACAGGCGTTCCGGGGATTTGCAATTAGGTACTTGCCCCTGAAAGTCCCCCGACAGGCGTTCCGGGGATTTGCAATCCCCGGCAAGCAAGCTGTAGCGAGCCGTCCCCCTTCCATCGATCGTAAGCCCACGCTTGAGAAATGCCTCTCTGCGGGCTTGAATCTCCTCATCCGGCAGCACCCCATACCACTCCTTGGAGCGGTAGATCTCCGAATCCTTATCCGTGATAAAGATGATTCTCTCCGGCGTGATGCAGCTCTTGTCGTAGGGAATCCCAGCCGCCTCGCAATACGCCTTCTGCGTCTCCTCTATCGTCATACCCATCGGCATTCTGATATCGATATGCAGCTTCTTTCTAGCCGAATATTCCAGATGCAGCAGCTTCCCCTTCCAAATCGTGTTGCTGCAGTTCAGCTCACGAGCCTTCTCCAGGGCAGCATCCACATACTCTACATCATCCACATCAATAGTCGTCTGAAAGAGGAAGCTTTCAGGCACCGCATCCTCACTGGAGCGGTGATTATTCCTGAACTTAGAATAATGGATGGCACGGATAGGCAGCTGTCTTTTCAGCCCCTCGCGTGCCTTCTTCACCGCCTTTTCATCACCAGCATCTACGCCGGGGATTGCCTTCTCCCCACGTATCTGCGCAATCACACCCCTCAGCCACGGCTGTGCTATCAGGGTGTCATAGACATACAGGGGCTGGGAAGAGTTCAATCTTCCCATATTGCCCTTGCGTGCCGGATTTAAAGCCATTACCTGTTGCTTTATCGCCATATTTCCATTTTTAATGATTAATAATTACTACCTCCCCGCTCTTTGACAGGCGATTCCATCGCCGCCCCAGCGGGCCTATCCCAAATTCTTCACCTCATACAGTTCAGCAAGCTCCCAGAATCTGTGGGCCAGATCATGGATAAACTTCCTGCCCTTCTCGGTCCATACGAGATAGGTATGCGTCACCGCCTTGCCCATCTTCTCCTTTCTGCCATCACATTTCGGATCAAGGAAGGCATTATATCGGGTGCGGCTCTTCGCCAATCCCATGTGCGCATACTCCGCATAGAGCATATACTGCCCACTCTGGTAATACTGGATATGCAGGGCACACAGCGAGCGGTTCAACTCCTGCGCCGTAACTCCCAGCTCCTTCGCCACCTGGGTAGTAGTGAAGCAGGAAACGGAATCCAGGACATTATCCGAGTAGATAGCCTTCGGCATCAGCCCATCCACCTGGTGCTCCAGATGAATGATGTTCTCACCCTTTCGGGCGATATTCACCACCTGCTCATCCACCACGCCATTCAGTCTGCGGATTTCCACATCCTGCTCACCGATGAGTTTCTTCTGCTGAGCCAGCATCACCTTGTTCTTTTCGAGCTGAGTTCTGCTTTCCGCCAACTGGATTCTGCTCTCCTCAAGCAGTTTTCTCTGCTGCTCCAGCAGCGTCTCCTTTTCCTTCAGGGTAGCACGGAGAATCTCCTCGGCATTGCGAATCGTCTCCTCCTCGCTCACCCCCTCCTTCACCGGGATATAACCGCCCGTCTTGCGAATCTGCGGCAGCACCACCGAGGTAACCCAATCCTTGAATTTCACCGCCGTAGCCAACTTAGAACCGAGCACCAGGGCATAAAAACCGCTCTCGTTGACGAAGATCATCGGAACAACCTGCATCTTTCCGTTACATTCGCCATAACGGTTTTTGGCAATTCTAGCGACGCAGCGTTTCGCTGCATCGCTAGACCTAACATGCTGTTTTACAGCCAAATCGGCTCTCTTATACCCGAGCACATCACACAAATCCTTTGCACAGAACCAAGGCTCGCCATTCTCATCAGTAGCCGTGCGAACCATTCCGAACTCCGGATTTTCAAAAACAGCCACCTGTGCAGCCTGTTTCTTATTGGCTTCCTTCTTGTCAGCCACCTTCTTACCAGTCTGCACACTATTTTTGGCAGAGCCGGCATTCTTGCCATCCTCTGCCTTCTGAATCTTTGAATTCATCATAAGCAAAAAAAATTTAAGTAAATATATAAAAGGTACCCGATGGATACCTTTGCAAAAAATACACGCTAAAAGTTTCCGCAAATATTTAATAAACTGAAATTTCGCAAGTATCTCACCCACACGCCCTGAACCAACGGTCACCGGCCGAAGGGAAAGGTAAAGGGCAGAAGCTCCTAGCCCAGGGCATCGCCCTGGGTTATTATGGACGCAACCCTGTCGCCCTGTAAGGGCAAAAGCCTTCAAATACCAGGCAATATACAAAGCTTTTGCCCTTACAGGGCGCCTTGCTGATTGCTAGTATACCCAGGGCGATGCCCTGGGCTAGGAGCTTCTGCCCTTTACCTTTCCCTTCGGCCGGTGACCGTTGGTTCAGGGCGTGTGGAGCATACTTGCGAAACTTGAATAATAAATGTATCAACCTTGTCAAAGACCGATGGGCTGATACGCTGCGCCACTTACAACATGGCAGGAAACCTATCCCAGCAACCTGGCGATAGAAAACGCAAAAGCCCCAGACCTCAGAACCGGTATCGTTCTGAAATCTGGGGCAAATGTACGGCGATATTTTGAATCTTACCTGCTGCCCGACTGGTGCCATAGCAGCAGGTAGCACCAGAAAAAAATCGTAAAAACTACGATAAAAAACCTCTATCAGCCAAAAATCGGCTTGATTTTCTCTTCAAAGGCCTGAATCTTCAGCGTACTTTCAGCCTTGTCTCTACCAGTCTTCAGCGAATGACTGTCGAGATGCCAGAAACCACCCATAATCTTCCAGACACGGGTAATACCCAGCTTGAAAGCTATCTGGTATGCCAAATATCCCTTCTTCGTCCAAGAAAGATGATCAGGCTGATAGTTATCGTCCAGCACCTGGATATCACGGAGTTGATTCAGCACGCGACGTCCTTTCTCCGAAAACAGCAACTTATACTCAGGATCATCTGCAACTTGAGCGTTGTTTCCCTTAAAACCTTCAGAAGACTTATTATCATTTACTGCGTCTTCCTTTTCACTCATAGCTTCAATTTCATCTTCTGAAGCTACCTCAAACTTCCGCTGCGAAAGCTCCGCAATCGCAGTCAGCATTTTTAAAACCTGGTTTACGGCATTCTCATCGACTACCAGAACCAGTCTTTTTAATCTTGCCATATTTTTTTGTTTATGGCAGAAAACCATTTGTAGAGAAGTACTTCTTTAGAAGATTTTTCTACCTTGTTCTATATTTACCACTACAATGGTGGAATTATTCTTCATCTCTAATATCCTGATTTGCATGTGTTTTACCTATTTTCAAAAACAGTAATTAATACCTATATCATTCCCCTTCACAGGGGTATATAACGCGAACAACCCACCTCCGATAAGCGTTGAGCTCGTCAGAGGCGGGTTGCCGTTTTCATTTATATCGGCAAAGATAATAAAAAAAACTGAAACTCAAAAGATTTTCCGAAAAAATCTATAAAATAATTCTAATTGTATGGTTGAAACGGGCTGAAAGCTCAAAAACTCCAATGTTATAGGCGATTTAATAACATCCGAAGGCTTTTCTATGGTCTGTCCCTCATTAGCAAGGTGCAATATCTCGTCTTTGCTACGACTAAGTGCAAGACGTTCATAAAGGCTTGATGCATATTGACGTTGCAATTGACAAACACTCCAATTTTGCTGTTTGACATACTCTATATATTATAATATGGGGACAAAAAAGGAACTGCCTTTTCACTTACGGAGAAAAAATGGCAATATTGCCAAAAAATCTCTGTAAGATTGTTGTTTTTAAGGGAAAAATCGTATCTTTGCAGAGAAAAAGTGGCAATATTGCCAAAAAATCTCCATAAAGTCAAGAATATGCAGATAAAAAGAAACTTCTATTTACAGCAGCTCATTGACGGAAAACAGAATGGGTTGATTAAAATTATTACAGGCATCAAACGTTGTGGAAAGTCGTATCTGCTCTTTACGCTCTTCAAGCAACACTTGATAGCCAATGGCATCCTGGAAGACCATATCATTCAGATAGCACTCGATGACATCGAAAATTCAGAACTTAGGGAGCCACTTACTCTCTACAGACACACCAAAGCCAAGATGATAGACGACGACCTGTACTATATCCTTCTTGACGAAGTGCAACTGGTACCCAGATTTGAGGAAGTGCTCAACAGTCTGCTCCGCATAGAGAATGCCGACGTATATGTAACAGGCAGTAATTCGAAATTTCTGTCGAGCGACATCATTACCGAATTTAGAGGTAGAGGTGATGAGATTCATCTATATCCACTCTCTTTAGCAGAATATTGTGAAGGTACAGGACAAAATCCTAGAGATGCCTGGAAAGACTACTATACATACGGCGGACTTCCACATATACTAGCATTGGATACAGAAAAGAAAAAACTAGATTATCTGACCAACCTCTTCGAGAGCGTATATCTGATAGATATTCTTGAGCGACATAAGATTAAGAACAAGGCAGAGTTTGAGGAGTTGATAAGAATCATCGCCTCTGGCATCGGTGCGCCAACCAATCCAGCCAAACTATCTAACACTTTCAAGAGCGTAAAGAAGATAGGCATCAGCTCCGTTACCATCGACCGATACCTGGACTATATGCAAGATGCCTTTCTCATCGAAAAAGCTATCCGCTTCGACATCAAGGGCAAGAAGTATATTGGCAACCTGTCTAAATACTACTTCTCAGACCTTGGCATCAGAAACGCCATACTGGGACTTCGCCAACAAGAAGAGACTCACATCATGGAGAACGTCATATACAATGAATTGCGCCGCCGTGGATGCAAGGTAGATGTAGGCATGATGGAACAACGCTTCGTGGATAAGGATGGCAAATGGCAACGCAAGCAGCTTGAGGTTGATTTTGTGGTGAATGAAGGAAGCCAAAGATATTACATACAGTCTGCCCTAGCTCTGCCCGATGAGGAGAAGCGCCAGCAAGAAATGGCCTCCTTGCTAAGGATTAACGATTCGTTCAAGAAGATTATCATCGTAAAAGATGACATCAAGCCATGGCGAGACGAAAACGGCATCCTCACCATGGGACTGATAGATTTTCTGATGAATCCTGATAGTCTGGGGATGTAAAAGACAGAAACGGCTCGCAAGATGCAGTCATTATCTTGCGAGCCGTTTTACACATAATTTCCAGATTCTCTTGTCCTAAACCATAAGAATCCCTATTGAGATAACACACCCCCATCAAATGAATGGAATCATATAGAATGGCAACAACAGAGTATTGCCATCTTTCATCAAATCCTTGGTGTACAACAAGTAGCGTTGCGATACTACCTTAGAGAATTTATCGCAAAAGGCATCTAGCGACGCATGAGTTTTGTAACCAGAAGACTTCACCTCTATCGGACAAATCTTGGCTCCACGAGACAGGAGAAAATCTATCTCATAATTATGCGTTGCATCTTTAGCCCACGAATAATAAAACAGCTTGTTACCACTCGCCGTCAACATTTGGGCTACCAGATTCTCGTAAATATAGCCCAGATTGGCAGTAAGCTTGTCACTCAACAGCTTCTCATAAATCACATTCTCCGTAAACGACTTATCCCAAAACGCCAAAGTCACAAACAAACCTGTATCAGCACAAAACAGTTTAAACTTAGAATTGTCTTGATGCAATGACATCCCCACATTGGGATCATTGGAATGATAAGCAAACAAAACAGTCTTACTATCTTCCATCTCTCGAAGTAGTCCTTGGAGCTTGTCCGTATCCACACTTCCCACAACTGAATAAGGTTTATATCGATTACTATTCTGATTCAACTGGGCAGGAATATTCAAGAATAACTGTTCTATTCTGCGAGAGGGATCTATCTTTTGAAAATCATCTAGATACAAACGAATAATATCCCGCTTTACCAAATCTACCATGCTGAGATTATTTGTCTCCAAATACTCATTTACAGCTTGAGGCATACCACCAACAAGCATATATAGACGAAGTTCCCTCATCTTTGATCGATGAGCTTGCCCTAGCATCAGCCGTTTATCAAAGAATTGCTTGAGCAAAGGAATTGATGCCGTATCTCCTATCGCCCAACGAAATTCCTCGTAATCCAACGGGTACATGGCGACTCTTTCTTCTTCACTAGGAATGGTAATGCCCTTCGTATTTTTAGTGATACTGATAAGAGACCCCGTCTCTATATAATCATACCTTCCATCCTCCACCAAATACTTGATGGCTTGCCTTGCTTTAGGGCATGCCTGCACCTCATCAAAAATGATGGCAGACTTCCTTGCTACGAGAGAAACATTATATATAGCTTGCAACTGAAGGAAGATAAAATCCAAGTCCATCAAATCGTCAAATAGTGAAACAACTCGCTTGGATGCCTTATTGAAGTCAATGAGAATATAAGAATCATACTCTTTTTGAGCAAAATCCTTCACCAGCGTTGACTTTCCAACGCGACGTGCTCCTTCTACGAGAATGGCTGTTTTTCCCTTTCTCGTATTCTTCCATTGCAGGAGTCTATCATATAGTTTTCGTTTAAAAATTCTATTCATTTTATTTTCTAATGTTTACGAAAGCTTTAACTTCTTGATTTTATGCCTTTTGGCGGTGCAAAAATACAAAAATATTAGAAATATACGCAAATCTTTTTAGTGAAACTATTAGAAAATAAGCAAATCTTTTTGGTGGAAATATTAGAAAATACGCAATTTCTCAATAATATTATAGCAGTTTTTAAGAAGAAGGTGTGATGTGAACCCTAGGCTCCAAGACTTTTGTATATACAGCGTGTTATAAAGGTAAACGAAATGAATATCAAGGTTTTAGATATAGGTTTTTAGTAGTAGAAAACTAGTTTTTTGAGACCATGCCTTCACATCACAGCCTTGCCTTCACAAAAACAAGGGGCGTATCTTAGTCACTGAGGATTCTATCTTAGTCACTGAGATTTCTATCTTAGTCACTGAGAGATTTATCTTAGTCACTGAGAGATTTATCTTAGTCACTGGGAGATTTATCTTAGTCACTGGGAGATTTATCTTAGTCATTTCAGAGCTTAAAACAAGTTTTTTTTCGATTATCTTCGCGAATCTTCGCGAAAGTTCAGAGTGAGTCGAAAAAAAGCCATATCTTTGCACCGTAATTCAGAAGGAGATGCATCAACACGAGTTACAAGAACTAAATAAAATAACAATTTTAAAGCGAAAGGAAAAAGTATGATCCAGATAGTATTGAAACAGAACAAGGACAAGAAGGGTGCTGAAGGCGAATATATTTTTGCCAAATCATCTATCACCCATCACGATTTCCAAGAAGAAACCGGATAAGTTATTGATAGACAAGAAGCAACATGAGTGACAGATACTAAAAAAGGGGCATTTATCCCTCACGCATCCCTCACGATTTTGGTTTTATCCCTCACGATTTTACTGATGCAATAAACTAAATAGGCTTCATCTGCACTTGAAATAGGCTTCATTTGCCATTGAAATAAGCTTCATTTGCCATTGAAGTAAGCCTCAGTTCAAACTGGTTTAAGGCTTAAACAAAGTTTACGTGTAGCTCTTTTAAAGTTTACTTGAGCCTCGTTCCAAATTCAAATGAAGCCCAGTTCGATTTCTTTCTGATGATTCAATGAATCGGAAGAAGGCTCACGACGTAGCGTTTTATGCTTAGGGATGGCATTATCTTGCCTTCCGGTGGGCAATATAATGCCATCCAAAGGAAAAAATCCGTAGGATATCTGCAGCGACATTATCCAAAACGAAATAACGCTAAGTGACCTTTTTGAATAGTCCCTCATCTCCATATTTCGTCTCCATCGCATGAAACGAATGGAAGAGATTAATTGAAAACAAGAAAGGCTCGCAAGAAACAAAAACTTCTTGCGAGCCTTTTAGTATCTTATGCCTTAATCTCTTTATTTCAAGACATAAGCCGAATGAATATGTTCACACGCTTTACTTTACTGCAGTTGCACCCTGACCGGCAACTAATGGCCAACCTGGGTTCTGGTAAACTACAGATGTGGTAAGATCGGTCTGGTCACCCGCTGCAGTCTGACGGAATACGCTCTGTGCGATAGGAGACAGATAGTGAGCAGGTGTAAAGTGATAACCATCAAATACCTGATTGTTAATCTTAGAAATCTGGTATGGACGGATATAGTCGCCACTAATGGTCTTATCACTCATATTACCCTTACCTCCTTCAACATCTACCTTTACAAGGTTGGTTGTGCCATCGAGCCATGTACCCTCGTAAACAGTACTCCAGTACTTCATACCTTCAATCTGATAACCGTTTACCTGGTCGCAAGCACGCCAACGGATCAAGTCCTCCCAGCGGGAAGCCTCACCAATGAACTCGTCACGACGCTCACGACGGATGTTGTAAGTAGTAGCATCAACCAACTGACCATGAGAGTAAGCACCGAAGTCCCACTTAGCCTCCTCCTGCATGTTGGTAGCTGCGATAGTCTTGTTGTAATCAGGATCTACCTTGGCACGGATGCGGAGAGCACGCCAGTACTTATCAGCCGTAGCATCGATGCTATTGTTCTTCAACCAGGAAGCTTCCATGTAGTTGAGGAGAGCCTCTGTGCCACGGAATACGATGCTACCACTCTCACCGTAGTCGTGATTGAGTCCCTGCTGGGAATCATAGTTTTTACCCTTCTTCACAGCGAAACCTGTCACCATACGAGTCTCGTTGTTGCCCTTTACTGTCCATGAGAGGTCGGTTGGAACAGCACCCTCACTGGTGTAGTTCTCGATAGATCCATCCATCTTGGTGAAGAGCTGGATGCGAGAATCGCGATTCTGCAAGGTAGCCTTCACACCCTGGTTTTCCCAAGTTGGGTCGTAGCCTGAGCCGGCAGCGTAGATAGGCAAACCATTGCGCATGAGGAATGAGTTGACGAGACCACGTGTCCAACCAGTACCACCGCCGTTGCGCTGCAACTGCATCTGCACGTTGTGGGTAACGTTAGCCTTTGACTTATCAAAAGCACGATACATCAACACCTCGCTATAGCCGCTCATATCCTTGTCACAGAACATGGTGTAGTAAGGATTGGTGCTTGCCAAGCTTGCATTCTGACCCTCTGGAGTATCCGTATTCTCTACGAGGTTGTCAACGAGCTTATCACCCAATTCCTTAGAAGACTTCATAGCCTCATCGAGGAAGTGGTTGATGGAAGAATCGATGTCAAAGCCCTGGATATCCTCAGCCTTGCCTGGCCAACCTGGACCACCAGGCACAAATGCTGTACCCTTGTGATACTTCTCCCATGTAGCCTCGAAGAGAGCTGCACGTGAACGGAGCAGAAGGGCTGCATCGCGAGAGATGCGGTTCTTGCCACCAGGAGCTGATTCCTGCAGAAGACCGAGTGCCTTGTCAAGGTCGTCGAGAATCTGCTGAGCTACCTTATAACGTGGCTGGCGCTTGGAAGACGCAACGAGAGTTTCCTTGTCATCAGGAAGCGCATTGAGCACGATAGGGAAATCACCCAAAGACTGCAACTTGTCCAAATAAAGGTAAGCACGGAGGAAGTATGCCTCAGCAATGTAGGTGGCTCTTATACACATCTGACGCTGACGAAGAATAGAGAGGTGCTTAACTCTGTGGGTGAGAGATAATTTAAAAACATAAAAAGTACTATTCTTAGGTATGGATTGGAAGTGTCGTGTATATTAAGTAGGTGGAACTGTGTTAGTGCGTTTGTGATAGTCGTAAAT
>OJJU01000519.1_pt1 | contig 14102 bp, 14 predicted proteins | sample 1596141 | NCBI WGS metagenome assembly OJJU01 (sample SAMEA4350150, study PRJEB24818) | metagenome | biome: human; feature: gut; material: faeces | place: Denmark | collected 2013-09
CTTGACCTCATAGCTTTGCTCCTGCAGGAGCCGCAGAAAATCGTCAAAATCCTTGGCCTGCGGGATGGTGGTATCTATGGCAGCTTTCAGCTTCGCCTTCCAGCTCGTGCCTTTTCGGTGCGCGTCCCACTCGGCATAGCTCTTGCCCCTGTCTTGGCCGGGCATTACCACGGACAGGCCATGTTCCTTGCACAGCCGGTCGCTGATGCGCCGGATGTAGGCATAGCTTTGTCGGTTGGAAACATACTTTCGCTGATTCACCATGTCCACAGCACAGAAGATGATGTGATTATGGACGTGCCCTTTGTCAATGTGCGTGGTCAGCACATACGGGTATTTGCCTTGCAGGACTTCATCTGCAAGCTGCCGGCCAATCTCGTGGGCCTGCTCCGGCGTGGTTTCGCCCGGCGCAAAAGACTGTATCAGGTGGTGGGCCAGATTGTTGCCTTTCTGCATGGCTTGTGATAGCAGCAGTTCAAATTCGATGTCGGCGGTTTCATAGGAGCAGGCAAAGGAGGACACCAGCATTTTTTCATCCGTCTTTGCCGGATTCTCGATGTAGTCCAGTGCCTTTTTCAGCGTTGACTTGATAGGATGTATCTTTGTAACTGCCATATCTGTGCCAGCGCTCCTTTGATGTCCGCAACATCTTGTGTGTACAGCGGCCCCATGCTGTTCAGCCGCCGCGCGATCTGATTGACGTTGACACCAATCTTTTGCAGTTCGGCGGTTTGCGCCCGGATGTCGGTGGTGTCGATGTGGACAACATAACCATCTATCGCCATCTTTCGCAGATAGGCGGCCATATTCCGGGTTGGTATCAATTTCATTTTTTCTCGAATCAACCTCCGTTCTTCTTCCGTCACATAAAATTTGACCTGCACGGTTCGTTTTCTGCCTTCCATTCGTTTTACTCTCCTTTCCGTTTTGAGGGTTTGGGACACTTCCCAACAAGCTGTTTTGCAGAGCAAAATACGGAAGTGGGTACACACTTCCTATGCTTGCTACCGTAACTCTTTCCTCGTATTCTCCCTCTACTAATACTACAATTTGAAACGGAGATTTTGGCCGAACATTCAAGAAAATACTTTTTATAAATGGGCTATTTTCTTGAATTTTGTCCAGGCGTGTGTTATTATAAAATTGGTAAGCTATAACTAACTGATTGGAGTGAGGATAATGGGAAATGCCAGTTTCAATCAAGACTGGTACGGTATGCAGGCCAAAGTTCTGGCGCAAAGTGATGATCGTGTAGTCGTAGATTATGGCTGCAAAGGCCGGGGAATTGTAAAAAACTATAATCTGTTTGAGGGAATACAGCTTTGTTTCCTCGATTTTGAATCAGATGAGTCTATGGAAACACAAAAGTTTAATCCAGATATTATTCAGATCACGCACTGCCAGACCGGCCGGTATGAATGTGAATTTGCTAACCACACTGTATCGTATTTGCCAGAGGGCTATTTTAGCGTTGCGGCAACAGAGCATTTGCCGGTTTCCTTTTCTTTCCCTTTGGGAAAATATTACGGCGTCAGCCTCGTCATTGACCGTCAGGCGCTTTCAGATGGAACACGCCGGATGATGCAGACAATCCCTATTGATCTTGATAAAATAGGAACAACGCTGAGACTTGAAACACGGTGGTATGTCAGTGATACCCCAGCGCAGTTGAAGCATCTGTTTTCAGAATTATATTCTGCCGCTGAGACGGAGCCAATCGGCTATTTCAAAATCAAGGCTATTGAACTCCTGTACCACATGGATCAGCTAACGCAGATTAACGGGTGCGACTTGAAGTATTTTGATAAGAAACAAATACAGTCTACAAAAGCAATCCGGGAATATCTTGTTTCTCACTTGGACGAAAAAGTGTCTTTGGAGCAGATGGCAAAAGAAGCGCATTTGAACCTCTCTGTTTTTCATTTGGTTTTTTCTCATATCTACGGAGACACACCCTATGCGTATCTCAAAAAATACAAAATGAATTTAGCAGCCCAGTGGCTCTCGGAAGATAAAATGAAAATCGGGGATATAGCTTTAGAACTCGGATATAGCAATGCCAGCAAATTTGCTAAAGCGTTTCAATCTGTGTATGGGATGTTACCAAAAGACTATCGAAAAAATAAATAGGAAGAACGGGCTATTTTCTGCATCATCTCAAAGGAATGGAGCGGAAAAAAATTGAGGGACTGTGTATAATGGGTTGATGCAGTTAGCTTTATCTAACTGCATCAACCCATTTTTAGGAGGTGGTGATTTGTGCTTGTTATAGACACAAGAATAAAGTTGTTGTTATTCATTCTTATCAACTTTATGGTGTTCGGCTTGAAGGATTTCATTCTTGGCAGCGTGTGTTTTTTCTTTATCTGTATCCTTTCGTGCCTGATGGGGCAGAAAAAGATTGTATTGAAATACCTTATCTTTTATGTGGTGATTGCGGCCATACAGCAGCTTTGCGCCTTCCTTCCCCAGGCCATTGAAACTATTTTGTCGATCTTCACATTGTTTATTCGGGTGATGATACCCGTGGTACTCTTTGCCTCAACCTTTATCGCTACAACGAAAGTCAGCGAATTGATTGCGGCCATGTACTCGCTAAAAATCCCTCGGAGCATTACCATTACATTCGCTATGGTATTGCGCTTTTTTCCTACTTTCAGTGAGGAGATCCACAATATCTATGACGCGATGAAGTTAAGAGGCATCGCACTTTCATGGAAAAATGTATTCACGCGCCCTGTGCTCATTCTGGAGGCAATCGCTATCCCCATCGTGATGCGCTCTGCTTCGATTGCAGAAGAATTATCTGCTTCTGCGGTGACACGAGGCATTGATAATCCGGCACAACGGACTTCGTTCATTCAGCTAAAAGTTCATGCTAAAGATTGGATGGTACTGTGCTTCTTTCTTGTTGCCTTCGTTGTGCTGTTTTTCTGCAAATACCAGATATATGGGAGGATATGATGATGATTGATATTGACCATGTATCTTTTCAATATTCCGGCGCTGAACAGGAAAATCTGCAAGATTTCAATTTGCAGATTAAAAAGGGGGAGTGTGTTGTTCTCACTGGCGAATCTGGATGTGGAAAGACTTGTGTGACCAGGTTGATAAATACGCTTATTCCCCACTTTTACGAAGGGGAAATGTCCGGGGCGGTTCTCATTGACGGAGTTGATACCCGCACGATCCAACCGCACGATTTGTCGGACAAGATAGGCTCCGTTTTCCAAAATCCACGCAGTCAGTTTTTTAGTCTGGATACGGACAGCGAGATTGTGTTTGGTATGGAAAATAAGGGTATGCCCTATCAAGTGATGCTGGATCGTTATCAACAGACTATTCGGGAATTACATATTGAAAAGTTAAAGGATCGCAACCTGTTTGACTTGTCCGGCGGACAAAAGCAGACCATAGCCTTTGCTAGCGTTTACGCATTAAATCCTGATATTTTTGTCTTGGACGAGCCTTCGTCAAACCTGGACCCAGAGGCCATTCAAGAACTACGACGGCTACTTTTACTGATTAAGGCGCAGGGAAAAACGATTGTTGTATCCGAACACCGCCTTTACTTCTTGAATGGGATTGCCGACCGCATTGTCCTTATGGAGCATGGTAAGCTGAAACAATCTTGGTCCGCCAGTGATTTCGCTTTATTCAATGCCGAGCAAATCAAGGCGCTGGGACTTAGAAGCTATACGCCTGCAAGGTTAGAACTTCCAGAAACAATGCCATCTCGAAACGATACCCCGGCTGTCGAAGTTAAAGATCTTGCGATAGGATATGAGAAAGGGAAACCCGTGGCGCAGCACCTGAATTTTCGTGTCTACCCAGGAGAAATTGTTGGTGTGGTAGGAAAAAATGGCTGTGGGAAATCAACTTTAGCCCGGACCTTATGTGGCTTGCAGAAGGAACTCCGTGGAGAAGTTCTATACCAAAACAGTATGATCCCAAGCAAACGGCGGATCAGGAAAGCATATCTTGTCATGCAGGACCCGGACTATCAACTGTTTACCGATAGCGTTTACCAAGAACTACTGCTGGCATTATCTGACCAGAAGGATAAAGACGAAAAGAGAATAGACGATATTCTGGATGAGCTGAATTTGACGATTTATAAAGAGCGGCATCCAATGTCCCTATCTGGCGGTCAGAAGCAGCGCACCGCGATTGGCGTTGCGGCACTCCGAGATGCAGAGGTACTTATTTTTGATGAGCCTACAAGCGGCTTGGACTACAAAAACATGGAGAGTGTTGCAGAAATTTTAAGTGCGCTGTCCAAAAGAGGGAAAGCCATCTTGGTGATTTCCCATGACAATGAACTACTGATGAAGATTTGTTCCCGCGTCATTCGCGTGGATGAAAGGACTTCATCTTAGTTATGTACAAAATATAGAAAGGGGCTATCTGTATGAGTGAACAAGCAAAACCTGTCGGGGCATCCGACAAAATGAAAGCAAAGGATTTTATCACGCTGGGCATTTTTACGGTGTTATTCTTTGCTGTGGTAATGGTGTGCATCTTTGCCTCCGCAGCTACCGTGGTGACCTTCGCATTTGGGAGCGCCATTGCTGCAATTCCTGGAGGCATTATCTATATGCTGATGCGCGCTAAAGTGCCAAAGGCCGGGAGCATTCTGTTGAGCGGTGTGGTGATCGGCCTGATTGAGTTTCTGATTGGCGCAGGCTGGGCGGTTGCCGTCGGTTTTATTGCCGGTGCCGTAATTGCGGAGCTTCTGGCCCGTATCGGCCACTACAAGAGCTTCTGGCTGAATACCATTGGCTATTCCGTGTATATGATGTTCTTTGCGCTGGGAACCTATCTCCCTATGGTCATTATGACCGGCTATGTGGATGATATGTCTACGTCGAATGGCGTCAGCGCCGAGTATCTGACGGAACTGCATAGCTTTATGAATGGAACAATGGTAGTCATCATCGCTGTTGTGACCTTCGTTGCAGGCATCGTCGGCGCTTTGATTGCAAAAGGCGTGTTCAAAAAGCATTTCCAGAAGGCAGGCATTGTCTAAGGGCAATATAGTTGTGGCTAACTCCATGGTATCTTTGGGCTATTTTGGGCAGTGGAACAGAGTTATGGAGTGGCAGGCAATTTCAAAGGTTGATAAAATGAGTGGTGAGGTTAGGGATTGCCAACCTCACCACTTTCAATTTTAAGGAGGGTTAATGCTATGTCAAACGCAAAGTCGAAACAGGCAAAACCAAAGACGGGTTTGGCACGATGCATGGAATTGGCTTCTGACAGAAAGGGCCTTGTATTCTTAGCTGCGGTTCTTTCGTCACTGGCGGCCATTGCTTCGTTCATCCCGTACATAGCGGTCTATTTTATGATCCGCTCAATTATCGGTGTTTTCCCGAACCTTGACCAGTTGGATATGGGGATGGTCATGAATTACGGCTGGCTGGCGCTCGCCGGGATCGTGGCGAATATCCTGCTGTACTTCCTGGCTATTTTCAGTTCACACATGGCAGCGTTCGGAACGCTGTACGAGTTGAAGGTTCTCTTTGCAGACCATATTACGAAAATTCCACTTGGGTATCACCTGACGATTGGCAGCGGACGTCTGCGGAAAATCATGGATGAAAACATTGAAAGCGTAGAGGGCTTTATTGCTCATCAGTTCCCGGATTTTGTCGCTTCTATTACAGCTCCCATTGTCATGGTCATCATCCTGCTGGCCGTTGACTGGCGGTTCGGTCTTGCCTCTCTGGTCGGTATCATTCTGGCGTTTGTTGCGGAGTTCATTGGCTTTGGCAGTGGCGAGATGAAAGAGAATATGGGGAAATATCAAAAAGCCCTGGAAGAAATGAACAACGCTTCTGTAGAGTATGTTCGTGGAATGTCGGTTGTAAAGGCGTTTAACCAGACCGCATCCTCTTTCAAAAAACTCAAAGAAGCAATTACCGGATATACAGAGTGGGTCCTGAAATTTTCCCTGGGCTGGCAGAACTGTATGCCCGCCTTCACCACAATCATCAATAATGTTTATCTGATCCTTGTACCTGTCGGAATTTTAATCGGCTCCAGGTCGGATGATTTTGCTGGGTTTGCCATGACCTTCATTTTCTATCTGCTCTTTGTACCCGCAATTTCCGGTGTACTGAACAAAATCATGTATATCTCCGAATCGTTCATGCAGATTGATGGGAATGTGGCTCGGATGGATGAAATTCTGAACATCCCTGAAATGCCGGAAACATCTCATCCTAAGAAACCTGTTGGGGATGATGTTGCTTTCCACGATGTCAGCTTTTCCTACACGGGGGATGTTTCCGAGAAAGCCCTGGAAAATGTATCTTTCTCAGCAAAACAGGGACAGATCACAGCTATTGTCGGCCCGTCCGGCGGCGGCAAGAGTACGATTGCCAATCTGATTTCTCGGTTTTGGGACGTATCTTCCGGCAGCATTACCATCGGCGGCGTAGATGTGCGCGATATGGCGGAGGATGACCTGATGCGCCATGTCAGCTTTGTGTTCCAGGATATTTTCCTGTTCAAGCAGAGCATCTTGGATAATATCCGTATGGGCAATCCTTCGGCCAGTGAGGAACAAGTGATTGCGGCGGCGAAAGCGGCGCAGTGCCACGAGTTCATCTCCAAACTACCGGGCGGGTATCACACGGTGGTCGGCTCCAAAGGCATCCATCTCTCTGGCGGCGAGCGCCAGCGAATTGCCATTGCGCGGGCCATTATCAAGGACTCGCCCATCATCGTGCTGGATGAGGCAACGGCGTTCAGCGACCCGGAGAATGAATACCTGATCCAGAAAGCTTTTGAAAAGCTGATGCAGGGTAAGACAGTTATCATCATCGCACACCGCCTCTCCACAATCCGCAATGCAGATAAGATTATTGTCATGGAGAAAGGGCACCTAATCGAAGAAGGAAAACATGACGAGTTGGTGGCCGCAGGCGGACGCTATGCGCAAATGTGGAACCACTATACAGAAGCGATTGGCTGGAAAATCAGCGGAAAGGCGGTGTAACTATGAGCAGATTACAAAAAGCTCTCTTTTTATCAGACAAAGGTTACGCAGATCTGAAAAAAGCAATCTTCGCCTGCACATTGACGAACTTGGCTATGCTTCTTCCGTTCTGTGTAACTGTTATGATTTTCAGTGAAATTCTGACTCCCTTTGTCAATGGCGGCTCCATTCAGTGGAACCATATCTGGATGCTGTGGGGCGCAGGCATTGTTTCGGCCATCCTGGTATTTCTGGCCGCCAAAAATGATTACCGCAAAACCTATATTGCCTCGTATAAGGAGTCGAACACGACCCGGCTGCGGATTGCGGAGCATCTGCGGAAACTCCCTATGAATTTCTTTAACACCAAGGACCTTTCCGAACTGACCACAAATATGATGGCAGATTGCAGCAGCATGGAATCCCTGCTCAGCAGCACGATCCCTCCGCTGATTGCAAACGGCATCACGGTGACCCTGACCTGCATTCTGTTGGCCTTCTTTGACTGGCGGCTTGCTTTGTGTGTATTTATCACGGTCCCGATTGCCTTCCTCATTATCTGGCTCAGCCGGAACCATCAAAAGAAACTGTTTGAAAAACAGGTTGACGCAAAGCTGGCTGCTTCTGACCAGGTACAGGAATACCTGGAAGGCATGAAGATCATCAAGTCCTGCGGGCTGTCCGGTTCTCATTTCAGCGCGCTGGATAAAGCTCTGTTAGCAATGAAAAAAATCGCCATCAAAGTGGAGATGGCTGTCGGTGTGTTTATGTCCAGCGCCAGCATGATTTTGCAGGCAGGTATTGGCATTACAATCTTTGTCGGTGCTATCCTCCTGGCCAGTGGACAAATTGAACTGCTGCCTTTGCTCATGTTCCTGCTGATGGTCACGCGGATTTATGGTCCTATTTTGGCAATCCTGGCGAATTTGTCCTCGCTGCTGAATTTGAATGTAGTTACAAGTCGTATGCGTACCTTGCTCACCACTCCTGCAATGGACGGTGACGGGAAAACGGTCCCGAACTGCGATATTGAACTTTCCCATGTGACTTTTGCCTACAATCAGGAAGATGTCATCAAAGATGTTTCCTGCAAAATCCCCCAAGGGAGCGTGACTGCCCTCGTTGGGCCGTCCGGTTCCGGTAAAAGCACGATTTCCAAACTGATTGCCCGCTTTTGGGATGTTCAGAAGGGCAAGATCACCGTGGGCGGCAAAGACATCAAGAGTATGGAGCCGGAAAGCCTCATGTCTTATATGTCTTTCGTGTTCCAGGATGTGACCCTGTTCAATGATACGGTTATGAACAATATCCGTCTTGGCAATCCAAACGCAACGGACGATCAAGTGATTGCCGCGGCCAAAGCCGCCTATTGTGATGAATTTGTCCGGGAGATGCCGGACGGGTATCAGACGGTTCTCGGTGAAAACGGCAGCACTCTTTCCGGCGGTGAGCGCCAGCGTATTTCCATCGCTCGCGCCTTGCTGAAAAACGCTCCCATTATTCTGCTTGACGAGGCAACAGCATCCCTTGACCCGGAGAATGAAGTCCTGGTTCAAAAGGCGATTGCCAAACTGGTGGAAGGTAAGACGGTTATTATGATCGCCCACCGCCTCCGTACAGTTGTAGATGCAGACCAAATCCTCGTCCTTGACAATGGACGGTTGGTAGAGCATGGAACCCACGATGAGTTGATGAAGAAGAACGGTCTGTATCATAAGCTGTTCCATATTCAGCAGGAAAGCCTTGGTTGGGCTGTCTAACCTCTTTAAGCAAGGGAGGTTTTTATGAAACTTCATGCGTCCGGGGAGGACTATCTGGAGGCCATACTTGTTCTCCATAAGAAGATGGGCATGGTGCGCTCCGTGGATGTCGCCCGGCACCTGGAGGTCACAAAGCCCAGCGTGTGCCATGCGGTGGCAACCCTGCGGGACGGGGGTTCCTGACGATGGACAGCGACTATTTCCTGCATCTGACCGATGTGGGCCGGGAAGTGGCGGAGCAGATCTACGAAAAGCACCGCTTCTTTACCGACCGGCTGATCGAGGCCGGCGTAGACCCGGTAACGGCGGAAAAGGACGCTTGCCGGATGGAGCATGTCATCAGCCAGGAATCCTTCGAGCGTCTGCGCGCTATAAAACAAAAAATGAATAATCTGCCCGCATAGCAAACGGGTGAAACAGTAACGCGGCCGGGCACATCGAACCCGACCGCGTTATTCGTCTTTTTGAAATGCTTCCGCCTGTTTGCAAAGCGCAATATATTTTTCAATTTCCGCCTCGCTTTTCCCGGCAAAGAAGTCTACAACTGTTTTTGAAACCGTCTGATTTACCATGTCTGGAAAAATGGAAGCATCCACGCTGATATTTAACTCTTTGGCGACAAGAGCCACCGTTTCAAATTTGGGGTTACTCTGGCAGGTTTCCAAATCTATGATGGTACGGGCGTTCATATTGAGCCGTTCAGCCAATTTTCTCTGTGTCAAATGCTGCCGCTTACGTTCTGACCGCACTTTCCATGCAAACAAGTCAAGAGGATTGTTCACTATACATCACCTCTACCTCATTGTAAGGTGTGCTATCGCTCATATAAATAACCATGAAACTCACATTGTGTGAGTTGTAGCTCACAATTTGAAGCAAAGAGCTATATGGACAAGAGTATCAAAATAAAGGAGCGCAAAATAAAATGGGGCTTACCGCCCACTCGAAAAGCCCTAACACCAATTAAAAAAATATTCAAATAACGTAGGGGCGAGCCATACTCATAGAAGTGAGTTGTGGCTCGCTTTTTATATACTTCAATTCACATCCGATAAAGCCCCGCATTTTTACAACCTACGATTGGGTATCGGATGCCGTTCTCCGCCTCGTTTTGCTCCGGCCTATAAACCCGAACAGAACGAAAGGAACAATTCTATGAACGGCAAAAAAATTTTTCAGATAGATCCAGAAAACCGGCCAAACCGGACCGTTAGTGAACGAGTAGTGAGCGAAAGGGGAAGAAAAGAACTGCCTCCCGGCACGAAGGGAGGTGAGAACTTGAAACCAAATCGCTACTACGAACACAAGCAGCACGCCTTTGACAGCTACTGCAAAAAGGTGTTGAAATGCGAGGCATGTAACGGCTATCGGCAGATCAGCCGTCATCAAAAACGTTTTGCATCTTTGGAAGAACTGTCCGAGGCAGACGTGGCCCAGCTTGCAGTTTACGATCGTTACTCATGGGAGTATACGGCTTTTCCTGTGGGAAATGCTGTTGTGCTAATCGAGAACGACCGATTGACCACAGCACTTCTACGGCTGTCACCAAAAGACCGGGAAATTTTTATGATGCACTGGTTTCTATGGATGACAGACGAACAGATAGCAAAGTGCATGGGCATGGCCAGAAGAACGGTCAATACTCGCAGGTATAAAGCCTATCGGCTGCTGAAAAAGCTGATGGGAGGTGAAGCGGATGACTAAATCTGCGCACACACGGGCATCGCTGCTTCCTTACCCGATAATCGCTGCCGCTGTTGCAGGAGACGCCGAAGCAGTGAGCCGGGTAGTCCGGCATTATTCTAGCTACATTGCTGCACTGTCAACTCGGACGAGCTATGGCTCTGACGGCTATCCTCGTCTGCAAGTTGATGAAGAACTGCGCAATCGTCTGGAAGCAAAACTGATAATTGCTATCCTTGATTTTGACTTGACCTGATTCAACGTAGGCATCGTGTGCTGTTCCCCTTTCCATACGATGCCTTTTCTAGTTCTTTGACAAAGAAAGCCCGCAGGACAATGGCGGTGCATCATAGGGCAAACGGATACGTTGCTGTCTGTATCGAGCCGGGCGGTGGGTGCGCCACGATGCTTTTCTCTGAAAAGTGGAGCGATCATCACCACGCCGTAATGCAAGCGCAGCTGCTTGCGGGCCATGACATACCGACAGGCTGATACTCCCTTACCGTCAAAGTCCGAGCGTTCAGAGCGTCGCAGGCAATGAGTAGGGCTGCATGAGGAATGCAGGGGTGAGATTCCCGTGGGTTGCTGCCAGCAGCCGTCCGTTGGCTCATTTTTTATTTTGTGAAAGGGGGATATTTTTGAAAGAACAAAATTTGATACGTTATAGCATTCAGCTTGCTTTTTTGAAGCAGCTGTTAGAAAGAAAGCTCATAACCGATAGAGAGTATTCCCTTATCAAGCAGCGCTTAATGAAAGATTATCGTGTGGTTTCCGAACTATCCTCTTGATTTTGTGTTGCATTGGCGTTATGATTAACGCAATGAAAGGAACACATTCAACAAGGAGGTCAAGCATGAAAGATGTTGAAGTCATTAAAGCGCGAAACACGCTCTCTCCACGAGCGCGCACAAACTTTGAAAAAAGGCTGCGCGTAGCCGCCTATTGTCGTGTCAGCACCGATACCGAAGATCAGCTGAACAGCTACAAGTCGCAGGTCGAATACTATACCGAACTTATAAAAAGTAAGCCGGAATGGTCTTTGGCAGGCATCTATGCTGATGAAGCTATCACAGGTACGCAGGTGAAAAAGCGCGAGGATTTCCAGCGGTTAATCAACGACTGTATGAACGGTGACGTGGACATGGTGATTACCAAATCCATTTCGCGGTTTGCACGAAACACGCTTGACACTCTGAAATATGTTCGGATGCTCAAAGATAAAGGTGTGGCTGTGTTTTTTGAAGAAGAAAACATCAACACCCTTACTATGGACGGCGAACTGCTCCTTGTGATTTTAAGTTCTGTTGCACAGCAGGAAGTCGAAAATATTTCTGCGAATGTCAAAAAGGGCTTGAAGATGAAAATGCAGCGCGGTGAGCTGGTCGGTTTTCAGGGCTGTTTAGGCTATGACTACAATCCAGAGGACAAAACCCTCACCGTCAACGAAGAAGAAGCGGCTGTTGTCCGTTACATTTTTCAGCGATACACGGAGGGTGCCGGTGGTTCGGTTATTGCCAAAGAACTTGAAAACTTAGGTTATAAAACCAAACGCGGCAGTCCCAAATGGGCGGACAGTACCGTAATCGGCATTATCAAAAACGAAAAATACAAAGGCGACATTTTGTTAGGAAAGACATTCACCGTTGACCCTATTTCAAAACGGCGTCTGTACAACTTCGGCGAGGAAGATCAATTTTATATTCGTGAGCACCACGAGCCCATTATTTCGGAAGAAGTCTTTGAAGCCGCCCAAGAAATTTTGCGGCGGCGTGCAAAGCCCCGCAGCCTTAATGTAGACGGCAAACGTGAAAAGTTCAGCCGGAAATACGCTTTTAGCTGCATGATAGAATGTGGTTTCTGTGGTGGCACCCTGACAAGGAGGAGTTGGCATAGCAGTTCACAATATAATAAAGCAATCTGGCAATGTGTCGTTTCCACCAAAAAAGGAAAAAAGTTCTGCCCGGAGAGCAAGGGTGTTGACGAAAGAACGATTGAACGGGCTTTTGTAGAATCCTATCGCCTCTTGTGCCAGAACAACAAGGATGTTCTGGACGAGTTTATGAAACGGACGGAAGAAGCCCTTTCCGAAAGCAACGCGGGCAAGCGTCTTGCAAAAGCTGAAAAGGACATTCACGCTCTGGAAGTCAAGAAAAACAAGCTGGTTGATATGCGTCTTGAAGATACCATTGACAAGGAGACCTACGACCGAAAGTGTTTAGACCTGTCCAGCCAGATTGAGCAGTTGCAGAAAGAGCGTGAAAGCCTGCAAGATGCAGCCGAAACCGAAACTACCATGCGCAAGCGTGTCGCCATGTTCCGACAGACACTTGAACAGAATGAGGTTCTGGACACCTTTGACCGACATATTTTTGAAAGTATAGTTGAAAAAGTAATCGTGGGCGGTTATGATAGTGATGGGAACAAAGACCCCTACATGATTGTCTTTGTCTACAAGACCGGGTTCAAGAACAGCGTGGACGGCAAGAATTTCAAGCCGCTTCGCAAGAATAGCAAGGAGAACCACTCCCCTGCTGTTTTGTGTTCCCATGCTTCTAACGAGGCTGAATCCATGTGTTCCGATTCTAGCGACGACACATTGCGAGGTTGTGAGTTGTTATACCAAAACGATGTAACAAACGCAACCCTCAAGCCATTGCGAAGCGGTTCTCCTTTTGACCAAACTCAATATCGAGCGACACATCGAAGTGGACGTCAGCATGGATGAACTAGATGTGACTGCTGCGGAAAGCAAGGCGACTTACGATCAGATTCGGGAGCATGTATGGGAACATCATCAACTCAAGGTTTCCAATCTCTATATCGCACAGGTAAAGCAGAAACACGGCATTATTGAGCGAGAGAATTACCATAAAGCGAAAAACGAGAATGCAAAGCAGCCCAAGTGTCCGAAGGAAAAAGAGGATGCGATTGTGGAGGCCCTACGGCATTTTCAGATGATTTGATACGCAATCACCCCAGAGAGAATAGCCTCTTGTGCGTTCTCTCTGGGGTGATTTTTGCGTTATGCTACTTCCGGGTAGCGCATATATACATACTCGTAGATTTTCTTCTGGTAGGTCTGGATATCGCTTACATCATAGCTATTGGGAAGTTCTTGCCAAAGGGTATTGCGAATCAGGTTATCCACAATCGCCTTAGTTTCCTGCTTGTCCGTCCAATGGTCGAGTTTGGCAATCTGCTGTTTGATTTTTGTCAACAAGTCCACAGACACCTTCTTGATCGTTTCAATTTCCTGCTTCGTGAGGTTCTCCGAAAACAGCAAATCGTACACTGAAAGTTCCTCATCGCTGGAAAAGCCCTCACGCACATAGCGCTGCTGCTCCGTGTCCAGTGAACTTGCAAGCTCCATCAGATCCATGAAGGTTTTCTCAATGGTTGCCCGGTTCTGCTCTGCATTATAGGCATCTATGATCTCCTGATAGCGGTCATAATAATCAATGCGCTGCGGGTTTGCAAACAGCATTTTCGCCAATTGCTGATTCACCAGTTCATCCAGATCGCGCAACAAAAGGTTCTTCCGCCGGGTGTGGGCGAACTCCCGGCTCAACAGGTCAAAGTCAATTTTGCTGATGTCAAACTGCCGGGATGGTGCAGCCTCCCGGTCAGGTTTTTCCACATGAATGTACTCGTTGACGATGCCGTTGATCTGCACCATC
>OJJU01000522.1_pt1 | contig 14058 bp, 10 predicted proteins | sample 1596141 | NCBI WGS metagenome assembly OJJU01 (sample SAMEA4350150, study PRJEB24818) | metagenome | biome: human; feature: gut; material: faeces | place: Denmark | collected 2013-09
GAGAAGATTTTCGAGGATAGATCTATTTTCGAAGAAGGAGTGTGCCGGTGGCACATGACTGATGAGAAAACAGATATAGACCGAAAAGATTCCTTAAGATGAGGCAGGTTATTTTTTGAAGGTTACTTAGTAAGCGTTAAAAAATAAGTTGGTAAAGAATTGGCGGTATTTTCGGCATAGCTACCTTTTCTCTTTTTCAAGGGTGGTCTGTCCGGCGTGATGATGAACGATGTCGTGTCGGATCCGGTCGGCACCTTCGTGAGACTGGCGACGGACTCCCCCTGACATCAACGGCCCACCTCCTTACCAGAAGGATGCTTCAAGGTGGCTTTCGGCGGCATGCGGAAGGTTAAGTTTTTTTACGAAACGCTTTCAGTCCAAAGCTGGCCAGAAGCATCTGGAAGGCACTTTGACGTGAAAAACTTGTGACTTTGGCTTCAAGTTTTTCAGCCCGACACGGTCTCTACGGGCATAGGTAGGCTATGTGGCTGAAGGTGTTTTGCAAAATGGTGTTCTGTAAAATGGTGTTTTGTAAAATACTGACAGGGAGCGGGTAAAAAATATTACCTAGTAGTACGCACAAAAAAGAGGACGACTGTGAGTTGCAGTCGTCCTCTCTGGAATCTTGCTATGTCCGATTACTCTGCCGGGTGAATGGCGCCCATCGGGCAGGCGTCAGCGCAAGTGCCGCAGTCGATGCAGGCGTTTGGATCGATGGTGTAAACGTCACCCTCGTGGATAGCGCCCTGAGGGCACTCGCCTGCGCAAGTTCCGCAAGCTACGCAATCAGTTTCTGAAATCTTGTAAGCCATAATTCACTAAAATAAAATTGTTTTCCTTTTGTCTGCCTCCGGATTGCCGGAAACATTATGCAAATATAAATCTTAAAAATCATAATATCAAACCCCATACCACAAAAACGATGAGGGCGATCCCGACTTTTATCGCTTTTGCCTTGAAGAAGGAGGATTTGCTGTCGGCAAGAAGAGGGAGGGATGCGTGGCCGTCCTGCACGATGGAATTGGCAAGCAGGACGGGGAACGGGATTACACCGCTGGCGAACAGGGTCACAAAGACCAGATGCGGACCCGACTCAGGAATCAGGCCGACCACAATCGCAAGCAGAATCATCAGCGCGGTGTTGTCGCTGATCCACGCGGAGAGGTCGATGAAATTGAACAGGATTCCGATGACCAGGAGCACCCCGAAAGTCCAGGCGAATATGCTCGGAAGATGCTTGCGGACAATATGCTCCCAAAGATGCTCCTCGACGAAGTGGTCGGAGGCGAAAAGCAGCGCCCCCAACACTACAAGACTTAGAGCACCGAAAAGCCAGAAAGTCCACTCCTCGTCAAAAACGGCAAGTTCCTCTGCCTCACCTCCTTCCTCCAGGAGGCCAAGCAGCAGGGCGGCTATGAATATCACAACCCCAAAGAACATTAATATTCTTGTCCTGCCGAAATGTCTTCCTTCCTTGTGATGATGTCCGTCCTGATGCTCGCATCCGTCTCCGTGAAGTTCAAAGGAATCCTCAAGACGGGTTGGCAGCGGTTTGTCTCCGGGCGAGAATCGGTCAATTAACAGTCCCGTCACGACGGCCAGCACAAAAAGGATAAGGAACAGCAGAACGGCCTTGCCTGGGAACAAAGCCAGCATCATAAACGACTCATCCCCGGCCGTGGCGATCATCATAGCGACCAACGCGCCGAAACTCAGCATCCTGTGCGTGTAGAGCGACACTGCTGCGAAGCCACCGACACATCCTGGAACCGAGCCAAGTAAGGCAGACACAAGCACTTGGGCAAAGCCTGATTTCTTCAGGGATCTGAATATCCTGCCGTCCGACTCCACATTGAAAGACTCGATGATCATCATCATGACGACCACCAAGCCGGAGATCAGGACAGCGCCACGCAAAGCGTCAAGTAAAACGGAAATGATCATGGTCTGTTACGCTGTCACCCAGCCGGTGAGATAAAGGTTGATGATGGGACGGAGAGGTGAGTTCGTGGTCAAGGTCAAGACTATCAGGCACTCCCCTGCCGGGAATCCCTTCGTGTCGAAAATCACCTTCAGGTCACCTTTGCCGCCTGCGGGAACATCCGCGAAAGCCTGCGCCTTCACGTGCGAGCTCTCTGAATCCACCTTATATATTCTTAAAGGAGATTTGCCTTTGTTGGTGAAATGGAATGTGCAGTCCACATTCGCCCCGGCCTTGACCTTGCCGAAGGAGAATGTGCTCTCGTCCGCTATCGGATTGGAGCCCTCGTTACGCTCTTTGTCCGTGAGCGATGAGAAATTCTCTTTCGTGTACGTGAATATTCCTATGCGGCTCTTGCCGGCTCCGAGTTCAGGATTAGGGTCAGCCACGATGGCCTCGGCACCGGCCGCCACTGGCTCTTTCTCCGCCGACTTCGAGACAACCGCCTTGTACTGGCGGCCGTCCACCAGCGGAGTCGCATAGTAATAGTTCTTCCCCCAATGGTTTCTGTCCGCTGAGACCGTGTAGTTCAGTTTGGCAGTGGACTGCGCCGGAACGGGGTTCGGCGACACCTTTACCGAGAGTCCCTCACTGACATCGGAGAAACTGACCGACAACGGCTTGTTTCCGAGATTGGCCACCAGAACCGTTCCGCTCTTTTGCTGTCCTTGAGACAGATTTCCACCCTTAATGTCCACTTTCTTGAAGGCCAGATTGCCGAAACGGATCGGATAAAGTTCCCCAAAAGAGAGCTGCTTGTCGTGGGTAACGCCTCTGAGCCTCAGGACGACAGGCTGCTTCAAACCAGAGAAATATGCGGTCAGAGACTTGTCGAACGGATAGCCTCCCTTCTCGTCATTCTTGAAGGTGGCCTTGATGGTTCCGGTCTCCCCCGAAGCGATTGGCTTCCGGGTCCATTCCACATTCGTGCATCCGCAGGAAGATACGACATTATAGATCAGCAATGCTTTCTCCCCCACATTCTTGACCGTGAATGTGGCCGTCACAGGGCCGCCCGACACCAGGATGTCCCCGAAATCGTGCACGGTCTTGTCCAGCTGGACGACTCCGCCGAATGTGTTGTCCTTGCCGGAGCCTTGGGCGGCGATGACACCGCTGGCGGACACAAGCAAAAGCACCGCGGCGGCAATATGCTTTAATATATTCATAAATCACGCTGTTTAATTGTTTGACGAGCCCTCGCATCAAGGAGACTTTCAAACAAACGCTTCATAATATTCATAAGGAATGCAAATTCCTTTCCATTGGCAAATTTACCATTTAATAGGTACTTTTTCAAGTCCAAGTAATCCAATCGCAGGAAAGAGTTCTGAAATCGCCGTCAACATTCGAGGGCATCTGATGGGACAGAGAGTTCCAAGGGGCAAGAGGGACAAGAAGGACGGAGGAGGAGAATATTTATTTTTTAATGCGTGCCAAATTTTGTAATTTTGTACGATTATGCGATTAAGATAAATGGCGAACATAGAACAGAACTACGACTACACTGACGACAACATACGGACCCTGGAAGGTGTCGAACACATCCGCCGGCGTCCGGGAATGTACATCGGAAGACTTGGCAACGGCTCCAACCCGGGAGACGGCATTTATGTGCTGCTCAAGGAGATCGTGGACAACTGCATCGACGAGTTCTCCGCCGGATTCGGCAAGCAGGTTCTCATCAACATCGAGGACAGGCAGGTCTCCATCAGGGACTTCGGACGAGGCATTCCGCTCAACTCCGTCATCAAGGCCACCAGCCAACTGAACACCGGAGGAAAGTTCGACGACAAGGCCTTCAAGAAGTCCGTCGGACTCAACGGTGTGGGTACCAAGGCGGTGAACGCCCTGTCAGAGAGTTTCTACGTGGAGTCGTTCCGAGGAGGAGAGAGTTCCTGGGCCCGCTACGAGCGTGGACAGCTTGTGGACAGCGGCAGGAAGGAGAAGGTCAGTGAAAAGAACGGTACACTTGTCGTGTTCACCCCGGACAGTGCAATGTTCGGAGGCTTTGAGTTCCATATGGACTATGTGGAGACGATGGTCAAGAACTACTCCTACCTGAAGAAAGGTCTGGCGATAGTCCTGAACGGAGTCACCTACAAGTCCGAGAACGGCCTTCTGGACCTTGTGAACGACAATCTTTCCGAGACTCCGCGCTACGCCCCGATCCATCTTGTGGGCGAGGACATCGAGGTCGTCTTGACCCACGGCAACTCCTACGGCGAGAACATCGCGTCGTTCGTAAACGGCCAGAACACCCGTGACGGAGGAACCCATCTGGCCGCTTTCCGTGAGGCCATCGCCAAGACACTCAAGGATTTCTTCAAGAAGAACTACGCTCCTGAGGACTGCCGTCAAGGCATAATAGGAGCGATCAGCATACAGATTCAGGAGCCGAACTTCGAGGGTCAGACGAAGACCAAGCTCGGTTCCACCTATATGTGGGAAAAGGAGAAGACGGACGGGAACGGCAAGAAGGTGCAGAATCCGGATGGCTCCATAGAGATCGACCGAGGGCCAACCATCCGATCGTACGTCAATGACTTCATCGCCAAAAATCTGGACAACTACCTGAGAATCAACAAGGACATTGTTCCGATCATCGAGAACAAAATCAAGGAGTCCCAGGCGGAGCGCGAGGAAATCGCCGGGATCCAGAAGAAGACCAGGGAAAGAAACAAAAAGGCGAATGTCTATAACCGCAAGCTGCGCGACTGCCGCTTCCACTTCTGTGACAAGCTGCCTAAAGGCAAGCAGGATCTCGCGGAGCAGACAAGCATATTCATCACGGAGGGTGACTCCGCGAGCGGTACCATCACCAAGGTGAGGAAAGCCGAATACCAGGCGGTGTTCAGTCTTCGCGGCAAGCCGATCAACTGCTACAAGGAGAGCCGCAAGAAGGTGGCCGAGAACGAGGAGCTGAACCTGCTGGTCTCAGCCCTGGGAGTCGAGGACGACCTTGACAACCTGCGCTACAACAACATCATCGTGGCGACCGATGCCGATGATGACGGCATGCACATCAGGATGCTCGTGCTGACCTTCTTCATGAAGTATTACCCGGATCTTATCCGCCGCGGACACGTACATATTCTTCAGACTCCGCTTTTCAGGGTGGCCAACAAGAAGGAGAGGCGCTACTGCTACTCTCCGGAGGAGAAGGAGGCCGCCGTCAGGGAGTTGAAAACCTCTGTGCAGATCACCCGCTTCAAGGGTCTGGGAGAGATCTCGTCGGACGAGTTCGTGGATTTCATCGGAGAGAACATGAGGCTGGATCTCGTCAAGCTTTCCGACGAGGAGTCCATAGCGGACATCATGGAGTTCTACATGGGCGACAACACGATCGACCGCCAGAACTTCATCAGGGCGAACCTGCGTTCCGAAGAGGAACTTGAAGACGTAAACATCTAATATTCATTGATTATGTCACGTTGGGCTAAATTTTGCGGATGGCTGCTGAAGAAGATGGGCTGGACCACGGTAGGTGGCCCCGCGCCGGAAAGCAAATGCATCATTCTCGGTGTGCCACACACTTCCGTGTGGGACTTTGTGGTCTCCTACCTCTTCTACACGCAGTTCGACCGGACGGCGCACGTTATGATCAAGAAGGAGTTTTTCTTCTGGCCGGTCGGGGTGTTCCTCCGCAAGGTCGGCTGCATTCCTGTGGACAGGGGCAGCGCCGCCGCGATGGTAAAGGGCCTCATCGAGGAGATGGAGAAAGTGGATCAGTTCCACCTCGCCATCGCCCCCGAGGGAACCAGAAAAGCCGTGAAGAAATGGAAGACCGGCTACCACCTCATCGCAAGAGAGGTCGGATGCCCTGTCTATATGGGATTTTTTGACTGGAAGACCAAGCGCGTCGGCATCGGCGAGAAGGTTGAGCTGACGGATGACGCGCGCGCAGACACCGACAGAATCCAGACGATCTACGAAACAATGCACTTCGAGGGCAAGCACCCGGAAGGCTATATCACTCATTAAGAATAGTTTATTATGCCAATTTTCAGCCAAAACAGGGAGAATTATGTCACGACCCTGGCCAAGCTATTTGAATATGCCACCGACAACTACGCAAAGCGGCCGCTCTCGCGGTTCGTCGAAGGTGGGCAGGAATATACCTACGACAGCTTCAAGCACAAGTGTCTGGAGCTTTCACACCGGTTCAACAGATTCGGGATCAGCGCAAGGGACAAGGTAGCCATACTTTCCAACAACATGCCCAACTGGACGGTTGCGATGTTCTCGTGCGTGCCTTTCGGACGTGTGACCGTGCCAATCCTGCCGGATTCGTCGGAAAGCGAGGTCACAAACATCATCAATCACTCGGAATGCAAGGCCATCTTCGTGTCCAAGAGACTCCTTAAGAAACTCAGTCAGGAGGTGATCGACAAACTGACCCTCGTGATTGACATAGAGACGTTCGACTTCATCAAGAAGGACGACAAGGCTTTCACCTGCGAGGGTCACGGTGTTGATCCACAGGCCGACGATCTTGCGTCAATCATCTACACATCAGGCACTTCCGGAAAGGCCAAAGGCGTGATGCTCAGCCATCGCAACTTCTGCCAGAACATCATCGCGGCCTACCACGCCCAGAAGGCCGGGAAGCACGACCGCTGGCTCTCCATCCTGCCGATGTCGCACACCTACGAGATGGCGTTCAGCGTGCTTTACCCGCTGTACGTCGGAGGCTGCGTCTATTATATTCAAAAACCGCCCACACCGAGCATCCTGATGCAGACGATGAAGAAGGTCAAGCCGACCATCATGTGCTCCGTGCCGCTGATCATCGAGAAGGTCTACAAGAACAGCGTGGTTCCGACGGTGGAGAAGAGCCGCGTGCTTTCCTGGATGAAGGGACACACGCCGAGACTCCTATACTGGCTCATCGGGAAGAAACTCTACGCATCCTTCGGTGGCAAGCTGAAGTTCTTCGGAATCGGCGGCTCGAAGCTGGACTCAACCGTGGAGGATTTCCTCAACAAGGCCGGATTCCCCTATGCGATCGGCTACGGCCTGACTGAGACGGCTCCGCTGATCACGAACGCCTGCGTGGGCAAGACAGTGGTCGGGTCGATCGGCGTGCCGGCCTACAACGTGGAGGTCAAACTCCAGAACGTGAACCCGGAGACGGGCGAGGGCGAGATTGTCGCCAAGGGTGACAACGTGATGCTGGGCTACTACCGCGACCCGGAAAGGACCCGCTCCGTGCTGACCGACGACGGCTGGTTCCGCACCAACGACCTTGCGTGCCAGGATTCCAAGGGACGCTACTACATCAAGGGAAGGCTCGGGAATATGATAGTGGGACCTTCGGGCGAGAACATCTACCCGGAGGAGATCGAGCAGGTGATCAACACCATTTCTGGAGTGAACGAATCACTCGTGGTGGAAAGGAACGGCAAGTTGGTGGCCCTCGTGAAGTTCGATGACAATGTGCTGGACTGGAACCAACAGCGCGAGGACAAGTTCTTCGACAACCTCCAGTCGATGAAGCAGGCGGTTCTTGAATATGTCAACAAGCACGTCAGCAAACAGTCCAAGATCGGCGAGGTCGAGGCGATGAAGGAAGACTTCGAGAAGACGGCCACGCACAAGATCCGCCGTTTCAAGTACAAGGAAGGGGCGCAGAAAACTGGCGAAGGCGCTTCACAGGACTCTGAAAACAAACCCGAAGACAAGGCCTCTTCTCAGAAATAGCCTTTGAGAAAGGGCATCACATAGAAACCGGATCCTTACCAATTCCGCTCACGGTAAGGATTCGGTTTGTCTGTTATAGGAAGGTCGGAGTCATTCTCGACCTTGACACAGTCGTGGATGCTGATCTCAGCGTCCGGCTTCCACTTTGAGAAATCATTGTCTTTGATGGTCACATCGCCGCAGAACTGCACGTCGATCACGGGCTGCCCAGGGAACAGCGGCGCATAAGACTTGGAATCAATGAATATGTTGTCAAAGATGTCGAGCGTCCCGACGCTTCTGGCATAGACAATCTGGCTGTCAAAGGTTGACACCGTGTTGCCTGAGAAAACCACACGGTTATGATAGTGGAAATCATTGCCCCTGGTCTTGGTAGGAATTTCAGGATCGATCTGGAGGATGGCCTGCGGGCCGTTCGCGCCGATGGCCAGATCCGTGAACTTGTTGTTTCTAATCACGATGTTCTTTGTCCTTCCGGACTCGTACCAGAAGTTGGCGTCGCCGCTGACACAGATTCCGGACATCTGCGAGGCGAAATCACAGTCCTCCACAAGCACGTCGCCATAGGTCGAGAGCAGAAGGCTTCTGGCCCTGTTGTAGCGAACGGTGCAGTTCCGAATCGTGACATCCGCGCCTCTGGAGATGTTCTCAAGGGCTATGTTCGTCGGATCCGCGACTCCGCCAAGATCGAAATCGGTCTCTATGATGTAGGCCTTGAGGTCGGACTTGTCGATGCTCCTGATCCTGCCGGAGCCGACCGGACGAAGATTGGACTTGTCCACAAAGCTGATCACGTCACCCTCGTCGGCGAACTGGTCCCCCACCTGCTGGAAATGGCCGAAATGAGCCCGTAAAGTATTAGATGACAGCACAGAATCCACAAGCATGTAGATGCCGTGGATGTTCGCGGCATCGTCAAGCATACTCTCAAACAGGCTGTTCTCTATCGTAATCTTTCCGTTGCAGCTGACAAAGTGGGTCGCGTCAGCGGAAGTGGTGACCATCCTCGGAGAACCTTCGTGAGCGGCCGTCGAGAAACCTTTCACCGTGATATTCTCTGAATATTCAGCGATCAGTCCCATCCCGCCGCTCCGGTAGATGTGGACATCCTCTATGTTTATATTCTTTGATGACAGCACTGCCATCGCCGGGAAACGTCTGTTAAGTCCTGTAGGCCCTTTGTCGTCCCAAACGCTTCCGACCGGAGGAACGTCCCTCGCGCTCAGGCGGGTGAATTCGATGATGCCTTCACCTATCTCCCGTGCTCCCATCTCACCGGACCAATAGCCGTGGTCGTAGGCGCAGGTGTCGAAGAAAGGCCTGTGGGTCTTCGGGTCGAAAAGGATGCTCTCCCCCATCGGATACTCCCAGTCATAGCCTCCGAAGAAAAGCCTGTCGCCTTCGATGCGGTACTTGGTGTCCGGGAAGACCTTGACAGTGAAGCTTCTGCTGACCGGATCGTTGGAGAGAACCGTCCCTTCGAAAGTCCAAGGATAGTCGTAATCGACCGACACACCCTTGATGGTGACATTGGACGACCCCTTGACGGCGAACGGCACCATGCACCCGTGGAACATGAAGTCGGAGCCGTTGCCTTCGATCGTGACATTCCTCATGTCCTTGATCAGGAAGGCTATGCGCTTGTCACCGCTGTCGTTGTTCGAGAGCGTCAGGAACTCCCGCGCCCCCCGCTCCGGGTAGAACGGGTAGACACCCTTGCCGAAGAGAATCCTCACGTTTCCTTTCGGGTGCGACTTCAGGATTTCAACAACAACCGGAGTGTAATCCTTGACATTAGGGTCGAAAGCGACATCTACGGTTTTCACTGAGCACGATGTCATCACTGCCATCATGATGGCCGCAAGTATGGTCAATATCTTATTCATAAAACTTAATTCTTTGTCGAATTGGAAGTCTGGCGTTGGCCGATACGTTGAGCGAAGTAAAGATTGGCGAGGGCGAGGAGAAGGCCGAGAATGACGAAGAGCAGCATTCCCCACCAGGGCCAGACGAGGGATAATGAATATGCCGCGTACGCGATGAGAGGGACGGAGATAATGCTGGTCACAAGTCCGGGAACATAGCCTTTGAGGGTTACAGCACGGACAATGCTGATCAGGGCGCACACTGAATATGCCATAAAGACTGTCGTCCAGACGAGTTCGGCCCATAAACCGCCTACGAACAATGCGGCGGTCGAAAGGAGAACCGCAAGGAAACCAACAACAGCGGCAATGACTAACGCTGACATATTCATTCCGGAAAGGCGGAAGAGGATATTCACTAAACTTTGGTGCGCCTCATCCGAGGAAGCGCTATGATGTGATGCCCACCGTCTGGCGGTAAACACCACCTCTAACGCATGGCAAAAGGATACCGCCAGGATCGGGAGAACTATATACAGTATCGAAAGTGCGCTCATATTCGTTGTTTGTTACATTTCAGCAATATAGAGGCTCAACCTGATTTCTATGGCTGAGTCCATAGGCGTGATTCACTTCAAGCCGGTTTGTCATTGGAACAGCAGCGGGACGAACCGGCTGAGATAGACGCGCCAGTTGCGCCAGATGTGGCCGCCGTCGGACTCTACGTAGGAATATTCATAACCAGCGTCATCAAGTTTCTTGCGGAAGTCGGAGTTGGCCTGGTAGAGAAAGTCATCCTTTCCGATGCCGATCCAGAAAAGTGATGGTTTGGTGGCGAAAAGTCTCGCCAGCTTGCCGTCAAAGTCCTCATAGACACGAGATTCCTTTTCCGGGAATATGGCGGCGGAGAAGAGGCCTATGTACGAGAATGTGCCGGGATATTCCTTTGAGATGTGGAGGGAATGGAACCCGCCCATCGACAGTCCGGCTATCGCGCGTCCCTCCTTTTTGCGGATTGTACGATAGTGGGAGTCAACATATTCAATGATTTCAGGGAAGGAGGTTTCGTAGGTGCCGTCCATTGTCTTCGGAAGGTTGAACTGTGGCTGGACGAGGCCGTTGGAAGTCTCGCCCGGGGCGGCCTCCTGCGAGGCGTTGCCGTTCGGCATCACCACGATCATCGGCTTCGCCTTGCCTTGCGCGATGAGGTTGTCAAGGATTTGGGAGGCGCGGCCGAGCTCCATCCACGCCTGCTCGTCCCCGCCCATTCCGTGCAAAAGGTAAAGCACAGGGTATCTGGCCTTTCCGTTGTTTTCATAACCTGCCGGAGTGTAGACCGTCATCCTGCGCCTCATTCCAAGCGAAGGGCTGTCATACCAGACCTTCGACACCGTCCCGTGCGGCACGTCACTGACTTTGTAAAGGTCAGCCTGTCCGCCGCCGACAATGAATATGCTCGTGACCGTGGCCACATCCCTTATCTGATAGACATTCGACGGGTCGTTCATACGCTGGCCGTTCACTATGAAAGAGTAGCTGTAAAGCTCCGGCTCAAGAGGGGCACTGGTATATTCCCAGACACCGTTCTGATTCTGTGTCAGTTCAGCGATGCCCGGAACCTCGAACTCGCCGTTCGGAGTGCTGATTTTCTGTGGCGGCAGAAAGTCGCCGGTCACCTGGACTCTTATTACATTTGGGCCGGAGTACCTGAAAGTCACCGTGTTGTCTTCATTGATTTGAGGGGACACCACCTGCGCCCCGCTCCAAAGCGCCTGCTGCGCGGAAGCGTCCGGAGCCATGGCGGACGCGAGCATAACCATTGCCGCCAGACAAAACAATTTATGAATATGTTGTCTCATAATATGACCTAATGTTTAGAAGCTGTTTATATGGTAGGTTGGTTCGACACTTCGGCAAGCTCAGTGCACCGCAGGCTCACCAACCATATAACGTCAGAATATCAAGATAAAACACAGAGCGGCGAACGCGGCTCCGGCGATCGGGCCGAGGACAGGAACCCAGCTGTAGTTCCAGCCGCTGTCGCGCTTCGGACTCTTGAACGGAAGAACAGCGTGGGCGATGCGCGGGGCAAGATCCCTTGCCGGATTGATCGCGTAGCCTGTCGCACCTCCAAGGGACATACCAATCGCCATAATGAGCATTGTGACAGGGAATGAGCCACAGGCGCCAAGGCCGACTTCCGAGGTGTTGCCACTCACGGAGAACATCAGGATGCAGAACACCAGCAGCCAGGTTCCGACGAACTCGCAGAAGAAGTTCCTCGCCGGATTGTTGATGGCCGGCATCGTGCAGAATGTGCCGAGTTTCGTGTCCGGATCGTCAGTGGCATCGTAATGATCCTTGTAGAATGCCCAGACAAGGGTCGCACCGCAAAAGCCACCTAACATCTGCGCGATGATGTAGCCTAAAACCGAAGCCCAAGGGAACGAGCCAGCCACGGCCAAACCAATTGTCACGGCCGGATTGAGATGCGCTCCTGAATATGGTCCAGCGATGAAAACTCCGCACATCACGGCAAAGCCCCACGCCAAGGTTATCACTACCCAACCGGCGCCCTTGCCTTTGGATTTCTCAAGGCTGGTGCAGGCGCAGACTCCGTCACCCATAAGGATTAGTACTAGCGTGCCGAGAAACTCGGCGAAATATGGATTCATAATATTCACTACTTCTTGGTTAATGTTCGTCCGATAGCGTCGGCCCATCCGGCTTTGGCCGCCTTGACGGCATCCTCATCCATCGAAGGAGTGAAGACGCTGTCTGCCTCCCATTGCTTCTTCACGTCATCAAGGCTCTCCCAGAAGCCGACAGCCAGCCCGGCAAGGTAAGCCGCACCGAGAGCCGTCGTCTCGGTCACTTTAGGCCTTATGACTTTGGCGCCAAGGATGTCGGACTGGAACTGCATCATAAGGTTGTTGCGGGACGCGCCGCCATCCACTTTTAATTCCCCGAGATGGATTCCGGAATCCTTCTCCATAGCCGAGACAATGTCCATTGTCTGGAATGCGATGCCTTCAAGAGCCGCTCTGGCGATGTGTGCCGCCGTGGTTCCACGGGTTATTCCGAATATCCCGCCTTTAGCATACTGATCCCAGTACGGAGCACCAAGTCCCGTCAACGCAGGCACCATATAGACTCCACCATTGTCCGGTACAGAGGCCGCAAGAGCCTCAACCTCAGATGAACTCCTGATGATTCCAAGGCCGTCACGCAGCCATTGAACGACAGAGCCGGCAACGAATATAGACCCTTCAAGGGCATAGTCCACCTTGTCGCCTATCTTCCACGCGATGGTGGCGAGAAGGTTGTTCTTAGACATTATCGGCTTCTCACCTGTGTTCATCAGCAAGAAACAACCTGTGCCGTAAGTGTTCTTGACGGATCCCGGCTCGGTGCACATCTGACCGAACAGGGCGGCCTGCTGGTCACCGGCTATTCCCGCGACAGGAACGTTTCCGCCTAAAAGATCAGTCTCTCCATAAACTTCCGATGAGGATTTGACCTGCGGCATCATCGATGCGGGAATATTCAGAAGATCAAGAAGTTCTTCATCCCATTCCAGTGTGTTGATGTTGAACAGCATCGTACGGGAGGCGTTGCTCACGTCCGTGATGTGCTCGTGTCCGCCGGTCAGGTTCCACACCAGCCAACTGTCCACTGTGCCGAAGCGAAGCTTTCCCTGCTCGGCACGCTCACGGGCTCCCGGTACATTCTCAAGGATCCAGCGTATCTTCGTTCCGGAGAAATAAGCGTCGATGATGAGGCCGGTCTTGCGGCGGATCATATCCGTCACTCCCGCGGCCTTGAGCGAGTCGCAATATTCAGAAGTCCTTCTATCCTGCCACACGATGGCATTATAAACAGGTTTTCCTGTCTCGGCGTCCCACACGATAGTGGTCTCGCGCTGGTTGGTGATTCCGATGGCGGCGATGTCCGCTCCCCCAAGTCCAAGCGATGTGACCGCCTCAGTCATCATCGCATATTCGGTGGCCCAGATTTCCATCGGATTGTGCTCCACCATCCCCGGCTTCGGGAAATGCTGTGTGAATTCCTTCTGGCGAACAGCCATAGCCTCGCCTCTCTTATTGAAAACAATGGCTCTTGACGAGCTCGTACCCTGATCAAGGGCAATGACATATTCTTTCATATTCAAGAACTAATCTTCATTAACGTGTTAATAATCCTGGTCACGCCTGCCTGGAAAGCAAGCAGACAAACGATTCCATGACGACCGTTTGTCCAAACAAATGTATAAAAATTTCCTTTCAACTCCAACCTTTCCTCTAAAGGTTAATGAATATGCTAATGAATATTCAAGTGCCGGAATATTCCGCCTCAATTGCCCTTCGCATCTATGAATATGCCATCATTCTTTGAACTCGCACTCCTGGGTAACACTTCACCCACAAAACGTTGCCGAAAAGAGCATGAAATACCTCTTAAGCAACAAAAACGCCATAAATCGTTACCGTTCAGAGACGTCTCTCACAC
>OJJU01000526.1_pt1 | contig 13966 bp, 15 predicted proteins | sample 1596141 | NCBI WGS metagenome assembly OJJU01 (sample SAMEA4350150, study PRJEB24818) | metagenome | biome: human; feature: gut; material: faeces | place: Denmark | collected 2013-09
TACTTCAGACCGTAATTGACTTAACCGGTCCTCCGCAAGCTCTGTGCATTTCGCACAGTTTTTCATCTGGTGCTTGTCAAAGTTTCGTTGTTTAATTTACAAGGTGCACGCTCCATTCGCGGAACAGTACGTTATTATACACGTATCCCAGGAAATGTCAAGCGTATTTTTCAAAGTTTTTTCGGTCTGTCACTTCTTTTAGTTTCATCATCTAAAATCCGCCCTTAGCTGTGCACAATGTCCACATTCGCTCCTCTTTCACCTTATTTTGTTAAAAACATCATCCTCAGCGCGCTGCAAAATCTTCCAGCCGCGGCTTTGGATAAATTGGCGGCTTTTCCAAAGACTAAGTGCAGTTTATCGAGTATAAAAGGAGTTTTGATAGATGAAAGCAACCGGAATTGTCAGACGGATCGACGACCTTGGCCGCGTTGTCATTCCCAAGGAGATCCGCCGCACCATGAGAATCCGCGAGGGCGACCCGTCACAGATAACATTGGCACGGTGGGAAAGATTCTGCTTTGCCATGCTGGATCTGTCAAAAAGATGGGGGCTGGATTGTACATAGTGACGGAGGATGAGTGCAAAGCCGTGGGGATTCGGGAGGGGTGAAATGGCAGGAAACGTCTGGCGGCGCGATGCGGTTGGGAGTTAAAAGACTGGGGCAACTTAGGGGGTATAAAGTGTACCCCTTGCCAAGGACACAGAGCACATTAGAAATCATTAGATAGATTATCGTCAGGTTGTTCTTTTGGGAACCGGCCGGTCACTCAGCCGGTCCAGGTTCTTTGATTGACAGTGGACATACCCCGGTTGTGATGTACCTGTAGTATTCATCTGGAGCCAGCTTTGCATGCTGCTACTAATAACGCTCTGTGTTGTAGTAGTCCATCCAGTCATCGATGATCCGCTTGACCTGTGAAAAGCGATTACAGCCGTAAAGGTTCGATCTCATCCTTCATGTGCCCGAAGAAGCTTTCCTGAGGAGCATTATCCCAGCAGTTTCCTAGACGGGACATCGACTGCCGTAGATTGGAATCCCTTAGGATCTTCAAGCTGGTGTAGTGAAACCCCTGATCAGAATGAACTATGGTCTCTGCCTGAAGGGATATAGTCGTACTTGCTGTAGCCCAGTTCGTTGTCCAGTTCCGCATCAAGGCCGTTTTCCATGAATTCGGCAATCGTCCCCTTGAACAGGCTCTGGATGTCATCCATGCTGCCGATGTTTGCCATCTGCAACAGTTCTCTAATCTTTTCCCTGCGGGCATTTTCTTCCGAGGTGTGTTTCTTTCTTATCATAGCAAAACCTCTAGCATGGTGCATCTACTATACACCACACTGGAGGTTTGCACAAAATATGGGATGGTCTCTTCAGAACGGATTTTGGGAATCCTTTGTATTCATAAATTTCGCTCTCGTCCCGTTCTGCACTTTAATGAAGATTCATACTCCACCTGCTCTGGCATTTATCAAGCCTACGAAGCATTTCCGGACCGTCATCGTAGGTCCACGCAATTTTGTCATAAATCATTTGAAGCTCTTCCTTAGTCCCATTCCAATTTGAGATCAACTGCTTCAGGCTATTATACTCACTGTCTGGCATTTTCATTTTTAATTCCTCCTCAACAAAAAGTGATCCACAGAACACATACGTCTCCATTATCATAACGGTGGCTGATGTAATATCCATGTGCTTCCACACATTCAGTAATTGCTGTTAAAGGAATAGATGGTCTGGCGTGGCTCATCCAGCAGCAGTTTAAAATGAATCCGTTCACCAACACATTATTTCCGTTCTGCGGACGGCAGCGAGACCGTATCAATGGCTTGTACTAGGAAAGAGATGTCTTCATCCTGCTGTACAAACGTCTGGAGCAAGGTGCGTATCAGTGGCCGCGCTCTGAATCCAAAGCAAAGGCTTTAACGCCGCAGCAGTACCGCCGTCTCATGGAAGGACTGAAAATTGAGCAGCCGAAAGCCCACCGTCCGGTGACAGGATTGAGCGCAGGATAATGCAGGATTAACTGTGCAAAAAGGAGAATGCATAAAAGAAGACATAGTTTGCAGCCTCTGGTAGAATAAAGTTACCACACACTATTCTGATAGGAGACGGAAAGCTAGGATTTCTTTTGGCTCAATCTGCTATTGCGGCGTTTTCCCATATTATGTTATGATGATAACATAATATGAGGCTGGAGATATTGCTTTTCTCTCGGATGCAAGCACTACGTAAATGACGGTCGGCAGTTTACACCTCACCCCATGCAAGCCCATGCCGCGTTTAGCCCCATGCTTGGCGCGATAGAAAAACTGCCAGAGGTTGAACTTTCAGTCAAAATTTATTGTGATCAGGAGGGACCCATTGTGACGCAGGAGGAGCAGGCACGCATGCAGGCGTTGGAGGAAAAACTGGCATGTCTCGAATCCATTATCGAGCATGTCAGCGAAGGTGTTATTCTCACCGATCAGGATTGCCGCATCGTCGAATTCAACCCCGCCAAGGAACGGATGGAACATATGCGCGCTTCCGACGTGTTGGGAATGGTCTCCTGGGAAGCATATACGCACTCCAACCGTGAGATATCCGAGCACCAACAGGTTTCCGATACCGGCAAACCAATTCTCAACGCATACCGGCCGCATGCCTACGTTGGAGATATTCCTGTCTATATTTACTACAGCACCTACCCTGTGATTCGAAACGGGAAAATCATCGGTGTCTATACGATCAGCCGCAACGAGGCGATACTGCGCGAGCTTTTATACGAAACGATCGAGGAAAAACGCGGTGCGCGTACAGCAGAGGACCCGCCTGTAGCGGAGATACGCAAAGCCGACGGAACTAGTTACACCTTTTCCGATTTTGTCGGCAAATCTCCAAAAACGCGAGAGCTGCTGCGTGAGGCGCAGACCGTCGCTGCGACAGACGGTTCCATCCTTATCATAGGCGAGACCGGCACCGGCAAAGAAGTCCTTGCCCAAAGTATCCACAACTTTGGCCGTGAGAACCGGAAATTTGTTGCCGTCAATTGCGCCGCTATTCCGGAAAACCTGCTTGAGAGTACGCTCTTTGGTAGCGTGCGCGGCGCATTCACCGGCGCGATGGACCGGCAGGGGCTTTTCTCTGCCGCAGGAGACGGAACTCTTTTTCTTGACGAGATCAACTCCATGAGCGTCGCCATGCAGGCAAAGCTCCTGCGCGCGCTGCAGGAAAAGTGCATCCGCCCGGTCGGCAGTCTTAAAGAAGAGCCAATCCGCTGCCGATTGATCTGCGCCAGCAACGAAACCGTTGAAACGCTGCTGCAGGAGAATCGTATGCGACGCGACCTTTTTTATCGGATATCTGACTTTGTTCTTACGATCCCACCGTTGCGTGAGCGGCACGAGGATATTCTCGACCTCTCCGAAATGTTTATCCGCCGCTACAACCGGGAGTTTCGCAAAAACATCTCAGGCATATCTCCTGCACTCAGGTCTCGTCTCCTGAATGGCGACTGGAACGGAAACACCCGTGAACTGGAGCATGTGATCCGTAACCTGATGTTGCGTATCAGCGAGTTGGATACCGAACTGACCGAGGATGGCTATCCCGCCTACCTGCCGCGCAAAACGAAGGACGCTCCATTTACTTCCATGCAGATTTCTGTGCCGCTGCCGGAAGCGCTGCGCCGTTTCCAGCGAGAGCTAATTCTTCGAGCACTTGAGCAGCACCAGTGGAACCTATCGCAAACGGCACTTTCTCTTGGCATCCAGCGCCAAAATTTGACCCAGCGTATGCTTCGTCTTGGAATTGCCGCAGAGTAGATCTGCAAAATTTTGATGCGCATCTTTTCCTTTCTTGTGCAAGGAAAAGATGCGCATTTTCTTGCTTTTATCAGATACCCTATCACAGTAAAGTGCTGTTTTCCCCGCTTTTGCGCCTTCTATCTTTTTCTTGGTTCAGTTGGCACGCCGCTTGCTTTGCACAAGGCAGTACGCAAACTTTTCGCAGCAAAAGAAAAGGAGGTAACTAAGTGAAAAACAAAGTTGCAATTATTGGAGTCGGGACACAAGGTAGCATGATCGCATTCCGCAATGCCGTTTACGGCAAGGAGGTCACGGCATACAGCCGCAACCTTTCATCCCGCGAACGCTGTGCCGAACGTATTGAACGCTTTCTGGAATTCTACGTTCAGACCGGTCGCCTGATGCAGACGGAAGCCGACCAAGCCAGAGCACGCATTACCTACGTTTCCACGTTGGAGGAGGCTTGCAAGAATGCGTACATGGTTATCGAAAATATCCCGGAAATACTCGAGCGCAAGCAGGAAATGTTCTGCCGCCTTGCAGAGATATGCGATGATGATGTGCTGCTCAGCTCGAACACCTCGTCCTTGCTCATGAGCGAGATATGCAAGGATATTTCGCCCGCACGCCGAGCGCATACCTTTCAGGTCGACCACGACGACCCGGTACGCAACAGTTATGTGGAAATGATGTGGAACAGTGCCACCTCTGAGGAGACCAAGGCCGCCGCACTCGACCACTATCACACCATCGGCTTTGAGCCGATCATCACTGAGCGCGAGATCAAGGGTTATTCGATCAACCGTGTTTGGCGTGCAGTGAAAAAGGAATGCCTGAAACTTTGGGCCAACGGATACATCACTCCATCTGAGTTCGACCGCGGCTGGATGAGCGAATGGCACACCGACATTGGTCCATTCAAACTGATGGACCTTATCGGGCTTGATACCATACTCAATATCGAATATTCCTACTTTAATGCCAGCGGCGACGAGAGCGACCGCCCGCCCGAGGCGTTCGAATCCTTTGTCAAGGACGGCAACCTCGGTATGAAGACCGGAAATGGTTTCTACAGCGGCTACGACACACAGGGCGGCAACCTTACCGTTGGCAAAATGAACAAGGGCGACGCTTGATCCATCCACTTTACTGATTTTAAAAGGGAGAATTATCATGAAGAAAACCGTATCACGCAACCCGGCCAAATTCTTGATTTTTTCTATTATCGGTATCCTCTACTTTTTCGTTCCTCTGGCGCCAACAGCTTCAGGGGGACGGGCGACCTGGCTGGTGCAGTCCGTTAACCTGATTAAGGGTGTGCTCAAACCCTATCTTTCCTATATTGTCCTGCTTTTTGTTGGCACGTTGCTCATCGGCTGCATCGTCGCCAAGCTTACAGATAAGTGTCCGCTCTTTACCCGCCTTTACGGCTCCGTAAAGGTCTACTCGATCGTGCTTTATGTGATCGGCTTTCTCTTCGCACTGATGGTCACATTCCAGTTTGGCCCCTCGCTGATCCTCGATAGTGCCGTCGGCGGTGATGCGTTAGCCGTCAGCAAGACCGTCATCATCACGATCATCGTCGCAGGCCTTTTCGTTGTCTTTGTCACAGACTTCGGACTGCTTGAACTCATCGGTGCACTGATCGAGCCGCTGATGCGCCCGGTGTTCAGGGTTCCCGGCTACGCCTCTCTCGACGCTGTGACCTCTTTTGTCGCCAATCCGACTCTCGGTATCTTTCTAACGAACCGCATCTATAAAGAAAAGCGCTATACGACCCGCGAGGCTGCGTCTATCGCTACCAACTTCAGTTTTATCAGCCTTGGCTTCTTCGCCGTTCTGGTCGAATCTGCCGGTATCCTCGAATATTATGGCGACGTTGTGCTTTGGAGCTTTGTGCTCTCGTTCGTTATGGCCGCCATTATGGTGCGTATCCCGCCTCTGAGCAAACTACCGGATACCTTGTACGACGGTACGCCCCGGCCCACCGAAGAGCGCGTCCACTACAGCGTAGCCTTGATCAAAAACGCCTTTATCACTGCCGCTGAAACTGGTAACCGTGTTGAGATCGGTAAGACTTTTAAAAAGGTGCTCACCGATGTGCTGATCTTCGCGCAGAAGATCAGTGCCTACATCATGTGCATCTATGTTTTAGCCATGCTACTTGTCAAGGGTACGACGCTGACAAGCTATCTCGGCATTCCGCTTGTTCCCATCCTCAACCTGCTCGGTATCCCCAACGCTTCTGAGATTGCCCCGTCCTTCATTCTCGGCCTTGCTGAGGTGGCGCTACCCTCGGCATATATCGGTGGACTGAGCATCGCTCCCGCTGCCGCATTCTTTGTCGTCACCGTTACCGCGCTGCAGATCATGATGTTTTCCAACAGCATGCCCTCCATTCTGGAGTCCGATATTCCCCTCGGTCTCGGCAAGCTGATCCTCATTTTCTTCCTGCGCACCTTGATCGCTATGCCGCTTGTGGCAATCGTCACACACCTGATCTTCTGATCGTGCAATGGACCGGAGGGATACTCTATGGATCTGACACTATATCAGCAGGAGATGCTCGACGGACGGTTCGGCAAGGGTAAGGCAATGGCGATGCGCATTCAGGTGGCTATCGGTGATGGGTTCCGCGCACAACGGATGGTTCCTATTACACGTGCACATGTTGCACTCAGTGCGCAGGAAGCCGATACATGGTTTGCCCGTAAGCTGCGCGACGCCGGGGCCGTCTGTGCGATTCCGCCCACTGTCAATCCAGGTTACTGTCTCAAGCTTTTTGAGCAGTTGGGTTATATCAACGCAAAGAGTTCTGCCCTTATGCGCGAAACACATGAGGTTTATCGCGATTTGGGGGCAAATCTTACTTACAGTTGTACGCCATACCTATTCGGCAACATTCCCCGGTACCGCGAAACGGTTGCGTTTTCCGAAACAAGTGCCACGGTTTATGCAAACTCTGTACTCGGCGCAAAAACAAATCGCGAAAGCTCTGCCAGCGCTTTGTGCGCTGCCATCACCGGCTATGTACCGGAATACGGCATGCTGCTGGATGAAAACCGCTTGGGAACTATCCTCGTTCAGGTAGATACGCCGCTCGAGGACGAATTTGACTTTGCCCTGTTAGGCCTCAACGCCAAGTACATTGGCCGCGGTGTTCCAGTCTTTACCGGCATCGCATCTGAGCGCGTATCGACAGAGGACTTGATGGCGCTTGGCACACAGCTCAATGTCGCAGGCGTTGCCGATCTTTTCCACATGGTCGGCGTTACCCCCGACGCCCCTGATCTTTCTCGCGCATTTGGCGGTCATGCGCCTGAGCACACCGTGACTATCACGCGTACAGAGTTGGACGAGCAGAGAAAACTTCTGATTCCTGCCAGCACCGATCGCGTTGACTTTGTCATGCTTGGTTGCCCCCACTACACCTATCGCCAGATATGCCGTGCCGCCGCACTGATAGAGCGTACGCCGCCCAAAGTTCCCGTCTGGATACTGACCTCTGCAGCAAATACTGCGCTGGCCGAAGCCAACGGACTCGCACAGCAGCTTGCCCGCTGCGGCACGCGGCTCGTCAGCGATACCTGCGTTGACGAGCACTCCTGTTGGGGCCATCTCGCCGGACAGCGCGGTGTGACGGATTCTCCTAAATGCGCCTATTACATGCGTTCGTTCGCTGTGGAACTCGCCGTGTGCGACGTTAAGACCTGTCTTGAATGGGCAGGGAGAGGAGGGATCGAAGCATGAAGCAGACTTTTCGCTGCCACACCATCTCACCTGGCTATGCCACAGGCGAAGTCTTGCTTTCCCGCGACCCAGTACTGTTTTACCAAACAGATTTCACCACAGGCGTTTTCCGCGAACCGGGACATGATCTTGAAGGAAAATGCATCGCTGGCAAGATCATCATCTTTCCCGGCGGTAAGGGGAGTTCCGTTGTACAGGCAGACGGTATGTACAAGCTCGATACAGCAGGTCTTGCTCCCTGTGGATTGATCGTTTCCTGCCTTGATACTGTGCTGGTCTCCAGCGCGATCATCATGGAAGTCCCCATGGTGGATGATGTCGATCCTCTCTTTTACGAGAGAGTCAAAGAGGGCGACCACATTATTCTTGACGCGACCGGAGGTACTATTACAATCGATTGCCCTGAATCGCAATAAATTTGGCGCGGATGGGTTGAATAATGCCAGCGACTGGGACTACGCGCTATGCTAGGGTGTTTAGGTAGCATCGACGGTAGGATCTGTCCGCAGCAGAAAGTCGAAGAGACGTCGATCACCGTAATGCTGTAAGCGGTATACTATCCACGACTTTTTCATAGCTAAAACTCCTATTTCAATTCGCTTTCCCTCGTCCCCGCCGTGCGGATCGCAGGAATGCAGAAGAAGCTACCGTCCCCTTCTTCTGCGTTCCCACCCAAAAGGAAGTCTGTGGCACGCACCTGCGCAGGCTTCCTTTTGCATTTTCTGAGCAGGCATGACAAGCTGCGTTTTTGCAGTTTGTACATACACCTGCGAGGAAAATGAGGGATTGCAAAGGGAACATCTCTTTGCCGCTGGGTTTCCAATAGGGGCGCGCAGCATCCCTGTTGGCACACGATTTTGCTTCGCAAAGTCTAGTGTGTTATACCTTTGCTTCCGGCTGACGCGGGAAAGGGGTTGGCGGCGTACTCTGCGGTGCGGCAGAGTGTGGCAACAAACGCTTTTTCGCGGCAGTAGGACAGGCGGATTTTGTGACGCGGGCTACGTCACAAACGCAGGATTTTTGAGAAGCAAAATCCGACTGGCCGGAAAAGGAAGCAGAGGTATATAAAGCCCTCGTCCCGCCGCGGCGACGTTCCTTTGTCTTACGGCATCTCCTTCCGAAGCGTATCCAGCGACTGTTCCTCCAGCAGCTTTGGTCCGGTTCTCGCTCAGATGAAAATGTATCGCCGCACCGATCAGCGTGTGCTCGATATCATCTGTGAAACCGAAGCGATACAGAAGATACGTCTGCTCCCGCGGCTCCAGCTTGTCCAGTGCCGCATAAAGCTCCCACAGAGTTTCTGCTTTGATGAAAGCCTCCTCCGGAGGCAGCGCATACGGATCGGCAATCGCCTCGATCCGCAGCAGCCGCTCATCGCTGGGTAGAATCTCATCAAGGTACACTCGCTCAAGGCCAAGGCCTTCCACACCGTCTTTCACTTTTACAGTTGCCATGCGATGCTCGAAAGACATCTGCGCTGTATGTACGAGGTCGAGCATGGCGTTCTTGATGGCAGGTGCAGCATAGGTCAGGAACTTGAGCTTCCGCGCCGGATCAAAGCCGTCAACGGCACGCAGCAGGCCGATGCTGCCCTCCTGCACCAGATCATCCACGTCGATGTTCAGGTCACTGCCCTCCAGCGACGAACTTCGGTATATGAGGTCAGCCGTCTGAACGATGAAACCCATATTCTTTTCAACAAGAATCTCCCGCGCGGCCTCATCGCCCTTCTGAGCCAGAGTGCAAAGCCGCTCATTGGTCATGCTGTTCGGATTCATCGCTTGCCGCCGTTCCGGTCATGGAGAGGAACAACTTCCTGACGTATGCCGTGTCAACACCGGGCAGATGGGAAACGGAGGCCGCCACCGCGTCCGCAATCTGTTCCTTTGTGATTTTCCGGTTCAGCTTTTGACCGCCCTTGGTCAGTTCCGCATAGATGCTCTTCATCGCCTGCGCCGTGAGCTGGCGCGTGGGCGGCATCTCCGCCTCGGCTTCCTTTTTCACGGCGCGGACAGCCTTCATGAAAGAATTTTGGATGGAACTCAGATCCGCCTGATCGATGGGCGTCCGCAGACTTTTGACTTCATCCGCGGCCTGCGGCACTGTGCCCAGCATGGACGAAACCATCGAATAAAGCTGATTCTGCGCGGCAAATCCGGAGGTCAGCTCGTTGTCCAGATATCGGGCGATCTGGTATGTGGTATCGGCAAACTGTGGATTTTCCAGAAGGTAGCTGACGATTTTGGGGTTGGCCTTCTGCGTGTAGAGATTCCGCGCCGCTTCAACCGAAAGACCCAGCTCTGAGATGTCGTAGTTTTTGCGATCCGGCTCATCCACCTCGCCCAAGAGGAAGTCGGTGGACACATCAAACGCGCGGGCGATGCGGATGATATTTTCGTCACCCAGCTTGTCCGTCTTGCCGCTGATGAAGCGGCTCAGCGCACTTTCCGAGCAGCCAATTTTCGCGGCCAGCTCTGCCTGCGTGACCTTCCGTTCCTTCAACAGATCCCAAATACGGTCACGGACAGCCGCGGGGAGAAATACCGATTCGTTGCTCATGAACATATCGCCTCCGATTCCAGTAAAAGTCCTGCGCCAAGCAGATATTGTAAATTCAGTATAGCACATACTCTGCTCTAAATCTAGCACAAATGTTCTATAATTGTTTTGTGAAATGATTTGAATATCCTCTCAACAAAGGCCTCCCGTGCTCTTGCATTTTTGCAAGAAAGCAGGAGGCTTTTGCTATTTGCTTGCATAAGCGCCTGATTTCGTCGGTCTAAGACCTTTTCTCCGTATATTCAGGTGACAAGGAGAAATTGTCGCAGAAATTTTGAAAGGAGAAACTACCTATGAACCTATTTGAAACCGTGAAGGCTACCGTTCATCCGCGCATGGCGGCGGAACGGTACGGGCTGCCGGTCAGGCAGGGAAATATGACCTGCTGCCCGTTTCACGACGACCGCACGCCCAGCATGAAGCTGAACGAGGATTACTTCTACTGCTTCGGCTGCGGGGCAAGCGGCGACGTGATTGACCTTGCGGCAAGGCTGTTCGGCCTGAGCGGCTATGAGGCGGCGAAGAAGCTGGCGGCGGATTTCGGCATCACCGGGCAAAAGCCGTCCATTCTCGCAAGGCTACAGCGGGGAGCATCGCAGGCGGAAACCGAGCGGCGCTGCTTCCGTGTGCTGGGGGATTACCTGCAAATCTTGCAGGACTGGAAGACGAATTGTGCCCCGCAATCGCCGGAGGACGCCATCGACCCGCGCTATGCGGAGGCCTGCCATATGCTCGAGCGCATCGGGAATATGCTGGACATTCTGGCCTGCGGCACGCCGCAGGAGCGCGCCGAGGTGGTGGCCGACTTGCAGAAGGACGACCGCCTTGCGCGGATGGAGGCGCGGAACCGGCAGATCAGGGAGGACGAAGATGGAACGAAATGAACCGCCGCGCTGGATGCAGAACAAGCACTTCAACGAAGTCCTGTTCTGCGAGGACTTTCTATCGGCGCACCCGATGGTCTGCGTGGACGGCAGCTTTTTCACCGTGGAGGGCCGCGTTGCTGACGAAGAGGGCGTTCGCAAGCAAATCTATGAGATGCTGCGCCCGCATATCACGAGCGGCACCGCCCGCCGCGCCACAGGTCTTCTCGAAACGCTCAGGCTGGAAGCCTACACGCCGGAGCTGCCCATTCAGGAGGATCGCATCCACGTTGCCAACGGCACGCTGTTTCTCAGCGGCGCGTTCTGCACGGAGAAGGAATTCTGCCGCAACCGGCTTCCCATCCGATATGACCCAAGCGCGCCGCAGCCGGTGACATGGCTGCGGTTTTTGTCCGACCTCCTAGAGCCGGAGGACATTCTGACCTTGCAGGAGTACCTTGGCTACTGCCTGATTCCGACGAACCGTGGGCAGGCGATGATGCTGCTCAAGGGCAACGGCGGCGAGGGCAAGAGCCGTATCGGCGTGGTGATGCAGAAAATGCTCGGCAGCAACCTGAAAAACGGCAGCATCGCCAAGGTGGAGCGCAGCCCCTTCGCCCGCGCCGATCTGGAGCACGAGCTTTTGATGGTGGATGACGACATGAAGCTGGAAGCGCTGCAATCCACGCACTATCTCAAGTCCCTCATCACCGCCGAAATGCCGATGGACTTGGAGCGCAAGGGCGAGCAGAGCTATCAGGGCAAGATGTACGTCCGGTTTCTGGCCTTTTCCAACGGGGATCTCGAATCGCTCTACGACCACTCGGACGGCTTTTACCGCCGTCAGCTCATCCTGTCGGTGAAGAAAAAGCCGCTTGATCGCGCGGATGACCCCTTTCTCGCGGATAAGCTCTGCGGCGAGATCGAGGGCATCTTCCTCTGGTGTCTCGAAGGCCTGCGGCGCTTGCAGGCCAATAACTTCCGCTTCACCGAAAGCTCGCAGACGAAAGCAAACCGTGAGGACGCGCGCCGCGAGGCCGACAACGTGCTGCTGTTCCTCCGCTCTGAGGGCTACATCCGCCTGAAGGCCGACAGCGCCATCCCGTCCGCCGCGCTGTACGGTATCTATTGTATGTGGTGCAGCGACAACGCCTACAAGCCGCGCTCCGCGCGGACGGTGAGCATGACCCTCAAAAAGCACGCCGATGAGTTCGGCCTGGAGCACGACAATCACATCCAGAACGCCCTCGGCAAGCGGGTCAACGGCTTCTGGGGCATCGAGGCGCTGGTCGCGCCGCCGGTTTTATGAGATCAGACTCAAATTTCTCCATCCCATCCATCCCAACTATCCCCAAAACCCCGGATGGATGGGATGGATGGGATAGATGTTTTCAAGTTTACCCGCAAAGGAGGATGCAATGGGAAGAGTTTATTATAAGGAGCTGCCGCTGTTCCACTTGTACGACAGCGATCTGACCGGCACGCAGAAGCTGCTGATGACGCTGCTTCTGGTGGATTGGTACGACATTTACGACTTGAGCTGCCTTGCGCGGATGCGCCCGGAGGACGTGGCCGCCGATCTGGCAGAGCTGAAACGGAAGGGGTATCTGCAAGGCAGGTGAAAACCGGAAAGAACTTTGCGCGGCGGCGAAAGGATTTTGCGAAGCCGCGCTGCTCGGAATCGAGAATCGGCATTACGGATGCGCGTGGGGCTGCACGGTTTAGAGCGAAGTCACACGGATTCGGAAAGTCGATACCCCTCGCTTACGAAGAAGGCATCGACCGCCGCGTTTCCAGCGGATTTGAGGAAAACAGGATATTACACCAAACAGCGAAGCGGGTTTTCGGAAATAGAAACCCGCTTCGCTGTTTTCATCACGAAAAAACAGGAGGATTTTTATGAACATCAGAAATGAGATCAAGGCGCAGATCGTCCGCGCCGGTTTTACCATGCAGGAGGTCGTTGACCGACTGGCCGAGGAACACGATTGGAGCGACAGCGTCTCCAATCTGTCCGCAAAATTGCAGCGGGAGAGCATCCGCTATAAGGAGGTCGTGGAGCTGGCCGACGTGCTGGGTTATGACCTGATCTGGCAGAAACGGAGGGAGAAATAAATGAGTAAGCCGCTGTTTGCGATTCTCCGCTTTGCCAAGTACAAGGGGCCGGAAATCGGGCATATCGAGTCTCACAACGAGCGCACCAAGGAGAAATACGCCAGCAACCCCGACGTAGACACGGCGCGCAGCCACCTCAATTTCCATCTGGTGACGCCGCAGCGCAAATACCGCGCCGAGGCGGAAAAGCAGATTGCGGAAGCAGGCTGCCGCACGCGGTCGGACAGCGTGCGCGTGGTAGAGGCGCTGGTGACGGCCAGCCCGGAGTTCTTCAAGGGCAAGAAAAAGGGCGAAATCAAAGCCTATTTTCAGGAGGCGCTGGGCTTTATCCAAGAGCATCAAGACCCGAAAACGATCATATCCGCCGTGGTGCATATGGACGAGAAAACGCCCCATATGCACCTTTGCTTCGTCCCGCTGACGGAGGACGGGCGGCTCTCCGCCAAGGAGATCGTCGGCAACAAGAAGAAGCTGACGCAGTGGCAGGACAGGTTCTGGGAGCACATGGTCAAAAAATACCCCGATCTGGAGCGCGGCGAAAGCGCCAGTCAGACCGGGCGCGACCACATCCCGCCGCGGCTGTTCAAGGAGGCTGTCCACCTGAACCGGATGAAGGAGCAGATCATGGCGATTCTGAACGACACGAATCCGTTCAACAAAAAGGCCAAGCTGGACGAGCTGGAAGCGCTGCTGGGAAAGTACGTTCCCGGCGCGGAGGCTCTGCGGACGAAGCTCAAAAAGTATGACGCGGCCTACAAGGCGCTGACCGCCGAGAACGCAGCGCTCGAAAAGCAGCTGGGCGCATCGTCGTAACCGTCAAACCTAACCGCGCATAGACACACATGAGACAATAGTAGCGGAACGTTGCGAAAGGTTTCGCTACTGTTGTATTG
>OJJU01000534.1_pt1 | contig 13835 bp, 8 predicted proteins | sample 1596141 | NCBI WGS metagenome assembly OJJU01 (sample SAMEA4350150, study PRJEB24818) | metagenome | biome: human; feature: gut; material: faeces | place: Denmark | collected 2013-09
ACTATCGCCTATACCCACGCCCTTTCTACCCAAAAAAACCACAGAAAGGGCGCAACTATCGCTTGTTTTGGCGAAAAATATTACTATCTTTGCAAAAAAACAAATTAACCATAACTATTATGACAAGCAACGGATTAATCGGAAGAGCCTATGAGCAAAAACTCATCAACAGCTACATCAACAGCGAAAAGGCTGAATTAATAGCCGTTTATGGCAGAAGAAGAGTGGGTAAAACATTTCTCATCAAACGAATGTTTGACGAAAATTTTGCATTCTCTTTCACCGGAATTTATGATGTGTCAAGAGCTGTGTTGCTTAGTCAATTCAAAAAGCATCTTGAACGCTATTCCGAAAGCACCATTCCTAAAATAAAGAATTGGTTTGAGGCTTTCGATGCGCTGCAAAGCTATCTCGAAACTCTAAAAAGCGACAAAATCGTTTTGTTTTTTGACGAACTACCATGGATGGACACGCCAAAAAGCAATTTCCTTGCAGCATTTGGGCAGTTCTGGAACACGTGGGCATCAACACGCCCCAACGTTAAAATAATAGTTTGTGGTTCAGCCACCACTTGGATGTTGTCGAAATTCATTGGCGATAAGGGTGGACTGTATGGGCGAGTTTGTCGCTCAATTTGGCTCAAGCCATTCACCCTTGGCGAAACAGAAGCTTTCATCAAGGAAATAAAAGGCATAGAACTCACACGAAGCCAAATTCTTGAAGCCTATATGATTTTTGGAGGCATCCCCTACTACCTCGACATGCTCATCAAAGGCATTCCTCTGAGCAAAAATGTGGACGAACTGCTTTTTAAGCAAGGCGCACCACTGCGAATGGAGTTTAACTTCTTGTTCCGTTCTCTTTTCAATGAAGCCGAAATCTATAGGAAAGTAATTGAGACTTTAGCTTCAAAAATGAAAGGTATGTCACGGCAAGAAATTGCAGATGCATTGAAGTTGAAAAAAGGCGGATTTCTCACAGAAGTGCTCGAAAACCTCATCACATGCGACTTTATACGAAAGTACAACGCTATCGGTAAAACCGGACAGGACGCACAATATCAGCTCACCGACTTGTTTTCGCTCTTCCACATTAAATTTGTGGCACACGATAGTGGGCAAGACAGCGAATATTGGAGCAAAATAACTGGCAAGGGAAAAATGACCGCATGGAGCGGATATGCCTTTGAGCAAGTATGTTTGCACCATATCGACCAAATCAAACAGGCTTTAAGCATTGGAGGGGTTATCGGTAACATTTGCTCTTGGGCCTGCAAACCATTTATCGACAAAAACGGCACTCAATGGAAAGGCGGACAAATCGACCTGCTTATCGACCGTGCTGATGATGTGATTAACATCTGCGAAATCAAACATGTGTCAAGTAAATACGTGATTGATGCTGACTACGAGCAAAGGTTACGAGACAGAGCTTCGCTTTTCCGCACCGTCACCAAAACAAAAAAGGCACTCCATCACACTTTCATCACCACTTACGGTGTGGCACAAAACAGCCACAGCGGCATCGTACAATCAGAGGTGACAATGGACGACCTCTTCAACTAATTCGTGGCTAAAAACAACGAACACGGACAGCACGAATCACACAGATTTTTTGTTGAATCCGTGCAATAATTTCAATCACAAATTAGCACAAATAATTCTTCGTCGAATCCTTTGAAAATACGATAATATTTGTGTAACTTTGCTATGGCATAAAATATGCAGCATAAATTATGCTACACAATTTATGCTATAACGAAATTTGTATGATTATGAAACACGAAAACTATCCGTATAACCCTTTTCTGCTGTCGGGTTATGTGTCGCCTGAATATTTCTGCGACCGTGTGGAAGAAACCCAAAAACTCATTTCCGCCCTGAGAAATGGGCGAAATGTGACGCTTATCAGCCCTCGCCGTATGGGAAAAACGGGGCTTCTGCGCCATGCTTTCCACGAAATCCAAAGCGCAAAGGCTGGCAAATGCTACTATGTGGACCTGTACCAAACCGATAGACTGTCGTCGCTGGTGAAGAAGTTGGGCGAGGCCGTGCTCGGCACTTTAGACACTTCGGAAACAAAGGTGGTGAAGCAAATCAGCAAATTTTTCGCATCGCTACGCCCCGTATTCAGTTTCGACGCTATCAGTGGCGAGCCCAACATTATGCTTGATGTGCAACCAGTGAACGCCGAAAAATCGCTCTCCGAAATTTTCGCCTATATGGAAGATTCGGGGAAGCAGTGCTATGTGGCGTTCGATGAGTTTCAGGTGGTGGACGGCTATGCCGACAAGCAAGTGGAGGCATTGCTTCGCGCCCACATTCAGCACCTGAACAATGTGCGGTTCGTGTTCTCTGGAAGCCAACGCCATGTGCTTGAAAATATGTTTGTCTCTGCCAACCGCCCATTTTTCCAAAGCACGCAAATCATGAATCTTGGATGCATCAACGAAGCGGCATACTACGAATTTGCCCACAAAAAACTGGAGCAGAATGGTCAAATCCTAAACAGCACCGCCTTCAATCATCTTTACAGTTCTTTGTTTGGCCACACCTGGTATGTGCAGATGATTCTCAACCGCTTATTCGAAACCGCACAAAAGAATATCACCGAAGAATTTATCGATGCCACTATCGCAAATGTAATTGCCGAAAACGAGGCTACATATCAAACATTCGTCCGCCTTATCACGCCAGCCCAACGCAAACTGCTCCGTGCAGTGGCAAGCGAAGGCACGGCCAGAGAAATCACAGGGAAAAACTTTGTGGCGAAATATCAACTTGGGGCCATCAGCACCATACGCCTCAGCACAAAAACCCTCGTAGAGAAAGAACTCCTACTGGACCAAAACAACCACTACGAAGTTTACGACCGCTTCTTCGGCATCTGGCTAAAATAATCGCCTATACCCACGCCCTTTCTACCCAAAAATCCATAGAAAGGGCGCAACTATCGGAACATGGAAAAATAATTCGTGATAATTTGTGCTAATTTGTGGCTGATTGAAAACCACGAATCCCACGAATTTCACGAATCTTTTTTTCCTGAATCCGTGCGAATATTCTTGTTGAATCTGTTGAATCGGTGTGAGCCCCAAAAACACCCACAAAAGCGAAATCCGTGTGAGCCTAAAATGCCCACCAACCTCCGTGAGATTTCCCACCCTCAAAAGCAAAACCTGTGAGATCTGTGGGATCCGTGTGAGCCCAAAAAACACCACAAAAGCGGGATTCGTGTGAAGAAAAAGGCTCCGAGGATGGGTGGGTACCACTTCCTTCGGAGCCTTTCCTTGAAAAAAACTATTGCTATTTCTTATGATTTCTTTGTTTTGATGAAGAACACACAGGCGGCGGCTATCACGAGGTAAACACCTGCCAAAGTGAGCATATTAGGCTGTGAACTGCCCACGAGGTGCATCACGAAGCCACCGGTGGCGGCTGCCGCAATCTGTGGCAAACAGATGGTGCAGTTAAACAAACCAAGCACGGTGCCCATGCGTGAACTGCCCTCAAATGCGTTGGTCACAAAAGTGAACGGCATGGCGAGCATCGCAGCCCATGCGCAACCAATCAGGAAGTAAGGCACAAACAGCATATACTGGTTGGTGCAGTATGGCACAAGGGCGAAGCCCACAGCACCAATCACCAAACTGATCGCGTAAGCCAGTTTTGGGCTCTTGAACATAGGAAGCACCACTGCCCAAATCACGCTGCCCACTGCCTGAACGGCGAAAATCACGCCCACCCAGTTGCCGGCAGCCTGATAGGCATGGCGTGCGGTGTCGCTGGTCTGCCATACGGTCTCGTCGATGGAGCCGTTGGTGTAGTTCCACATGTAGAGGAACGCTGCCCAGCAGAAGAATTGAACCACGCCCACTTGGAAGAACACCTTCCATGCGCCTTCTGGCTCTTTCTTCGAAGCCTTGCCATCGACGGCTTCCTCGTCCTGAATCTGATACTGCGCAAATTCTTCGGGTGGCATTTCACGCACATTCATCATGGTGTAAACCACACAGAGAATGAGGATTGCGGCACCAATATAGAACGACCAAATCACCGATGGTGGCACTTGGCCCTTTGGTGCAATGTTGGAAATACCGATGGCGGTAAACAGCAGCGGGAACACATAGCCCACAATAGAGCCAGCGTTGCACAAAAACGACTGAATGCTATACGCCTTGGTTTTCTGCTTTTCGTTCACGAGGTCGCCCACCATCATCTTGAAGGGCTGCATCGCCATGTTGATGCTGGTGTCGAGGAACATGAGGGCTATCAAGCCAAACACCATCGCTCCGCTCACTGCCAAGCCAAACGAGCCAGCGTTGGGGAGCAAACACATCACGAGCACTGCCACAAACGCTCCCACAAACAGGTAAGGAATGCGGCGGCCAAAGCGGCACCATGTCTTATCACTGAAATAGCCCACGAGAGGCTGAACGAGCATACCCATGAGTGGTGGAAGAATCCAGAAGAAACTCAAATCGTGTGGGTCGGCTCCGAGGGTGGCGAAGATGCGGCTGATGTTGGCACTCTGAAGTGCATACGCAATCTGCACCCCGAAAAATCCGAAACTATGTTAAACAGTTTCGCAAAACTCAAATCAGGTTTTGTTTTAAGCATATATCTTTATGGTTTTGAAGTTACTTAGTTGAGAATCTGAACACAATGCTTTGGGCATACTGCTCACCCTTGTCGAGCACTTGGCTGGGGAAATTGGCGTGGTTGGGCGCGTCGGGCATACCCTGGCACTCGATTGCCACACCGTCGTAGTCGAAGTAGGTGCGGTTGCCGCTCTTTGTGGCTGGGCAGCCATTCAGCCAGTTGCCGGTGTAGATTTGCACCGCTGGTTGTGTGGTGAGCACTTCAAGCCTGCGGCCGCTCACCTCGTCGGTCAGCACGGCGGCAAGCGCCATCTCGCCCTTTTTGTAGCCGTCAATCACATAGCAGTTGTCGTAACCCTTGCCGAAAGCCAGCGCGGCAAACGGCTTGCGAATATCCTCGCCCAGCGACTTTGCCTTGGTGAAGTCCATCGGCGTGCCAGCCACAGGAGCCATTTCGCCAGTGGGCGTAAGGTTTTCGTCGGTCACCAGATATTTCGAGCAGTTGAGTTGCAGTTGCTCATCGAGCACCGAGCCCGACGCCTCGCCTCGGAGGTTGAAATAAGTGTGATTAGTGAGGTTGATCACCGTCTTGCGGTCGGTGGTGGCACTGATGCACAGACGAAGTTCGCAATCGTCGCTCCAAGTGTATTCAGCCCTCACCGTGAGCGTGCCGGGATAACCAGCGTCGCCGTCGGGACTCACCAGCGTAAACACCACGCCTTGCGCCGTAGCCTCACTGTTCCAAATCTTATTGTAGAAGCCCTCGCTACCGCCGTGCAGTGCGTTAGGGCCATTGTTGATTTCAAGTTGATATTCCACGCCATCGAGAGTGAACTTACCGCCAGCAATGCGGTTGGCGTAGCGACCGGGGATTTTGCCCATGCAAGGGCCATCGCTGATATATTGCGCGGCATCGGCATAACCCAGAGCCACATCAGCCATATTCCCCTCGCGGTCAGGCACCACGACAGAGAGAATGCCAGCGCCGAGAGCCGATAGTTTCACCGAAGCCCCAGCAGCGTTGGTAAGTGTATAGATGGCTATTTCGCCTCTTTCCGAGGCTACCACACATTTAGTAATCTTCATGCGTTTATGTAGTTTTAGAAGCTAATTTACTGACCACAAATATACAAACAAATCCCCACCGCCTCCAACACTCCCTCCCCCCTACCCCCAAAAAAACAATGCAAACGATTGAACCCCCTACCCCTCACACAGATTCAACCGATTCAACAAAAAATCCTCAAAAAACAATCGCTTTTCAAAAAAATTATCACTACCTTTGAGGGTAACTAACACACACAATAAACCAACTAACAACAACAAGTTATGAAACACCTCTCTGATTTTACAAACAAGTATCAGATTTCCAAAACTTTAAGGTTTAAACTTATTCCTATTGGCAAAACTGAAGAATTCATTAAGCGCGGTCAATTCATTGAAAATGATGAACGCCGAGAAAATGAATACAAAAAAATCAAAGGTTTTATTGATGAATACCATAAATTGTTCATCGCCGAAATCCTGTCGTCGCTTAAATTGCCACTTTGCCAAATCGAATCTCTTTACGACTGGTATGCCAACCGTGGAAGCGACCCTGAACGCAAGAAAAACATCAAAGACATTCAAGCGGCTTTGCGCAAAAGAATCGCCAACGCTTTCACTAAAGACGAGCGTTATGAAAAGATGTTTAAAAAGGAGATGATCACAGAGATTCTCCCAAACTTCTTAACAGATGAGCAAGATAAAAGCATTGTTAATAATTTTAAGAAGTTCGTCTCTTACTTTGTCAATTTCCACAACAACAGAAAGAACATTTACAGCGGTGAAGAGAAATCAACCGCTATCTCTCATCGCATTGTCAATCAAAATTTGATGAAGTTTTTGGATAATCACACTATTTTTTCAAGCAAAGTGAAATCCACACTCCCTGATAGCATTATCATAGCAATAGAGAGCGATTTCAATGATATTCTTTGCGGAAAGAGCATCGAACAACTTTTTAGCCTCGACAATTTCACCCACACTCTGTGCCAAGCCGACATTGAGAAATACAATGCCGTGATTGGCGGACGCACGGTTGAAAGTAAGAATAAGGAAATCAAAGGCATCAACCAATACATCAACGAACACAATCAGATATGCGACAAGGGCGATAGAATTCCTCTGCTAAAGCCCCTGTTCAACCAAATTTTGAGCGACCGTGAAAAAGTGTCGTTCGTTATAGAAGATTTCAAGAAAGCGCCAGAAGCCATACATGCCATATTCGATGCTTACAACAGCGTGATTTCTGCGCAAATCAGCAAAATATCCACCCTTTTAAAGTCGCTCAACGACTACAACCTTGATGGCATATTCATCAAGGTGGGCAAAGATTCATCACTGGTTTCTGCACGCCACTTTGGTTCTCACTCCCTCATTGCCGACACCATTGCCGAAAATTGGGAAAAAGAGCACCCAAGAGGGAAAACGAAACCCTCCACTTATCAGAAAAACAAGGACAAGTATCTCAAAACGGTAACAAGCATCAGTTTAGGTGCCATTAATTCGTTTGAAAAAGGTACGCCCATAGAGAATTACTTTATGGCATTGGGAGAAACAGACAAGCCCGAACGCCAAGAAATCAGCCTCCCCGACAAAATTAAGATTGCATTTTCCGAGTTTGAAAAGGCTTTCCCCGAACCCGACAAATGCACCACTGAATATCTACAATCCAATGTGGCTACAATAAAATCGCTATTAGACCTCATCAAAGAATACCAATGGTTTGTGGCACTTCTTTTGGGCAATGGCGATGAAAGCGAAAAAGATGAGAACTTTTATGGCGAGTTCACTCCCTCATTCGAGCAGTTCGAACAAGTAATCACTCCCCTTTATAATAAGGTAAGGAATTTCTTGACCAAAAAGCCATACTCCACCGAAAAATTCAAAATCAACTTCGAAAATGTCACACTTCTGAAAGGTTGGGACGAAAATAAAGAAAAAGACAACGCGTCAATCATTTTAAGGAAAGATGGACTGTATTATTTGGGAGTGTTCAACAATAATTCAACCAATATTCTGAACTACATATGGCCATGCGAGGGAGAATGTTACGAGAAGATGGTGTATAAATTTTTTAAAGATGCCACCACAATGATTCCCAAGTGCTCAACCCAATTAAACAAAGTAAAAGAGCATTTCGCCAAATCATGCGCCGACATCACTGTATTTGATAGCAAAACCTTCACTTCGCCCATCACCATCACAAAAGAGATTTTTGATTTAAATAATACCACTTACGACGGTAAAAAGAAATTCCAAAAAGAATATTTAGAAAAGACTGGCGATCAAAAAGGATTCAGCGATGCGCTATCCACTTGGAAGCACTTCTGCTTGCAATTTTTGAAAGCGTATAAGAGCACGGCAAATTACGACTTTTCGGAAATTGAGCGCAACATCGACTCCTACAGCGACCTCCCGCTTTTCTATCAAGAACTCAACAACTTTCTTTACAAAATCACATTTGAGAGAGTTTCTGCCGATTTCATTCATCAATTGGTGAATGAGGGCTGCCTGTATCTTTTCCAAATTTACAGCAAAGATTTCTCTCCATACAGTAAAGGGAAGCCTAATTTGCACACCATCTATTGGCGAATGCTATTTGATGAAGAAAATCTGAGCAATGTGGTCTATAAACTCAACGGAGAAGCAGAAATCTTCTTCCGACCTTCCAGCATCAAGTGCACAGGTCCTACCCACTTGGCAAATCGGCCTATAGAAAACAAGAGCGAGTACAACAAGAAGAATAAGCCCAGTAGCACTTTCGGCTACGACCTTATCAAAGACCGTCGCTACACTAAAGACCAATTTGAATTTCATGTGCCCATAACGCTCAACTTCAAGCAGCCGAAGCCATCAATGTTCAACGATGAAGTGCGCACTTTCTTAAAGGAAAATGGCGTGCGCCACATCATTGGCATCGACCGTGGAGAGCGCAACTTGCTCTATTTAGTGATGGTGGACTTGGACGGAAATATCATAAAGCAGTATTCCCTCAATAGAATTGCCAGCAACGCCAACAACTCCAATTTCGAGCAAGATTTCCGCGACATTCTCCATAAGAGAGAAGGCGACCGACAAGAAGCGCGCCGCAACTGGAGCACCATACAAAACATCAAAGAACTAAAAGAAGGCTATATGAGTTTGGTGGTGCACGAAATCGTGAAACTGATGCTGAAAGAAGATGCCATTGTGGTGCTTGAAAGCCTCAATCGCTCATTTATGCAAATTCGTGGCGGCATAGAGAAATCTGTGTATCAGAAGTTTGAGAAAATGCTCATCGACAAACTGGGCTACATTGTGGACAAAGATAAAGCCCCTACAGAAAATGGAGGCGCTCTCCACGCCATTCAACTTGCCGACACGTTTGAAAATTACAACAAATACCAATCTGGAATTGTTCGCCAGTGTGGGTTTATCTTCTACGTGCCAGCATGGTGCACCAGTAAAATCGACCCCACCACAGGTTTTGTGCCAATGCTGAAGTGTAAATATGAAAACATAGAAAGTTCACAGACTTTCTTTAGTAAATTCGACAGTATTCGCTACAATGAAGCAGAAGAATACTTTGAGTTTAAAACCAACTATGCGAATTTCTACACCTCAAGCAAAGGTGGCAAACAGCAATGGAATATCTGCACTTTTGGCGAAAGAATCCTTACCCAGCGAGCCAAAGATGGGCATTTCGAGTCAAAAACTATAGCACTCGCCCCAGCATTTAAAGAGTTGTTCGCCCAAGCCGGTATCAACATTCAAGGCAACATTAAAGCGCAAATAGTGAAGCAAAACGATGCTTCATTCTTCAAAGAACTCCATCACCTGCTCCGCCTCACCCTGCAAATGCGTAACAGCAACTCAACCACTGGCGACGACTACATCATATCTCCTGTCAAAAACAAAGATGGAGAGTTTTTCGACTCTCGCCGAAGTGGTGAGAAATTGCCACAAGATGCCGATGCCAATGGCGCATACAATATTGCAAGAAAGGGATTGATGCTCTTACAACAACTCAACGCTACGAAAGCGGACAGCAAGTTTAAACCCGAAATTTCCAACGAAAAATGGCTTGAATTTGCACAAAAGTGACGGAAGACTATATACCCATATCCTCTCTAAACGATTTCATATTCTGCCCGTATTCCATATACCTCCACAATGTGTATATGGATACGGACACGGATATGTACCACGCCCTGCCCCAAATCAAAGGTAAAGCCGCCCACGAGAATGTGGACACAAAGCAATCTTCTACCAGAAGTTCTATTTTGGAATCGCTAAATGTGGTATCACACGAATATGGCATAAAAGGCAAAATCGACATATTAGACACCACAACCGGACGATTAACAGAGAGGAAAAACAATTTGAAAAACATTTTTCAAGGGCAAATTTATCAGTTATGGGCACAATATCTATGCTTGAAAGAAATGGGATATACCGTTACTTCACTGTGTTTCTACGAGATAACGACAAGAAGGCATATTAATATTAATTTCCCAAATGAAGATGAAATAACACAGTTTAAGGAATTTATTAAACATTACCGAGAGTTTAACCCCAGGAAATTCAACTCGCAAAATCAAAACAAATGCAATCACTGCATCTATTGTGGATTGTGCGATAAATCCCTTTTTGAAAATGTTTACTAAAAAAGACATTGAGTACAGAAGCATATTCTTAGTGAATTGCTTTGATGAAAAACATTTAAAACTGCGCTCTGGCGAATTGTTGCTTCAAGATGCTGAAGGAAAAACACTTACAAAATTTCCTTTTCAAAAAATTTTAGCATTATTCGTTGTCGGCAATGCCACTATCACCACTCCACTAATCGACAAATGTCGAAAATATGGGGTGTTCCTATCTGTAATGAAAACCAATTTACGCCCCGTTTTCACATTTGGCAACAACGCTGAAGCAAATTTCCTCTTAAGGGAAAAGCAATATGCTTTCAATCCCGAGGATATCAGTGTAGCGAAGCATTTGATTGATGTTAAAATACATAACCAGCAACGCTTACTCCGAAACACAAGAAAAGCCGACACCCTAACCCAAGAAGCACTATCAACCGCGGAAACGGCACTACATCTTCTTCCTGCCATTAGTTCCTACAAAGAACTAATGGGTGTGGAGGGTTGGGTGGCAAAGGACTTCTTTAAAGCCTATTTTCAAGATTTCAACTGGGTAAAAAGAGAACCTCGTGCTAAAATTGACGAAATAAACGTGATGCTCGACTTAGGCTATAGTATGTTGTTCAATTTCCTCGAGTCATATTCTCGCCTTTTTGGCTTTGATTTGTATGTAGGGGTATATCATCGGCTATGGTTTAAGCGAAAATCATTGTTATGCGACTTAATTGAGCCTTTCCGATATATTGTTGACAGCACTGTAAGAAAAAACTTGAATCTAAAAAAATTCAAATTCTCGGATTTCAAAAGGCAAAAACAAGAAATGTACTTAAAGCATGAACGGACTGGAGAATATTACAAAACATTTATGACTGAAATAATTGAACACAAAAAGGAAATATTCTCTTTCTTCCAAGGGTATTACAGATATTTCATGAACTTAGACAAAAATCCACCATTTCCCTCTCTAAAAATATGATATTAGTAAGTTACGATATAACAGATGATAAATTAAGGACTAAGTTCGCTAAATTTCTAATGAAAAGCGGAGGCATCAGGTTGCAATATTCCTTATACGAGTTCAACAATAGCACCCGAATGCTGAATAATGTCCGTGAAAGTATCACAAATGAATTCTCAAAGAAATTCACGCCCGATGATAGTGTTGTTATATTTACCGCATCAAATGAAAATGTAGAGAAATTCGGCAATGCAATTCATCGTGACAAAGATTTACTTGTTTTTTAATGCAAACCTCGCAAAAAATCACCGTATCACGCTTTTTTATAAAAGCATATCAACAACTGATTGTCAACACCTTACCACGCAACAATGCAATATCTATCATAAAGAGGTGGGGATAATATCATTTACCCTAATCAACTTCAAACATTTTGTATTTCAGCAAAATATCACTATCTTTGTACACACAAGGGGTCTAACAGACCACACTAATTTCTACTATTGTAGATGCAGGCCAAGAAAGCAGAGGCTAAAAAGTCTAACAGACCACACTAATTTCTACTATTGTAGATTTGCAACGTTCGATGGTTTAAGAAGTTTGGTCTAACAGACCACACTAATTTCTACTATTGTAGATTTGCTCTACTTGTTGCTTGATGAACGAATGTCTAACAGACCACACTAATTTCTACTATTGTAGATATTATTCGTTTTTTGTTATTATATCTGGGTCTAACAGACCACACTAATTTCTACTATTGTAGATTTACCTGTTTTAGGGATTTAATCAAACAAGCGTCTAACAGACCACACTAATTTCTACTATTGTAGATATAACAGCCAAACTCAACTGTTATCATATGTCTAACAGACCACACTAATTTCTACTATTGTAGATAAAATGACGGAGAATGCCGTGGTAATGCTGTCTAACAGACCACACTAATTTCTACTATTGTAGATTCGCAGAGGCGAAGGGCATCGTTTCGGACGCGTCTAACAGACCACACTAATTTCTACTATTGTAGATTTCGACAACACGTGGAAGAGAGGGGAAGAGTCTAACAGACCACACTAATTTCTACTATTGTAGATCCAGTGGAAAGGCTTAGCACTATCGGGGTTGTCTAACAGACCACACTAATTTCTACTATTGTAGATAAAATAAACAATGCGATAAATTGCTTTGCAGTCTAACAGACCACACTAATTTCTACTATTGTAGATATCGGGGGTGGGTGGGCTATCCGCCTGACCGGTCTAACAGACCACACTAATTTCTACTATTGTAGATACGAAATGTTGTCCGCTCTCGCTGACAACGTCTAACAGACCACACTAATTTCTACTATTGTAGATCTGGAACACCGAACCGACGGAACAGATGCGTCTAACAGACCACACTAATTTCTACTATTGTAGATTGGCGTTGCCTTCAGCGTCACTCCCCATCGTCTAACAGACCACACTAATTTCTACTATTGTAGATAATAGGTCTTCGTTGGTGGAACGTACTACGTCTAACAGACCACACTAATTTCTACTATTGTAGATTACTCTTGTATCTACTGGTGACTATTATTGTCTAACAGACCACACTAATTTCTACTATTGTAGATGCACTGCAAATTCATCGCACAAGCAACATGTCTAACAGACCACACTAATTTCTACTATTGTAGATAAGAAAAGTCGCTTAGGGCTGGTACTCGCTATGTCTAACAGACCACACTAATTTCTACTATTGTAGATGGAAGCCACGGCACAGTGATTCGCACATGCGTCTAACAGACCACACTAATTTCTACTATTGTAGATGATGATTTCTTTGTTGCCGATACCGCCTTTTGTCTAACAGACCACACTAATTTCTACTATTGTAGATCGTTGTAATTGCGATAAATTTTGGTAATGTCTAACAGACCACACTAATTTCTACTATTGTAGATTAGAAATCCTTGCGGTTACGTTCTATGTGGGTCTAACAGACCACACTAATTTCTACTATTGTAGATCGCACCAAATCTGCGTTTTAGAACCTTCTGGTCTAACAGACCACACTAATTTCTACTATTGTAGATCGAAGTTGTGCAACCGTCTTGGTAGCCGTGTCTAACAGACCACACTAATTTCTACTATTGTAGATCTACAAATGCGCGATTTTGGTTCAGCCCCATGTCTAACAGACCACACTAATTTCTACTATTGTAGATAGGTTTCTAATCGCTTAGGTGTTGCGGTTAAGTCTAACAGACCACACTAATTTCTACTATTGTAGATCTAAATAATTTTCGGCTTGATTTTAAAAGTCTAACAGACCACACTAATTTCTACTATTGTAGATGGAGTAACCATAAACAAGGGGTGCAAATGCGTCTAACAGACCACACTAATTTCTACTATTGTAGATTTCACTATGTATCAATTAGAGCGTATTAATAGTCTAACAGACCACACTAATTTCTACTATTGTAGATGAAAGTAAGGATTAGCTTTGAAATAGCAATGTCTAACAGACCACACTAATTTCTACTATTGTAGATACTTCTTCGCCTTTCAAGCCTGAATTGGTCTAACAGACCACACTAATTTCTACTATTGTAGAT
>OJJU01000535.1_pt1 | contig 13813 bp, 7 predicted proteins | sample 1596141 | NCBI WGS metagenome assembly OJJU01 (sample SAMEA4350150, study PRJEB24818) | metagenome | biome: human; feature: gut; material: faeces | place: Denmark | collected 2013-09
TTGATAAACAGCACCATCTTGATGTAGGGCTTCGACACTTCGGCTGGCGAATAACCGAGCATGAGCAGGTCTTGCAACTTCTTGGTGTTTTTCTGCAAGAGCAGGTAGATGCTGAGCATCAGCACGAAGAACGATAGCAGACTGATGAGCACGCCCACAATCACCACAATCGACACAATCACAGTGAGGAAATAGTAGGTCTTGCCCGAATTGGTCTTGTCGCCCGCTATGTTGTAGTTGTGTTCGTCCATATATTGCTGAATTTTCGGGTCGCCTGGCCTGTTCACCTCAATAATTAAGCGTAGAGGCTTCAAAGCGCCGCCCTGACCGTATTTCTTGTTTGCCCAAGTCATGAACTCCTCTGGCACGATTATCGTGTTCAGACGGTTACTGAAGCCCACGATGCGGCCTCGCACATCGTCGCGGAAGCCGTTGCCCGACAGATTGAACATGAGCGGCACGCTCGATGCCTCGCCCTCGCTGATTTTCGGCATTCCCTGCGCTGCGGCAAAGCCGAAATTGTAGAGCGAAAGGTAGTCGCGACTCATAATCACTGGCACGGTGGGATTGGCGGGGTCGAACTTCCACGAAGGGTCAACATCGATAAACTCATTAGGGATGCTCTCGAAGAAGAACTGCGTGCGCATGGCGTGGGTGGCATCCACTCCAATGCTGGCGGTGATGCCAAACTCGCTGTTCACAAACGGAGCCACCTTGCGGCACCACGACTGCGCCTTGATGTCGGCGATGTCGTCGTCGGAAAATTCAGAGGTGCCGCCCATCAGCGCGCCTGCGCTGGTGAGGTTGCGCGAAATAATCAGATAATCCTTGCTGATAAAACTCTCCTGGTCGTTAAACACTGGCAGCACATCGCTGTAAAACTGCACGGCGAGTATCACGATAGTGAGCCCCACGAGGTTTGCCACCGAGAAGCCCACAAGTTGCATCTTGCTGATATGCTGACGCAACAATTTCCACATCAATCCTTTTTTCATAGCTTCAACTCCTTATCCACGCTGATTTTCACATTATTTCCCACGCTGGTGCTGATCACGCCCGCGCCTTGGCGTGCCGCCTCCTCGGTGACCATCTGCGCCACAATGGCATTGTTAGCCTCGTCGAGGTGGCTCACCGGCTCATCGAGCAAAATGAAGTCGGCTGGCTGGCACAGCGCACGGATAATAGCCACACGCTGCTGCTGCCCTATCGAGAGCTTGCCCACGGGGCTGTTCACCTTCTCTGGTATGCCCAGACGCTCGAAGTAGGATATAATCTCTTTCTCGGTCTTGAAATTGGTCAACCGATTTTTGAGTTGAATGTTTTCGATTGCTGTAAGTTCGGGGAAAAGTCGCAAGTCCTGCGGCAGATAGGCAATGTGATTTTTGCGCACGTCGCACCATTGCTCCACACTGAGGGTGCGAATGTCGGTGCCGTCGAACTGCATCACGCCCGAATAGTCGATGCGGTAGCCGTAGATGTAACTACAGAGGCTCGACTTGCCTGTTCCGCTCTCAGCGGATATGAGATAGTGCTTGCCACGCTCAAACTCCACATTGCGGAGCCACACCTCGCTGCGGTCTTCCTCACGGCCGGCAAACACAGCAGGGAGCGTGTTGAGCAATACAATTTTCTGCATATATACTTTTGATTATAGTTATTCTTTTTCAACATTGGTAACCACCACACGCACCAGTTCCACGCGTGCGCCACTCTTCTTGAGCACCGACACTTTGAATGCGCCGAAGTCGATAGTGTCGCCCTCGTTGGGGATAGCACCGAGGTGGTTGAGCAGCAGCCCGGCTATGGTCTGATAGTCGTCGCTTTCGGGAATGTCGAGGTGATACGCCTCGTTGATTTCCTCAATCTCCATTCGCCCCGAGAACTCGAAAGTGCTCTCATTCACCTTGCGCGCCACCAGTTTGTTGTGGTCGTGCTCGTCTTGAATGTCGCCGAAGATTTCCTCCACCAAGTCCTCCAGCGTCACCATACCGCTGGTGCCGCCAAACTCATCTACCACAATCGCCATCGAGCGACGCTCTTTGAGCAGGCTCTGCATCATATTCTTCGCAAGCATGGTTTCGGGGGCGAACAGCACCGGCTTCATCTGCTCCTTCCAGTTCACATCGGTCACGAAAAGTTCGCTCACCGAAATGAAGCCGAGCACATTGTCGATGTCGTCGTGATACACCACCAGTTTGCTCAAACCGGTCTTTGAGAAAATCTCCACCAGTCCATCGCGGTCGGTTTCGTTGATGTCCACCGCCACAATCTCGTTGCGTGGCACCATACAGTCGCGCAAGTGGGTGTCGCTGAAGTCGAGGGCATTTTCAAAGATTTTCACCTCGCGTTCCACCTCCTCGTTCTCGTCCTCACGCTTGTCGATGGTCTCTTGCAGATACGCATCCAGTTCCTCCACCGTGAGGCGCTCCATCTTCTCTTTGTCGATTTTCACGCCAAACATTCGCATCAGCAGTTGCGAGAGCATTTCGGTGAAGCGAGAGAGCGGATAAAGAATGCAGTAGAACAGAAACAGCGGCAGCGACACCATGCGCAACGACGCATTGGGGTTGATGCGAAACAGCGTCTTTGGCAAAAATTCGCCGGTGATAAGGATAATCACGGTGCTGATGATGGTGAGCACCAGCAGTTGCAGGAACTCGTTTTCACCGAGCATCTCGTAAATAGGCGCACCAATCAGGCTCGCCATAGCCATACTATACACCACATTCACCACATTATTGCCCACAAGCATAGTGGAGATAAACACCTCACTATTATTGTAAAACATATTGATAATGCGGTTGACCAATCCACCCTTTTGGGTGTCGATTTCAAGTCGCACCTTATTTGCCGACACAAAAGCGAGTTCCGTGCCAGAAAAGAAAGCCGACAGCAGCATAGTGACCAGCACTATAATAAGCGAATTTGTAGACAAAGTATCCATCATAAGGCAAAATTAGTGATTTTTACGGAGAAACAAGCGAATACCCACCACAAATTCAAAAATCCCCACCAAAATCCCCACTTCGGCTTTTGTGTGGAGGCGAAAAAAGGGGCTCAGCGGTGATGCTGAGCCCCTGTGGGGATTATAGTTTTAAATAACTAAATCTTGAGGATTAGTTAGCGACGAACTGTTTGATAGCAACTACATAGGTCTTGCTGTCGAGCACGCCACGAGCGAAGTTGAGGTAGCCACGGCCGATTGCCCAGTTCCAATAGTCGGTAAATGTGCCAACCTTGCCCTTTGCATTGGTGAATTGGAGTTGACCTTTGTTTTCGCCAGTTTGAGCGTCGATGCGGAAGAAGCATACATCGCGACGTTGGCTACCTGCTGTATTGAAGCCTGAACCGCCAGGACCTTCTTTGTCGATATTCACAGGAATAAACTCAGTAGCCTCACCAAATGCGATTGGGGTGCCCACTGGTTCGTAAACCTTAGTTTCGATGTTTTGAATACCGTATTGAATCTTGTCGGTCATAGGCACGCCTTCAGATTCGAACAAGAAGTTGTAAAGACGAACGCTGCACTTGTCGCCAGTAGCGCTAACGCCTGGGAACTTCAGAGGCTCTTTAGTAGGAACCACTGCTGGAGCCTTAGCGAAGTCGTAAACCACTACCATCTGGCGTGAGCCTTCTGCCACGGTCACTTTTTGGTTATACACCTCTTTGTTATCTTTGTCAAGGAATTGGATAGAAACTTCACCAGCCTTAACCACGTAGAACAAACCAGCAGAAGCGCTTGGCACATAGTTGTAAGTGGCGAGGAAAGAAGAACCGTTGTTTGAATACTTCTGACCGTTAATCACCACGGTATAGATGTAATTTGCTGTAATCGCAGCCTTGGGGCACATATATGCCACTTGGATTTGAGCCTGGCTTGGATCGACATCTTCAATTGGATATTTGATGTCTTCCTTGCTGCATGATGCGGCAATCACTGCGAGCAGACAGATGCTGATATATTTTAAAAATTTCATAATTCAAATAATTTAAAAGTGGGTTTAAAATTATTTAGGCATATCGCCTGGGTATGCAAACCAAGGAATTGAGCACTGGTAATCGTCGGCATCGCCTGGGATTGGCTTCAAAGCCTTCAGGTTGTTGAGGTTCCACATATACTCTGAGTTGTAGCGTGGACGCAGACGGTAGCAAGGAGCACCGTTGTTCTTCTCATTGTAAGCGCTGCGGCGACTCTGTACATTAGCAGGAGCGAGGTAGAAGCCCTTGTAAACCTTTGTAGCGTCTTCGTCACGCTTTTGGTTGATGAGGGTCTTGTCCCAACCATTGCCGAAGCTTGGCACGTCGCCAGTGTAAGCAATGTCGAAGTGATACTTACGGAGGTCAACCCACACTTCAGAAGCACCCCATGGGAAGAGGGCGATGTACTTCTGCATCATGATGTGTGAGAGGCTGAATTCGCTCATTGGAAGGCCTGCCACGAATGGACCGTTGAGATATTCTTGAGCCATAGCCTTGAATGTGGCTTGATCCACCTTGTCGCCTTGGTGATAAACCTTGCCGCCTACGGTCACGAGAGACTCTTTCTGAATGTACTTAGCAGAGAATTCCATATCGGCTGCGATAGCCTTCTTCCAAGTTTCGAATGCGTCGGCCTTGCTGCCATACTTGAATTGCACTTCAGCGAGGTCGAAGAGCAGTTCAGCATAAGTGGTGAGCACGTAAGGAGCACCGTTGCTGTAGAGCCAGCGGCCTTCACCGTCCTTAGCGTCTGAGGTTTTTTCGGTACGACCCCAGAAGTTTTCAGCCTGACCGATAGGACCAGTTGCGCCAGTGAAGCCTGAGCCCTTGAAGTAGTATTTGCGGAACAATTTTGGATCCTTCACGCCAGTGGTGTCGTTACCGCTTGCAGTACCGAGCTTCAACAATGGACGTGGGTCGAAGTGACCTACCTCTTCCAAAGTGTCGCAAATGATTTGCTTTTCAGCGAGCTCGTAAGGGAAGCGTGGGTGAGTTTGTTCCACATCTTCGCCCTTATCGTTCTTCACGATGATGGTGTGAGTGATCTTGTTGCCTTCTTCGTTGTAGATTGGCATTGTACCAGTCATAGTCTGCACAGCGAAGTCGTGCTGCCAGTAGCTGTTTGAGAGGTTGCTACGATATGGGCCCCAGAAGTTGTTGTAAGAGCTTTGAGCTGCATCTGCACCTCCACCAGTGATTTTCAAGAGAGCGTTGTCGTCGTTGCTGGCGAACGCCTTGTTGCAAGCGTCGATGAATTCATCGTAGTATTTTTGCTTGAAGTCGTTCTTGTTGGTGAGAGAAGCGAGGTTACGGGCAATCACTGCGTAAGCGAATTTAATCCACTTAGCCTTGTCGCCACCGTAGATGTAGTCGTTTTGCGAGATACGGGTACCATAGTTGGTCTTGTCTTCCTTTTCCAAACATTCAATAGCCTTCTTAGCCCAAACACGCACTTGGTCGTAGATAGCATCTTGATAGTCGTATTCGTGAGAGAGCAAACCAGGCACGAAAGCCTGCTTCATAGGAGCTTCACCGTTCACCTTGGTGAGGAAGTCCCAAGAGTAAGCCTTGATAGCGTAACCGATACCGGCGAGGGTCCAGTTTTCAGCAGCTTCGCTCTGATTGATCATATTTTCAAGGTTCATACCTTGATTCCAGTACACCATACGCCATGCTTCACCACCGGCATCGCTTGCCTTGGTGTAGTAGTTGTTAGCGAAATTGACGTAAGATGATGTACCCATCATTTGAGTGAGTGGGCAGAGCGCACGGAGGTCGTAGTAGATGCCGTAGTACGCTTGTTGAATACCTGCAAGGTAGAGGTATCCTTCCACATAGTCAGGCGCATCGGTATTCTTGTTCACATCAAGAAAATCATCACAACTTGTGGTTGAGAGCGCCATCATGATTGTGGCAATGATATATAAAAATTTATTCTTTTTCATAATTGGTGAGTTTTATTAATGTTCACTAAGAAATTAGAATGTTACGCTCAAACCTACAGTATAAGTACGAGGGCTTGGGAGTGACCAGCAGTCGTAACCTTCACCACCTGTACCACCAGCAGCTGCACTCATGGTGTTACCAGCCACGTCGATACCAGTGTAGTTAGTGATTGTGAACAAGTCGTTACCCGACACGTAGATAGTGGCGTTGCTAATAGTGTTGTTGGTGATCTTAGCCAACCATGCAGAAGGCACGATGTAAGCCAAACGCAATTCTTGGCAACGGATATAGTTGATTTTGTGTTGGATCCAGTCTTCATCGCCACCTGCGTAGCGCACCTTGTCGAAGTCAACAGCGATGGTGTTGATAGTTGGGTGGTCGGAGTCTTCATTACCGTCCTTAAGCACGCCCTTGAACACGTGTGAGCCACTTTCGCGGTTAGCAACTGAGAATTCGCTCAAGCCATTGCCAGTCATTTCGCGGACAGTAGCGTTCACTACGTCGGCGTGGTAGCGGCCTTGGAACATAGCGTTGAGGCGGAAGTTCTTATAACTGAGGCTGGTGGTGAGACCGAAGCGGAGCTTAGGCTCACGGTTACCGAGCACGCTCCAATCAGCACTTGTGAGTGGCAGACCAGAGGTTGGGCTGATAAGGATGTCGCCATTTTTGTTGCGGTCGTAGCCACGGCCAGTTACGGTGGTGATTGGGTGACCCATCATCACACCGTTACGGATGTTACCAGAGTTCCAAGTGTAAGCGTTGTAATATTCCTTCAAGTTTGCAGGAAGCTCAACGATTTCAGAGCCAGTGTGTGAGAGGTTCACACCCACGTTCCAGCGGAAATCCTTGCCCTTGAGCACGTCAACGTCGACGTGACCTTCCCAACCCCAAGTGTTGAATGTACCAACGTTCATGTTGTTGAGCACGAAACCTGTAGCATACGACATACGGAAGCCGGTCACAATCTGATCGGCACAGTGAGTGCGGAACATTGTGAAGTCGGCGTTCACGCGATCGTCCCAGAAGCGGCCTTCCAAACCAATTTCATAAGAAGTGGTCATTTCAGGCTTCAAGTTCTTGTTAGGACCGGTGTAACCATACTTGTAACCACCACCCACAAGGCCGGTTGGTTCAAGTTCTGGGTCGATTGAGAGAGCAGGAGCATCCTTACCTACCTGTGCGATAGCGCCACGGAGCTTCAAGTAGTTCATCCAACCGAGGTTCTTCAAGCCACCGATTTCGGTGAGCACTACAGAGGCTTCCAATGCTGGATAGAAGAATGAGTTGTTTTCGGTTGGAAGGGTTGACGACCAGTCGTTACGGAAACGTCCGGTAAGGAACGCCATGTTGTTCCAGCCAAGTTCCAATTGACCTGACACAGCCTGGAGGCGACGCTTGGTGGTGCGCTTAGAGCTCTTTACGGTAGATTCAGTACAGTTGTTGATTGAGTAGAATTCAATCACCTTGAAGTTGCTACCAGAAGATGAGAGTGAAGACACACCATTTTCAAGTTGGTGGTAACCAAGTTGAGCACCCACGGTGAGTTTGCCATCAAGGAAGTCGTTGTTGTAGCCAGCGAGCACGTTGATAGTTGGGTCGTTGGTGTTGTATTTAGAAAGTGAATATACACCTGAGTTAGATGCGTCGTTCACTTCTTGGTTTCTTGACCTGTAGTAAGGGTGAGAACCATATTCGTAAGCTGAAGTAGAAACGTCCCAACCAAATTGTGCGCGCACGAATGTGTGTTCGAATGGCACAATGTTGACAGAGAATGCGCTGATGAAGCGGTCAGTCACGTCGTAGTTGAGGTTCTTGTAAAGGCCGAACAATGGGTTCAAGTGGTCTGTATCGGTGTAATAGTTAGGATAACGCATGTGCGAACCGTCTTCTGCCATGTAGTTCGACATATCGTCGACCTGGAGCCACTTGTAAGCCTGACGGATAGGACCGTTCAAACCACGGAGTGCCTTGTGGTTCTTTTGGTTCACATATTGAATGCTACCTTCGAATTTGAGCCACTTAGCCACTTCTGCCTTACCGGCGAGAGAGAGGTTGGTACGCTTCAGGTCGGTGGTCTTGATCACACCGGTCTGGTCGAAGAATGAAGCACTGGCGCGAACCGACATCTTTTCGTTACCAGCTTCCACAGACAGGTTGTGCTTGTGCATGAAACCAGTTTGAAGCAGAGCAGCGGCGTTGTCGTAAGTTGGGATTGAACCGTCGTATTCAGCACCGTTTTGTTCAGTGTAGTAGTAGTTGGTTGTGCCGTAAACACCGTTGGCATACTTTTGTTGGATTTTTGGCCAACCGTAAGCCTTCGACCATGAGAGCTGGTTGCTGTAAGTGACGCGAGCCTTACCGTTGCGACCTTTCTTAGTGGTAATGATAATCGCACCGTTTGATGCGTCAGAACCATAAAGAGCGGCAGCAGCAGCACCCTTCAGCACGGTCATGCTTTCGATATCTTCAGGGTTGAAGTCGTTACCACGAGAAGAGTAGTCGGTAGAGCGAACGTTCAAGCCAGTGAAGTCTTCACCACCAGCGAGGATGCTGGTTGCGTTGAATGAGCTGTTGTTCATTGGCACACCGTCAATCACATAAAGTGGTTGGTTGTTACCAGAAAGAGAGGTTGCACTACGGAGCACTACTGAAGTAGAAGCACCTGGAGCACCACCTGAAGAGGTCACGGTCATACCCGACACACGACCTTGGAGAGCTGAGATGAAGTCGGTACGGCCAGATTCAGTAATATCGACAGCCTTCACATTCTGAGCCGACGAACCTACTGCACGAGCCACACGCTTCATACCAAATTCACCGGTGATTACCACTTCGTCGAGCTTTAAGCCGTCGTTGTTCATCACCACGTTGGCAGCATTGGCAGCCGAAACTTCAGTTGCTTTGAAGCCTACATAAGAAAACACCAAAGTCTGATTCTTTGATGCTTGAATAGAATAGTTACCGTTAATGTCGGTCACTGTACCACGTTGAGTGCCTTTCACTCTTACAGTAACGCCAATAAGCGGTTCACCATCGGCGTCTTTCACGACACCAGAAACTTTACCGTTGCTTTGCGCCATAGCTGTAAAGCCCACGCTACTTCCTGTAGAGAAAGATGCAGGAACGCCACATGCTAATACTAACGCTGTCAACAATACACATTGCTTTTTCATACGCTAATGTCTTTTAGTAAGTTGGTAGTTAATAGTATAGTTAATAAATCTCGATAATTCACTCTATGGCATAGCATAGCTTTGCCGATGCAAATTTTTAATTTTTTTTACACATACGCAAATTTTTTACTAATTATTTTTAAACTTTCCCCAAATTTTATTCCAAAATCACCCAATTTCCCATCCCCCCATTAAACAAATTTAACGCACCCTCGCCACCAAAAGAAAGCCACCTCCCCATGCTATGGCGTTTTAAAAAATTGCCACACAGCCACATGGATATGAGGATGGAGGCCACAAAAAAAGCGCCGAGGCTTGATGCCCCGGCGCTAATTATCATCGAGTGTCAGAATTCATTATTCTGGGATGTCCCACCATACTGGGATTGTCCACACGTCGTCGTCGTTGAAGCGTGGTTGGATAGCACGCAACTGAGTTTCGTTGTAGTTGATTTCGTGTGAGCATTGCTTGATACGACGCCACATTTGACCTTTAGGAATACCTCTCAATGCGCTTGGATTGTTGTAGTATTCATAAGGTGCTTGTGCCAAGTCCTTCATCCCAGTTCTCGAATCGGGCATACTTGCCCACAAATCGCATAGGAACATCGCCCACCGAACCACTACGGTGCTTGGCGATGATAAACTCAGCCTTGCCACGAATGTCTTTGCCCTCGGCATCAACTCCCGACTTGGTGTAGTATTCGGGACGGTGAATGAAGCAAACGATGTCGGCATCCTGCTCAATAGAACCAGATTCACGAAGGTCGCTCAACTGCGGACGCTTGCCGTTCTTGTCGTCGCCACGCGATTCCACATTACGGTTGAGCTGCGACAGGGCGATGATTGGAATGTTCAATTCCTTAGCCAACTGCTTCAGCGAGCGTGAAATGGTACTCACTTCCTGTTCACGGCTGCCGAACTTCATGCCGGTGGCGTTCATCAGCTGCAGGTAGTCGATGATGATGAGTTTGATGTCGTGCTCTTTCACAAGGCGGCGAGCCTTGGTGCGGAGTTCGAACACCGACAGCGAAGGAGTGTCGTCGACGTATAGCGGCGCGGCATATAGGTCTTTGATTCGGGTCATCAGGTTGTCCCAGTCGGCTTGTGAAAGCTGGCCGCTCTTGATTTTCTCGCTCTCCAAGTTGCACACGTTACTAATCAAACGATTGACAAGTTGGAGATTCGACATTTCCAATGAGAACACAGCCACAGGCGTATTGAAATCCACCGCCATATTCTTAGCCATGGAGAGCACCAGCGCCGTCTTACCCATTGCAGGACGAGCAGCGATGATAATCAAGTCGCTGTTTTGCCAACCCGAAGTCATCTTGTCGAGGTCGCGGTAGCCAGTTTGCAGACCGCTCAAGCCGCTTTCGCGCGCAGCCGCCTCCTGGATTTTCTTCATTGCCTCGCTAATCACGGGGTCGATTTGCGTGAAATCTCGCTTCAGTGTGGTTCTCGACAGTTCAAACAGTTTGCCTTCAGCCTCCTGCATCAGATCGTAAACATCGATACTCTCGTCAAACGCAAGTGTGCCAATCTGCGAACTGTAACTGATGAGTTCGCGCGCAAGGTATTTTTGCGCCACGATTTGGGCGTGGTATTCGATATTGGCGGCAGAAGCCACACGGCTGGTCAGTTCCGAAATGTGAACGGCACCGCCCACTTCGTCGAGGTGACCGTTGGAGCGGAGTTGTTGCGTCACGGTCAGCAAGTCGATAGGCAGCTGTTGTGCGCCGAGGTCGCGAATCGCCTCGTAGATGAGCTGGTTGGCACGCAGATAGAAACTTTCGGGCGTGAGCAAATCGCTCACTTCCGAGTAAGCGTCTTTCTCAAGCATGATGGCACCGAGCACAGCTTCCTCAAATTCAATGTCTTGTGGCTGTGTCTTGCCCATTTCCAGCGCAGCATCGCTTTCGTGAACCGGCTTGCGGCGGTATTGCTGACGATTATTTGATTTTTTACCAGTTTCGAATTCCATGTCTTTTTTCGTGTTTCGGATTGCAAAGATAACCCAAACAAGGGGAAAAAACTACTTTTCCACCCAAATTTTCTTCACAATTTATTGCACATGAAATGTTCGTGTTTTGTTTTTTGTTCTTTGTCTGATGAGATTTGGGAATAAATCATTATATTTGTAAATTCAATTTATACATTATTTAATGTGCAGATATTAGTATGATGAATCGATATTCTAAAAATATTGTTTTTGGCGTGTTGGCATTGTGCCTGATGGCAGTGCCAATGAGTGCTGCGAAAAAACTGAGTAAGTCGGAGGCGGCTATTCAGAAAAAGGTGGAAGCCACACTTGCTAAGCTTACGCTTGAGGAGAAGATGGATTTGCTCGGTGAATACAAGGGCGGATTCAGCACCTATCCCATTCCACGGTTGGGAATACCCGAAATGAAGATGGCTGATGCCTCGATGGGCGTTCGCAACTACGGCAAGTCAACCCAATATCCTGCCTCTGTGGTGGTGGCTTCGACATGGAGCCGAAGAATGATGGCGGCGATGGCCACTTCGCTGGCTATCGACTGCAAGGCGCGCGGTGTGGACATTCTGCTCGGTCCGGGCGTGAACATCATGCGTTCGCCTGTGTGCGGCAGAAATTTTGAATACTTTAGCGAAGATCCCTATCTCTCTGCGCAGATGGCTGTGCCGTTTATCAAGGGGCTGCAACAGAATGGCGTGGCAGCTGTGGTGAAGCACTTTGCCCTCAATAATATGGAGTGGGGACGTAAGCGCATTGACTCGCGTGCCGACGAGCGCACTTGCCACGAAATCTATTTCCCCGCGTTTCGTGCGGCGGTGGAAGATGCCGATGTGGCAGCCGTGATGGATTCCTACAATCTGGTGAATGGCTTCTATGCCACCGAAAACTCTTGGCTCAACAACAAGGTGCTCCGCGACATGTGGGGCTTTAAAGGCGTGGTGATGAGCGACTGGGGCGCAACACACAGCACAGGCCGTGCCATGCGTGGCGGCTTGGATTTGGATATGGACGGCAAGAATCAAGCGAAATACTTCAATCGCGACAGCCTGAAGACCGTGTTGGGCAACGAGGGCATCACCTTGAAGATGATTGACGAAAAGGTGCGCCATATTTTGGGCATGATTTATCGTTTTGAGTCTGATAAGGACTCCGCTGCCGAGCATGAGCCGACGGAGAACAAAAATAATAGCGCCGTGGCGCAAAAGGTGGCAGAGGAGGGCATTGTACTGCTCAAAAACCAAGGCAGCCTCCTGCCTATCCCTAATGCTAAATCGGTGATGGTGGTAGGTCCGTTTGCCGATCAGATTCCACGTGGCGGCGGTAGTTCGAAAGTGACACCTTTCCACAGCACCTCTATCACTGGCGGATTGAAGATGGTGATGAAGAATATAGACATCAAGGGACACCGTATCTACGACGAGGAGCCCTGCACACACCTCTACCGCGACCGTGGCGGCAGAACGCCCGGCTTGAAGGCTGAATATTTCAACAATTCCAACCTTGGCGGTATGCCATTGATGAGCGACTACGTTGACGGCCTTAATTTCTATTGGGGCAATGGCACGCCACACCCCGATTTCTTGGGAACAGATAATTTCTCCATTCGCTACACGGGCTACTTGCGTGTGCCAGCGTCGGGCGAATACACGCTGGTGCTGTCGAGCGACGACGCCAGCCGAATGTGGATCGATGATGCCATGGTGCTCGACAACTGGGGCGACCATTCGTTCAGAGGCAGCGAACTCACCATCAATCTGCAAGCCAACCGCGACTACGCCATCAGAGTGGACTATACCGAGTCGGAGGGCGAAGCTGGCATTCGCTTGGGCTATCGCATTGCTCAGGTCGACAACTTGGCTACTGACGCGGCGCTCTGCGATGCCGTGATTGTGACTGCCGGATTTGGTGAGAAAGCCGAAAAGGAAGGCTCTGACCGCCCATGGGAACTGCCTGCCGACCAAGTGAAGATGATTAAAGACGCAGCCACTTCCAACGCCAATGTGGTGGTGGTACTCTTTACAGGCGGTGCCGTTGACGTGAGTTCGTGGGCTAACGATGTGCGTGCCATCATCTGGGCTGGCTATCCCGGTCAGGGAGGTGGTCAGGCGTTGGCTAACATTATCACTGGCAAGGTGAACCCCAGCGGCAAACTTACCGCCACTTGGGCAAAACAGTGGGAAGACTATGCGTCGAGCGACAATTTCTATGAAAAGAGCGGCGAAAACTTCCTCAACTACGAGGAAGGCTTGCTCGTGGGCTATCGCTCATTCGACAAGGAGGAAATACAACCAGCATATCCATTCGGCTTCGGCATGAGTTACACTCGCTTCGCTTACAGCAACCTCAAAGTGAAGCGTAACGACCGTCAGTGTCAAGTGAAGGTGGATGTGACGAATGTGGGCAAAGTGGCTGGCGCAGAGGTGGTGCAAGTGTATGTGGAACCTGCTGAAGTGCCTGAGTCCGACCCCATCCGCACGCTGCGTGGCTTCGAGAAAGTGAATTTGAAGCCGGGCGAAAAACGCACCGTGACCATGATGCTCGACGCTACTGCGTCCTCCACCTACAGTGTGTCGAAGAAGGCGTTCGTGCTCAATACGGGCGATTATAAGATTAAGGGGGCGGCATGGTGGCGCGGCATGCGCCAAACCTTCCCCAACAAGGGAGGCAGCCCAGCCGGACCGGCCACGGCAGCGAATTAAGGTGCAAGTTTGTTACAGTAA
>OJJU01000537.1_pt1 | contig 13793 bp, 10 predicted proteins | sample 1596141 | NCBI WGS metagenome assembly OJJU01 (sample SAMEA4350150, study PRJEB24818) | metagenome | biome: human; feature: gut; material: faeces | place: Denmark | collected 2013-09
GTTTGTTTTTATTTTGCAACACTAAGATAAGTGAAATTTCTGACATGGCAAAATCCTGAGCAACTTTTTGTTGCTCAGGTGCTTATAAAAAATATTAAATTATAGTGTTGCGGAAATAAGGTAAAACTTTGATGATTTCTAAGATCCGTTCCGCCATGAGTATCAATAATCAACAAGTCCGGCTTATGCTGCTTAACAGCCTTTTCAAACTCATCTATACTCTGACAAACAACAGTTTTAGCACCTAATGTCTGGGCGCAGATATCTGCTTTGTCTTGCCATTTCTTAAACGCATCTTCCCTACAACCATACACCACAAGAGTTTTCGACAAAATATCCTCAGGTATTCTGTAAATATTTGAAAACCTTGCTATACCATAGTGAGTCAACATCCCTGAAGATGGTGTTTCTGGCATACGGCAAACATCGTGTGTAAAGCCAAGTGGAACTCCATTCACTTCCATCCACTCTATCGGGAGGTCTGTCATGGCTACTATCTGTGCAGGCATCTTTTCCAGCATCTTTGCCGTTTTAGGGGCCAACAGCTTTTGCGCCATCGTCTCTCCAACTTTATGGATGGCTTTATTGTATGCCATGCGGTCTTTAGAATAGGCCAACTGCATATTGTTCTTTGCACTTACAAACGACAATTCCGTATTGAGACTTTTACAAAGTAAAGGCAATCGTAAATAGGGAGAAAAACGGAATGAGCAATGCAAATTCGCCACAATGTCTAGAAAGTCCAGTCTACTTACATGAAAGAGACGGATAAAGTCGTCTATTTTTCGAAGATCATTTTCTACTTTGACATCATAGCAATAGTTGGGCGTCTGTTCCATTTCTACCACCTTGTCTATTGATTGAAGTGGTTTCTCGCTCTTAGCCATCATCTTAAACAAATCCCTTACATCCTTCGTAGTATATGGTGCAGCAATAACAATTGGCGGATAGTTCTGATCAGGGAATCCTATAGTTTTGCCAGAAGCCGTTTTAAAAGCATCCTGACATAATCCATAAAGCTGACTTAATATATCAACAGCTTTTTCTTGCCTCTTCCATCCATACATGTCCGCCAGAGCCTCTTGCGTTTTTTTGATCTGAATCTCTTTTTCTTTGTGACTATTGACATAAGAACCTATACCCCAGTTTCCCAAGGCAGATGCCAAAGTAAAGAAAGTGATGTTTGCTGGCCTAAAATATGGGAATTCAACACTACCACCACAAAGAGGCACACAAAGCGGAGCTTCAATGTCTTTCATCAACGGTTGCGCATACTCAAATAAGTAATCCCAGAACTCCTCAGCGGATGTCACAACCCTCGGCATGATAAATATCTCCTTCTTTTTCTCATCAAGCCAGAAAAGGCAGTTTTTAGTACAGACTCTCGACAGACTAATATTCATCTCAATGAGTTCATCATCGTTATCGGTGCAGATAAGAAACACATTCAACCCTTTAGAAAGCACCATACTGAATGATGGCTCTTCTATAGAATCATTAAATATGAAATCTACTTCCAATCCGCTTTTTTCCCCAGATAGCATCACACGCTGCAAATAGTCGCAACCATGCAGATAATGATACACATTATGAGGCAAACTCGTCAAATAGTGAAGTAAGTTATGCCTCATACATAAAGGCGGGAGCGTAGCTATCGGATTAGGATCCGTCCTCCTACCCAACATCACAAAATAGTGAATAATGCCATATGTGAGGGCTGTATTTATCATTATATTGTTGATTTTTGTAAGCGGTCACTTTAGGTACGTTAAGCCTTAATTTGAGTGCTTAACGAAAGATATAGCCTATGAGAGCTCCTATTGCAAAGGCTACAAAGAGAGAGAGTGTGACAATATGGTTATTGAAATATTCATAATGTAAACAGAGAATACACTACATCACCATGAAGTGTTGCCAGTACAAAAGAAAAAGCATGCTGTTCGCTATTTGCTCTTAATTTCAATTGATATTGTAAGCATAATAATGAAAATAATTAATGGTTAAAATCATTACGTGTCAAAGTCTCATCACCATACATACAAAGTGCTTCTCTGTTAGCAATAAGTATTGATTGCAAAATAATATTATCATTTCTTGAGCAGTTTTCAATTTGCGTATTATAATAAGTAATAGCCAGTTTGAGAGCTTCCTTTAAATTTATATTATCATTTAAGAAGGCAAATAAACAAGCTTGATCGCAATTCATTATAACGTTTGCATAATCCGGATCGCACAAGACTTGTGATTCTTCTTTAAATCCGACAAAAGCCAAGCAACCATCATCTACCAACTGTTTTCCTATATCCCTTGCAGTCAAACAAGCTGTAGAATAAACAAATGTATCCTTAAAATGCAGAGTATTCTCCTTGGTTATGTAAGACTTTCCATTTGCCATAAATGCAAAAGGGTTACCATGAGTATAAACTGCACATATACATTTATTATTTATATTTGACATTATCTGATTAACATTAGACATTGTGCAAATTTCGGAGCCAACCTCTTTTAGAACACAAACATCGTCTAACGACCCTATATTATTAATTAGACTATTTTTACTATCTTGAAAATACGTACCTAATTTTTTGTTTTTTTCGTCAGTAAAGCTAATTACATCTATCATTTTTCCTTATATCTTTAGTCAAACTATCAACTGCAACTTGCAATATCTGCTTTTCTAATTTAAGTCCCAACGGTGTTCTATTTCTTATTCGAACTAAAACATCATTTAAGGACAACACTCCATCAGAAGTTACCATATATGGTTTGCTGCGAAATTCACTATTGTGACTCTTAACCCATTGCTCTAAGACGCAATCCAATTCAGAAACCCATTTATTTTGAATTTTTGCAACGAGTTCCTCTGCTTTCCTTAAATCATCATTTTTTATAAAATACAATTTATCAGAATTAATCATTGCTTCTAACTCCGAATTTTCCATTTGATTAAGAGAATTTGCAGACATCATGACAATACTTACAAGAGATGTTTTTTCACGAATTCTTTTCAATCCATCAACACCTTGCAGTCCCATATTAAACTTGCAATCTAAAAATATTATCATTTTCTCCTCCAAATGTTCAAAGATGAAACCCAAAGCATATTCTACTGTTCTATAGGAAACAACATCTGCATTCAACACTTTTCTCTTCATCCACATAATGAATGGATCAGTTGGTTTCATATTGTCATCAACGATAATTATATAGAAATCTTTTTCCATTATTTTTTATTTTTAAAAGGCAACTCAACACGAATTGTCGTACCAATATTTCCAAATTCACTATCTACTACCTTAACATTTCCTTTTAAAGCTTGCACTCTTGATTTTACTATATACAAGCCAACTCCAGCTCCACCCATATTTTCTGTAGTTGTATTGTATAAACCAAAGACCCAATCCCATTTTTCTTTTGGAATTCCAATTCCTGTATCTGAAACTTCAATAACAAGATTATTTCTTTCTATAAAAGATGTACACTTTATTATTTTAAGTTCCGTATTTGTCAAAGCCTTAATAGAGTTGTCTATTATATTAAGCAAGATATCTTTTATAAATAATTTATTGCATTTAATCATTAAATTATTCGTAAATTGACATTCAAGCTTTATGCCTTTAGAGGCAAGCTTTAACTTATAGCCAGAAACTATACTATCAAACAATGCTTTTGAATCAAAATCCTCAAATGCTAGATTTGACTGAGAATAACTAAGCATATAATCAACAACCCTATTTAGGGTATTCATCTCCTCATAAATATCTTTGGCATATTCTTTAAACAACTCATCGTCTTCTGGATTTGGAAAAAACTCATAAAAATATAAAGTCATTCGCTCTATTCGTGCCAAAGATGTCCTAACAGCATGTGTCACTTGAATAGCATATTCTTGCATTGACATAATGCTCAAATACATATTCTCTTTGTGCTTAAACTCTGTCTGCTCTTTGCTCTGCGCCTTCTGTAATTTTCTTAATTTTCCTTCAACCTTTGTTGCTTTGATATATAATGGCGACAAAACTTTTTCCAACTGCGGTTGTTGTTTTATTGCAGCATCAATTTCACTAACAAATTCATTGACTCCTGCGGAAACATCTTCCATTCTACGTGAAGATTCATTCTGTTCCTTTTTCTTAAGATATCTTTTATATTGAGAAATAGAATCTAATTGAACTAAGATAAAATTCTTCAATTCACGATATTCTGGAGTATCAACAAAATCTTGTCTATTTGTAGCATCAATTATTTTAGGATTACCATCCTTCGTTATTTCCACAAAGCCAATGATTTCTCGCGTACTTACCTTATAAAACAAGTCTTGCCATCTATTTTTCTCTATGCCTAAAATGTCTCTTTGCTTATCCACCTCTGACTCAGCCTCTGCAAATGGTGTTGTTATAAGTCCATCTCTATAGATTTTAATACCGTCAATATGACTATAGCGGTATGTTCGGTTATACACTTTTCTTGCATTGCCATCAAAGTAAAACAAGCTCATCTTAATTCCGCCAAAGGATTTTAACGAAACTCTCTGAACTACCAACTTCTCTGATTTCTCATCAAAAAGAAAACTTTCTTGATAAGCATCAGTAAAGGACAAATGACCAGAAAGAGTCGCAAGTTTATCTTCACCTATATTCAAGCATCGATCAGTTTCGTTATCAATACCATACTCATCAGCATAAACCTGAATCAAAAAAGGATATATTTGAGGATAATATGGAGATGTTATTCGAGAAGATTCACGTAGAAAACGTTCAACATCACTCTTGGTCCACGCTTCTCGAATATGGGAAATCGTAATTTGGGTTCCAGAAATGCTATCATCATCACATGATTGATACTGAAATTTATTATCAACATCAGTAAACAACAAATCTTGCTCTCCTTCTGCCATAGTTTGGTCCTCATATTTTGTCCAATCTATTGTTACAACAAGCCATTGTTTCTCTCCCTTTTTCTTTGTCTTGATTGTTATATAATCTCCTAGCTTATCAACGGCAAAACGCCCAATTCCTTTTTCACCGACACATCTTCTTGAATATGGTGATGGAGAAATCTTGTTTCTACGCTTACTTGATGTTCCAATTACCATCCATTTATCACGGACATCCTCAAAAGACATGCCATATCCATCATCGTCTATGACAATAGAACTAACGCCTTTACTATCAGGACTAACATTATTAAAATGTACAGACACCACGTTTGCATTGGCATCATAGCAATTCTTCACTAATTCAAATAAGGCAGTTACTCTATCAGTAATAAGATCACGACCAATCAAACGAAAGGCGCTGATGTCAAATTTCCACCTAAGTGTTCCCGTATCCATCATATCAATAATATATGCTTAAATGTTCCAATATACTTTGTGCTACCACCTCACCTAACACAGGAGGTACTGCATTACCTATATATCTAGAAGCTTTTACCAATGAAACTTTTTTTTCATCTTCAAAAAATCTATAAGACATAGGAAACGTTTGCAACAATGCAGCTTCTCTAGCAGAAATAGCCCTATCTTGTTCAGGGTGTCCAAAACGACCATTACCATAGCCTGTACATTGGGTTGTCATCGTAGGACTTGGCTCATCCCATTTCATTCTTCCATATACACTTCCAAAACTTCGTCCAGATTCTGACTTATGGCATTGAAGCTTTAAGTTCTCAGGCCATTCCTTCCAGCTTCCACCTTCTCTTGTCGCTTGAATACGACGTAGATTCAAAGGAGTTAACGCCGAAGATTGATGTAAATGATCTTGAAGGTTCATCCCCCCAGCCACTATAGGTGGAAGTTCTGCTATCGTTTGTCTTACAGTTTTATAATCCTTAGGATTCGTTATTATTGGCGGAATCAATTTAATTTCACCCAAACGAGAGGCAAGAAGAACCAGTCTCTTCCTTGTTTGAGGAATTCCATATTGAGGACAAAAGACTATATTGACGGATACATGATAACCCTTGCTCTCTAATAATGCCACAAAATCACCCAAGACATCTTTCAACTTGAATGCTTTTATAGCAGGTACATTCTCCATCGTAACAATATCAGGTTTTACTTCGGATACCAGTCTTCCAAACTCATACAACAAGTCATACTTGTTTGCATCTTTTTCTTTATTCTTAAATGCATAAGATGAAAAAGGTTGACATGGAGCACAACCAGCCAAGATTCTCACAGAATTCTCATGATAAAGCGAAGTTATATCTTTTTTAGTTACCTCTTTGACATCCTTATAAAAGAAAGGTGCCTCATTATTATGTTCATAGGCGAATCGACAGGTTTTGTCTAAGTCGAACCCTCCACAAATATGGAATCCCTTGGACTTCATACCAAAGCTCAATCCTCCAATTCCACAGAATAAATCTACGACATCTATTTCTGTGTACGGTTTACGCTTACGTCCTCTTCGCTTCATTTCACTATACTAATTGAAGTTGACAACCTAAACATGTTCGCCTCTCGGTCTTTGGGAGAATAGCCCAACCTGGTACTAACGTACTCTATTTTTGCACAAAAAAGGTCAGCATTAAGCTTTGTCATAGATATATGACCTTCTTCATCCATTATGGTTGTTTGCCAAGTAACTGAATTATCAAGAGGCTTTTCGGGAGTAAAACCTGAGATATTGATTATGCTATGGTCAGACTTAGTTATCCAAGCTGCACCAATCTCTGCCATTGTACCAAAAGAACTTACAATATTTTTACTTGTTACAAAAATCACATAAATTTTCTGATCAGAATAGCTATTTACAAAGAAATCTCTCAAATAATCAAAAATCGGGACATCCAAAGGTATTCTAGAAACTTGCTCGTCACAATTGGAATATATAATCTCCTTTGCAGGAATTCCATTATAAAGTAAGAAATTATAAACTAAGTCTGAAAGATTTTTATCTTTACCTGTTTGACTTATCAATATTTTCTTCTTAGCTTTATCCACTTTACTTTTCAATCCAAAGTCTGGTATATTATCATTAATAGCCTCATCTACAAAACTTTCAACTTCCTCCGAGCTCCAATTGTTATTTTTCTTTTGATTCAATCTATTAGAAATACGAATACCCGCCTTCTTCTTGAAATTATCCACATTTCTTTTGAGTTTGTCTTCCAACTTTTTCTGGTCAGCCAATTGTTTTTTCTTTTCGTTGGCATTTTTCAGAGATGCATACAGAACTCTCTTATTAAGAATGTCTGGCAGCAAGGTTTTACGAACATACTCTACAACTGTCTCATAGCGCAAATCATCACTTTTATAACCTTGCCGGTTGCTCAAAGCCATATCTGGCAATTCTGATAGCTCAAAAAGATCCACGTAAAGTTGACCAACAATATAAGACTCATTCAAAGAGTTTTTACCCACTTTTGGCAAGATATTAAACTCCCCCATCTTCTTATTGGCATAAAGTGAAATAAAATTATCAGGGAAATCAGATGAGTCTTTCTTTCGTCCCTTGGTTGTTTCGTAAGCACCTATCCATCCTTCTATAGTTAAAGTATAGTCTTTTTCTTGACCCATGTTATTTTTCATTCGTAAGTCCTTAGAAAAAGCACTTCGTGATTCAATAAGTCGCTCTCGTTTATCCAAGAACATAGTTTTGACTTTTGTTGTCAAATACTGATAGTCCTCACCCAAAGTTACAATAGAACACAGGCTCTTGGCAAAAACATCATCAAGACGCTCTATCACCACATCTTTCTTATCAGTATTAATAATGTGAATACGAAAATCTGAATCTATCAAAGGAAATATATTGACAACATTGCGCTTGATTGCATCAGTAGTTTTATGCAATGAATATTCTGGATTACGCATAACTATAGCAGTGCCATGGTCATGCACCATTCGAAAGGTTACATTTTCATCATCAATAGGTATCAACATTCCGCCATTTCTAGGATGACGAGTCAGCACAAAGCCTGACTTTTCACCATTAGCCACGGTCATTATATCAACATTTTCTGAGACAGACAAGGCAGCAAGCTTTCCAATACCTTTACGCCCCATTTTCTTTCTGCCCAAAGTTGTAAAGGAATCTTCTTCACTCGTTCGGGACAACTTGGCAACCCCTAAGTATTTGGAAATACCTCCTTCCTTATACGACATTCCTTTTCCATCATCCTCTACACGAATAGCATCTTCCTCTGAAATGATGTACACATTATGGGCATCAGCATCATAAGCATTAGCTATTAGCTCTGCAAGAACATAATAAATATTGGTGTATAGATTAGGACCAAGAAGTTCTAGAATCCTAGCATCTATTTCTATTTTATATTCCTTTTCCATAGACTGTATTATATTTCACACATTAATCTTTCTGATCAAAAATAATTTGTAACCATCTATATTTCCACACACCCTCTGAACCGCCTTTATTTAAAGGCGATTCACAAGATGTTAAAAATAAGAAACGTTTGGATTTAACATTTATTTTTGTATAAAGCAAGGCAAAATTGCCACTTTTTCTACATTATATACCACATAGCCATCCGTGGTGAAGAATCCGATGGTTACCTCACTTCAGCATTTTCCTATATTTATTCTTTACCATCTTGCTATTTGCTAGGCAATCTTTCAGTTCTAGGAATACGTCAGAATCCAATGTGCCAATCAACTCTATCTGAGTCTGTTGCAATTGTTCTTGGATTTCGAACTGAGCTATTTGATACACGTCTAAATTTGAACCATACACAAAAGTGTTTTTCGAGAAAGAAAACCTTTCCCCTGTAATTCGGGAAATGATTTCTTCACCAGACAAAAAGACGAATACATTTACAAAACGCTCTGACAAGTCCAAACATCCATGCTTTACTTCTACATCAGAAGGAACATGATCCTTGGATGTAGGAAGACTTGCCAATAGTAAATCATCGTCAGTCTTTTCCAACACCAAAAAGAACTTGTCCTTGGAGGGTGCTCCATTCTTGAATAAAAATGGATGAAACAACAAAAGATTACCTTCTTCAAACATGAGCATTCATTCTTAATATATCAGCTGTCTGATGAAAGCCGAGACTTTCCTTGTAAAATTCGGCTGCACAAGGTGCCATCTTCTTTGTAAAGTCTATTCTTATATCAGAATTGTTGCACTCACGGTTTTTAAACGCTTCTAGCAAGCCATTCTGACTTGCCTCCTCATACCACAAAGTTCCTTTCTTATGTGTTTCTTGCACCAATTCTGAAGCTGTCATTTCTCCATATTTCTGAAATATGCCATCCATCATTTCTATCTCACAACCTGAAAATTCATCATCACAGAATGGTTTCACAGAAACTATATATGTACCACTATGACGCACTTCTGCTTTCACATAATCTTTCAACAGGTAGGGACCATCCGAAAGATCAATAAAGACATCCTTAGCAACTGGTCCAGCCTGCCATACCTCATATGGAATGCCAAGGAACGGCACATGGTATCGCAGCACCATTCGTTCTTCCATGAGATACAACAACTTCAAGGCCTTGGTTTTACTAAGGTCTGACACTCGCTCTGCCATATAAATCAAAGCATTGCCAAGTTTATCTTTTGTCGTCGCTGAAAATTTACACATTTCCGTTACGTTTTGAATTTTACATCAATGTTTTTTCTCATTTCTTCCCATCACCCCACATCTTGGATTCCTCGAATCTCAGGAATACACCTATGATTCAAGTACTTACACGTTTTCATCTCGATATTCTTCATCTTTCTAATGATACAAACTTACAATAAAATCATACCATCTGCCAAAAGAAGATATATGTTTTGTTTCTTGATAACGCGCTATCAACTTATCTAAATACCCTTTCTTGCATACGTCGCCAGGGTTGCTTTTTAAATAACGCATATTGCGCTCCTTAAACATAAGGCGCAAATATCTCAGATGAAACTGGGCCTTCGTTGCACAAGAATCAGATTCCAAGTTTTCCATTAACTCAGGATCGTTTTCTTTTACATTATAAAGATGTGTATATTTTATTAAATCTTGATCTTGTGGATTTTCCTTATATACTTTTCTGTTTCCCAAAAACCATGATTCCATACAAATTTTATGTTCAAAAATCACCAATTTTGTAGGTTCTGAAAGTTCATTACCATCCAATTTCAGTTGTTCTTGAACTTTTTGCTCTATGTACTGACGGCTTTCTTCTTCAACGTCAATACACATAAGCAAGTAATCATATTTTCCCTTACCACAAGCATTAATTTCATTTATATCTGCCACAGCATTGGAAACATGCTTATAAATAGACGGAATTCCACCAGCACTAAACAAGTAATAGCTATCGGAATTTTCCGACAAATTCCATGCATCATCTATTCGATGTAGCTGTGGCACCAAAATTTGCAACCAAGCAGGATAAACTTTCGTTTCTGTTTGCTCACCTTCCACTACAATATAGAGATTCATAAGCTACCGTTTTTGTAAGCAGAAGTCTGGATAAGTTGCATAAACGCCTCATGACGGGAACGTTTTCCTATATTAAATTCCGCTGGTGTATGAATTGCTACATCACTAGCTGAGCGAGTAACAATCTTCCAACACTCAAAAGGAATCGTGTTGATAATATAAGGATGATGGCTCGTCATTATCACTTGCACATCTTCCATAGGATACATGATCATTTCTGCCAATTGATTAATACAGTTGACACCAAGACCATTTTCAAATTCATCTATCAGAAAGACATCTCCAGCATCAGCCAAAGTCAACATGGTTATCTGAGACAAGGTTCTCAACATGCCAGAAGATATATCGGGTTGAAATATCCAAGACTTTACACCTTTTTCTTTCATTTTCAATATCGGGCAAGCCACTTCATTGAAAAAAGAACCAACCGCAAAATCTACGTCCTCTATTAAAGGAAAGATGACCTTGAAATTATCAAAAATATCATCAAACTCCTGCAACTTGTTAACTTTCAACAAAAACAATTTTTCGATGGGAGAAAGTCCCTTTTCATTCTTTATTTCACGGATACCTAGATGACTTTTCCTTTTCTCATTAATAGAAGGTGTAATGGTCAAACCGCTGATATTAGAGTTTAGAATTTGGACTTTTCGAAAAGCATTCAATACTGGAGAAATCAACTCTTCTTCCTTCAATAAGGAGATGGCACTTTTGTTAGCATCCAACTTAACTATAGGTTTTCCATCATATTCAATTTCTGTATTTTTTCTATCTATAATAGTTTTAGAATTGATTTCAAGCGTTTCATAAAGAACGACAGCTTCTGAATTTTTAAAATGATAAATATCCTCTAAACTAGTCTCCAACGCATCAAATGCCCCTTTCCAAATATAGACGACGCCATTTTCCTCAAATTCTACAGACCATTCTGCTCCATTTACAGAATCGCCATTCACAATCTTCCTCAAAGAGCCTATCGCACGCAATATTTGTGTTTTGCCAACACCTGATGCGCCGACAAATAGTGTCAAATTATCGAAATGTACATTTTTCACATTCCAACCAGATACTTTGTTTTTAAAAGAAAATGTTCTAATTTTCATATATTAATCTAAAATTTTAGACAAAAATACAAATTTATGGATTCATATCCATATTCTTGAACTCTTTTTTATTTTTATTCACATTAGATATTTCTTTTTAAGCTCTACGGAACCAATAATATTGAATACTATCCAAGTAAGAGTGGGGCATTTCTTTCCATCACCCCACATCTTGGGTTCCTCGAATCTTAGGAAAACACCTATGATTCAAGTACTTACACGTTTTCATCTCGATATTCTTCATTTTTCCTTCGCCGTCTTTCTAGAAAAACGGCTACAATATCGTACAAAAATAAGGAAAAATATTGAGTAAGAGAGGGGAATTCACAAACTTTAACCCACAAAACGACAACAGATGCCGTCTCTCCTGCCCCTCCCCAGGACAAGCGAGGAGCAGGAGCGACGGGCATCCCTTGCTTACTTCTCTGCCATCATCTCATAATAGCGACGATTGATATCCGCCAACTTGCTCACTTCCGCAGTCACCTTCTCTTCCATCAATTGATTCAACGGACGAGAGAATGGCTCGAAATTCAAGTCCTTGCACTCCTTGGTGTGAAAAAAGAGAGTCGTACCTACATTCATCCACACTATTTGACGCTCCCACTCACTGTCATAGAACGAGAAGACGTAAAGGCACAACTTCTCAAACTCCGACAGAGACATGTTCTTGCCCCCCTTGAGATGTTTGGTCACCGTATGAGTCAAGCCATAGTGCTGCTTGATCGACTCCATATCGACCAACCACCTCTCCTGAGCCTCACCGCCCGAACCGTCATCTCTCGCCTCCTTCTTCAGACCTTTCATCCAAAGACGGAAATCGTTCCACGCAAGGCAGAAACGTTGCTCACCAGTCAGGAGCTTGCCTGACAAAAAAACACATGGAAAAGAACTTTCTCCGCAACATTTAATAAATGTTTCATTTGTGTAAGAAATTAAATGATTAATACTGGAAATTGACCATATCGGTCATTTTCAAATTTCTGATCCAAACTTTATGCTTACCTTCGCCACCGAGATCGACAAGGCTGACACAGGGCTGAACCCTCTCTCGCAGGATTCAGCCTCACAGACTGAACTGAACTCTACTGGAAAAGACTTTGTTATATACAACGCAAGCAATATAATAATAAAAGTTTATATATCAATAGATTGCGTATATATTTAACACAGTTTTAACAAAAGGTGCTGATTCAGTGTTCAGCCTTCAGACCTCACCTCAGTTCGTAATCGTTACGGTTGCTGGGAACAATCAATTAAAACCTAATATCAAGATGGAACAGGTTGAAAATTTAACCACTAAAAACGAAGCAGCGGTCATGCCCTCCTACTTCAAGTCGCTTAACACCTCGGAAAGCCATCAGCTCGCTAGTTGGCAGTACTTGGAAGACCTCATCCGCAAGGACGAGGCTCTGAAGATCATCACCGAGACCTATCGCAAGCGCCTCGCCATCGGCAAGCGTTTCGCCGATGAGTACAAACCGATGTCGCCTGGCATCACCATCTCCGCCGTCATGGATGGGTATGGCAAGAAACTCGCCAACTTCGTGAGACCGTCCTACTTCCTCATGCTCGACTTCGACCACAAGACGAAGAAGAAAATCGAGGAGTGCATGGACCTTCTCCGACAGGATGAGCACGTCTTCGCCGCCTACGTCACCATCAGCGGCAAGGGATTCCGCATCTTCTGCCCCTACTCGCAGATAGAGGACGAGGACGTGACCGTGCTGGAACTCTTCGACGTGATGATCCACAAGGCGATGGACCACTTCACTCATCTGCTGGGATGCGAACCCGACAAGGCTTGCACCGACATCACCCGGATCTCTGGTCTTGCCCACGACCCCAATGCCTTCTTCCGCAAGGATGCCGTGCCGTTCTGCCTCGGTCCCAACGATCTCAAGGTGCTCTACACCCGAAAGGCCAACGAGACCCGGTACGCCCAGATGATGGAGAAGCGAAAGGCGAAGAAGATGGCTGCCGAGGTGAAGAGCATGAACGCCACTGCTCCTTCCATCGAGGAGGCGGCACAGCCCATCCAGCACCTGCTCAACCAGTGGGGCTACCAGTTTGAGTCGGGGCGACACAACGAGTATGTCGTACAGTTCGCCAAGGTCTGCATCCTCTATGGCATCCCCCAGGAAGAGGCGCTCTCCTATGCCGTCACCGAGTTTGGAAGCAGCTATGGCGACACGGCTTCCGTGATGAAGTCGTGCTACAAGCACACCGAGAAGTTTGGTAAGTGGCACTTCAGGAGAAAGGGCGAGGAGTCCACCTTCCGCTCCT
>OJJU01000542.1_pt1 | contig 13764 bp, 10 predicted proteins | sample 1596141 | NCBI WGS metagenome assembly OJJU01 (sample SAMEA4350150, study PRJEB24818) | metagenome | biome: human; feature: gut; material: faeces | place: Denmark | collected 2013-09
GCAAGAACGTCATCAAGGCTTGTTACGAGGGTGGCGTACGTGTTTTCGAGTTTACTAACCGTGGTGACTTCGCTCACGAGATTTTCGGTGAGTTGGTAAAGTGGGCTGACAAGGCTTGCCCTGAGATGATTTTGGGTGCGGGTACAGTTGTTGATGCTGGTACAGCTTCTCTGTATCTCCAGCTCGGCGCTAACTTCATCGTAGGTCCTAACTTCAACCCAGATATTGCTCCAGTTTGCAACCGTCGTCTGGTTCCTTATTCACCAGGTTGCGGTTCTGTAACAGAAATCAATAATGCTCAGGCTGCCGGTTGCGACGTAACCAAGGTATTCCCAGCAGGTAATGTAGGTGGTCCTTCATTCGTCAAGAACGTAATGGCACCTTTGCGTTGGAGCAACATCATGGTAACAGGTGCCGTAGAGCCAACAGAGGAGAATCTTACTCCTTGGATCAAGGCTGGCGTTCTCTGCGTAGGTATGGGCTCTAAGCTCTTCCCTAAGGAGACAGTTGCTGCTGGCGACTGGGCTGCCATCACAGCCAAGTGTCAGGAGGCTCTCGGTTACATCGCGAAGGCTCGCGCTTAATTTAGACTATTTTTCATTAGAGATGCAGCTTTTCGCATCGTTTTGTTTCAAGTCGCCATCATCAATTCTGGTGGTGGCGACTCTTTTTCTTTCAGCTTGTTCTCCTGCGAATAAGGCAAGGGTAGATGAGCTGAACGAGCAATCCTACGCTTATCATTATCGCAACCTCGATTCTACTAAAGTACTGGCTGAGAGAGCTTTAATGCTTTCAGAAGATTATCCCTCAGGCCGTGCCGAAGCCTATAACAACCTTGCCTTCGTCTGTATAGCCAAGATGGATTACAAGGGAGCCAAGGGATGGCTGAGGAAAGTTGAAGAGGAGAGCGATAATCAGATAGAACTCGCCATTGCCGATGTTCAGAATATGCGACTCTGCCAGAGAGAATCGCACAACAAAGATTTTTATGCTTATCGCGAAAAAGCGATGAGGCGTTTGCGCAGAATTCGCGAAGAGGTGAATTCCATGCCCCCGAGAGAAAGCAAACGTGTGATTTATGCGAAATCTGAATTCAGTATTGTTGCCGCCACCTATTTTTATTATGTGGGCTTAGACGAGCCGATGGTCAAGGAGCTTAACTGTCTGGACCCAGATGAGCTGGAACAGGATTCGGCACAATATCTCAACTATCTTTATAATATAGGTTCGGGCGGAGCTATCGTCAAGGGAACCGAAAACGAAATTAATCAGGCGGAATTCGACCGGCTGATCAACTGTTACATGCTGGCTAGCGATCCTGCCCATCCTTATCCTTACTGGCAGGCTAACGCCCTGCAATCTATAAGCGAGCACCTCAGAAAAGGAGAGGTGAGCGAATTCCTCATCCGTAACAACCTGCCTGCTTTCCAGTATCTCAACATCGAACAGATGCCGAACAATCTGCTGGCTGGCAACTTTGCCCAGCGTGCCCTCAACCTCTTTTCGAGCTACGGCGATGTTTATCAGACCGCCGGAGCCAACCGTACGCTGGCAGAATGCTTTTGGGATATCCATGATTATTCTTCCGCACTCGACTGCCTGAATCATGCCCTGAACGACAACAAGGCCATCGAGCAGGCACCCGACCTGGTTGCGTCGATACGTGAAAGACTCTGTCTGGTTTATTCGGCTATAGATGATAAGCAGCAGAGCGATTACAACCGCAATATCTATCTGGATTTGCAAGACCGTTCGCGTCAGGACCGCCAGCTTGAAGCACGTGCGGCTGCGCTCGACGAAAACGCCCAGCAGCTCAACGTGATGATTGCTGCCGTGGTGGCGATGATTGTGCTCGTGGTGGTTCTGCTCTACGTTTTCGACCACATGAAGCGCAAGAAGATGAAGAACCAGTCGATGGACGAGTTGCTTGCACCTTTGCGTGAATGGAGCGAAAGTAATACTAAGAAAATCAACGAATTAAAAGATAAGCAGGAGGAGGTTCAGGATGAACTGAACGTAACCCGTCTGCACATCGAAGAAAACAAGAAACGCAATCTGGAACAACGGGCTAAAGTTTCGCTCGTAAACAGCATTACGCCTTTCATCGACCGCATGATTCATGAGGCAAACCGACTCTCCGAAGGGGGCGAAAGCGATGAGGTGCGGCAAGAACGCTACCAGTATATCGCCGAACTCACGGATAAGATAAACCAATATAACAACGTGCTTACGGAGTGGATTCAGATGCGCCAGGGCTCACTTAGCCTGCGTATCGAAAGTTTCCCTCTCCAGCAGCTTTTCGATATTGTTGCCAAGGGCAAGATGAGTTTCCAGATGCAGGGCGTGAAACTGGAAGTAGAGCCGACCGATGCCGTGGTCAAGGCCGACCGCATCCTTACGCTCTTCATGATCAATACCATCGCCGATAATGCCCGAAAGTTTACACCCGAAGGCGGAAAGGTAACCATTAGCGCCAAGGTTTCAGACTTCGTGGAAATCGGCATCTCTGATACCGGAAAGGGTATGGACGAGGAGCAGCTGGCTCATGTCTTCGACCGGACCTATACGGGCGGTCATGGCTTCGGACTGCTCAACTGCAAGGGCATCATCGAGAAATATAAGAAGGTGAGTTCGCTCTTTGCCGGCTGTCAGATTAAGGCAGAAAGCAAGTTGGGCGAGGGGAGCCGCTTCAGTTTCCGTCTGCCTAAGGGCATCGCCCGCCGAACCCATCAGCTGTCGGGCATCATCATCATGCTCTTCGTGCTGCTGTCGGCATCGGTCCAGCCTTGCGAGGCAAAGAAGGCCAACGGCATCCGCCAGCGCCACAATCATCTCAAGACGAACGTAGATGCCAATCTCCAACGTGCCGACGATTTTGCAGATAGTGCCTACTTCAGCAATATCGCCGGCACCTACCAGCGCACCCTGGCTTTTGCCGATTCTTCGCGCCATTATCTCAACGCCTTCTATCTCTCGAAGTATCCCGACGGAAAATATCTCATGGTGGCTCATCCGGAGGTGGGAATGGCGGCAGAACTCTATTGGATGCGCGAAGGGCTTAGAACCAATTATCATGTCATTCTCGACCTGAGAAACGAGTGTGCCGTGGCTGCCCTGGCGTTGCACCAATGGTCGCTCTATCAGAGCAACAACAAGGTTTATACCCAGCTGTTCCGCGAGATAAGTGCCGATAATACGCTCGATAATTATGTGCACACCATGCAGCAGAGCGAGAACTCCAAGACCGTGGCCGTGGTGCTGCTCATCCTGTTGCTGCTGCAGTTGCCGCTGGCTTATTATCTTCTCTATTACCGCCACGTGCTGAGCTATCGGTTTGCCATGATTGAGCAGACCAAGGCTAAACGGACAAATGAGGCTGAGCAGGAATCCCTAAAACTGGAGCTGATGACCGATGAGCTGCATCGGGCTGAATATGAGAATGATAAGCTTCATATCTCCAATTCCGTGCTCGACAACTGCCTGTCCACGCTCAAGCACGAAACGATGTATTATCCGTCGCGCATCCGCCAGCTCATCGATTCACAGCCCGATGATGTTGATTCGCTCAAAGAACTGGTAGATTATTACAAATCGCTCTATTCTCTGCTTAGCGCCCAGGCGATGGAGCAGGTAGAAGGCAACATCAAAGCAGATGATTTCTTGAACCGCTATCTTGTCTCTCTGATGCGCGGTAATTCCAAGGATTATCATGCAGGGGTGGCTGAGATTTCGGGTTCTGCCTACGTGCGTTATTGGGTTGACCAGCAGGATGTGGCTTATGATGCTGCGCTCCATACCCAGCTCTTTACCCCTCTGACGGGCGATTTGCGCTATCTCCTGTGCCGGCAGATTGTGAGGGAACTGGGCGAGATAACCAATCTCCGCGGCTGCGGCATCAAGGCTTGCCAAAGCGATAAGGGCTGCCTCAGGATAGAGGCTGTGCTGCCGGCACGCATGAAGTGGGAAAGTTTAAAATCATAAGAAAATAATAAAGAATAAAAATATCAGAAAAATGGAAAATTTTAAAGTCATCATAGTAGAAGACGTGCCTTTGGAACTGAAGGGCACAGAGGGTATCTTCAAGAATGATATTCCTGAGGCTGAAATCATAGGTACTGCCGAGAGCGAAATAGCCTATTGGAAACTCATCAAGCAGCAGTTGCCTGATTTGGTTCTGCTCGACCTCGGACTGGGTGGTTCTACCACGGTAGGCGTAGAAATCTGCCGCCAGACCAAGGAGAAGTATCCTAACGTGAAGGTGCTCATCTTTACAGGAGAAATTCTGAACGAAAAACTCTGGGTAGATGTGCTCGATGCGGGCTGCGACGGTATCATTCTGAAGAGTGGCGAACTCCTTACGCGTGGCGATGTAGCAAGCTGCATGGGCGGTAAGAAACTGGTGTTCAACCAGCCTATCCTTCAGAAGATTGTAGACCGTTTCAAGCGGAGCGTAAACAGTCAGCTGATGCGTCAGGAGGCTCTGGTGAACTACGAGATAGATGAGTATGACGAGCGTTTCCTGCGCCATCTTGCGCTGGGCTATACCAAGGAGCAGATAACCAATCTGCGCGGAATGCCTTTCGGCGTAAAGAGTCTGGAGAAGCGCCAGGCAGAACTGGTTCAGAAACTCTTTCCTGACGGCAACCACGGCATGGGCATCAACGCCACCCGTCTGGTGGTGAAAGCCTGCGAGCTGCGCATCCTCGACATCGACCATCTGCAGGCAGATGAAGAATAAAGTTTATATATAAGTTCATTTTAAAGAATGTATAAGAAAGTATTGGCCTATCTGGCATTAACATTGGGAATAGCCGAAGTAGGGGTGGTTCTGGTTTCGTGGCTGCTTACAGCCGCGATGCCCGAGTCGTTCACCCATTCGCTTACCAGCCCCGAGGGCATCCGCTGGTTTACAGGCCATTTTGTAGACCATCTTACCTCTGCCTGGCTCGTATGGCTGGTGCTCATCAGCATCAGTATCGGGGTGGTAAGGCAGAGTAGGGTGCTCCATTTCGACCATACCCAATATCGCCAGCGCACGGCCTTGCGCCTGATGCTCTTCGAGCTGGTCTTTTTTGTGGGCATCCTGCTGGCGCTCACCCTCATGCCCCATGCCATTCTGCTGAATGCCGTAGGCACCCTCTTTCCGGGTCCATTCTCGCAGAGTCTCATTCCGTACATCTGTTTTTCAGTCGTGGTGATGAGCATGAGCTATGGCATCATGAGCGAGAGCATCAAGGGCATCTGTCAGGTTTATGATGCGATGAATCAAGGCATCCGTCTCCTGTCGCCGTGCTTTCTTTTCTACATTCTCGTGATGCAGCTCTATACATCCGTTCTCTATGTGATGGGATAAGATAAAAGCCCCCGATGCATTTTTTCTTTGCATCAGGGGCTTTTTTATTTAGGTAGAATCAGGGGGCTTAATCCTTGCTGATTGGCTAGCCCATATTTCCACCCTGGTTATCGCCTTCTCCGGTAGTTCCGCCTTCTCCGGTAGTTCCACCGCCCTGGCTGGTACCGCCGCCTTCGGTATTCGAACCGCCGCCACCACCTGGGGTGTTGTCTGGGTCTTCCACATCGCCCTTGTCATCGGAGGTAACGTTTTTCAGCACCTTGCCGTTGCGGTCGTAACAGGTAATCTGGATAGAGGTATCCTGCAGCTCGCGCTTGATGTCAACGCTTGGGGTGAAGATGACGCGGCGGTTGGTAATCAGACTGGTAGCCACTTCGCCTACGGTAGGCACACTCTTGGCTCTTACGCCGAATCGCATGGTTCCCAATCCCGGAACGGCTACGGAATGGCCTTCGGTACACCACGCCTTGATAACCTCGCCTGCTGCATCCCAGCAAACCTGCATCACGCCCACGCTTACGCCGCTTCTGAGGGCAGCCTCCTTGATAACCTTGTTCTCGGAGAGCTTGTTGTAAAGTTCGGTACCGAGGATGAATCTGTACTGACCCTTCATTTCGCCTACCTGGATAAGGGTCTCTTTTGCTTTCAAATTAATTGCCATAATCTTTTGAATTTTAAATTGTTATAAACTATCAACTATTAACTTTAAACTACCTGATGGTGATGGTTGGCACGTAGTAGGTAGAATCTACTTTGGTGGAGATGTTGTTCTCCTGATGTTGCCGCTGGTTCTTTCCGATCACGAGTCCTGCCGTGCAGGAGCTGGATAGGAAGGTGACGATAGCAGAGCAAATCGCCACGATAAGATACCGGATGAATGCCTTCATGTTCTGGTTCATGATTTTTTTTTCTGCCCCCTGTTAAGTTTCGCTTTTTCCTCTTTCCTCAGATTTCTCTTATTTCCTCAGATTTCTCTTAGAAGAAGTACTTTGCGAAACGACTCGTTTCGAGGCTTGGAGTCTTGGTTTCATTACTCTTGTTTTTCAGAAAAGCCTTGCTGTGAGAATCGTGGCTGTTGTCTTATTTTCCTGTGCTCCATCTTTCTCTTTCCGAGGCCTTTTTATTTTCCCAATTAGGGAGATTTTTTTCTCCAACTGGGCAAGTGATTTTGCGCGCTTTCTGAATCACGATGCAAAGATACGAAATCCCAATTTGTCAGGTGTGCGATAGCATGCGATACCATGCGATAGCGGAACATTTTTACTCTAAACACTTAACATTCAACATTAAAAAAGCCTCCGGTCCCAGCGATTCTATCGCTGGTCCGTCACTCGCCAAGTTAACACTAATCATTAATAACTCCCCCTTATCCCGGTTCCCCGAGGTATTCTATGATAGCCTTAACCTGCTTGGGAGTAAACGACTTGCAAGTCTTGTCATATCCCATCTGCTGCAGCTCATCCCAGAGCGGCCGGCAACGGCGAATCCAACTCATGAGATGATTCACGGCCGTGCGTGGCATACTCTCAGGAAAGTACATCAGGCTCAGTTCCTTCTTTGTATACGTGCGGTTTATAAAATCTTCCATAATCTCAATTTTTAAATCATTTGTTCTTCGGCTCCTTGCTCCCAGAAGGTGCAGCAGCCCCTAAAAGATAGTATTCGCTAAAATCCTTGCAGCCCGGTGGCAACTGGTGGTGAACCAGCTGGGGGAGCATCTCCCTGAGTTGCATAAAGAGGCTTTCGCCCGGCACATCCTGATCAGGAAACATGTGGAATTCCACCTGATAATGTCTTCCGATATCCACCAGCAGCTGTTTATCCTCGGGTTTGAGGAGCGTGGCAGAAGGAATGGCTATCGCCTTGTGCCCGGCAGAGAGCATCGCCCAGCAGTCGCTACATCCCTCCGTAATGAAAAGCCTCTCGCCCGGTTTCAGTCTCTTCACTACCGGCAGATTATAGATACTGCATCTTGCGCCATAAGGGAAGCGGAAGCGGGGAGCATCCTGCTCCTTTTCTTCGCCCGGACTTTTTTCTTCAGAAGAAACATTCCCCTCAGAAGAACAACCTCCCGATGAAGATTTTTTCTTCGTGTAATCCAGATTTCTATTCTGGATTCCGATAAGCCGTCCTTCGGTATCGAAGTAAGGAATCTGCAGCCAGTTGATGCCCTTCTTATCCGTCCAGGAAGTCAGTCTGCACCAGTTCACCACTCTCCAATCAATCTTCCTCTCCTCGAAGAGAAATCTTCTAGCCGCCTGATTAAGCCAGGGATGCTCGAAGAATCTCACATACCTGCTAGCATCGAAGGAAGATTTCGCCGAAGAAGAACCTCCTGAAACATCTCCCGAATGAGAGCCACCGGTCGAAGAGCCATGAAGAGAAGAAGATGCCGAAGCATCCTTCTTCTTCCAGTCGTCCTCCAGCTGAATCTGATGTACCTCGGCGAGCCATCGGCAAGCCGCCGGAAAATCCTTCCCCAGGTATCGCATCACCAGGTCGATGGTGCCGATGGAGTTCCTCATGCAGACATAACATCTGCAGCTGTTCTTGGTCTTGTTGAACGTGAGGCTGGCGTGGTGGTCGTCATGGAAGGGGCAGAGCGCCTTATGGTGCTCCACCTTCATCCCCATCTCTTTCGCAACCTTCTCTATCGGAAGTTCGCGGAGTTTCTGAATCTCATATTTCTCCATCATATCCCTTTCCCTTTCTTTTTCTTGGCCGGTATACCCGTCAGATATTCAGCAGTCTTGGTATAGAGTTTCGTCTGGCTGTTATAAGTAATAAACTGACGGTTCTTCCATACGTTGAGCTGATGCTTGGTACCTTCCTGATTCTTGCCCAGACTCAGGCGCAGGGTTTCCAACTGCAGTTCGTTGAAGGAATTCTCCAGCTGGTCGAGCATGTTTTTCGGACCGCTTCTCTGAGCCTCTTCCTGCCCATCGCCCGCTTTAAACATGTCGCCGAACACCTTAACCTTCGACCACAAATCGTAGTAGCAGAACCATTCAACGAAGTCGCCGATGGATTTCGACCAGTTCTGGTCGTTCAGAATCCACAGCACGGCTCCCTTCTTCCATGCCGAGAAGATACTGCGGTGGGAGAGTTCCCAGAGCGTATCATCATCAGCAAGGTCGGCAAGGCGTGCCATTTCCTCTGCCAGCTTATCGGCTATCTTGTTGAGCGGCTTCACCACAAAACTGCCCTTGCAGTTGTCCAGCCTCAGCAGATAGCCATCGAGCTTTTCAAGGAAATCTTTGTTGTACGTTCCCTGTCGCGGAATCTTTCCGCTTCGCTCGCCACGGGCTTTGTAGGCGAAAGGTATGCGCCCGAAGAAACCATTGGTCAGGTCTTTCTTGTAGAAGAGTCGGGCCGCCTCGGGAGTAGAGGTAAAGGTGAGGTTCACACGGAGCAGAGGGTTGCCCGTTACGCCATCAGCCGTGGCGCGCAAGGCTCCAGCCCTCTGACAGTCGAAGATATTTCTTACCATCTGGCTCACCTGCTTATGCCCACCACACATTCTGTCGGCCATCTCCACCTCAGGCAGATTGATGTACTGGGTTCTTCCGCCCAACTGTTCGCAAGCCATAGCGTTCTGGATGAAGGCAGGATTGGTAACATCAGAAGGTGGAAACCAGAAACTCACGTCCGGGCGCTCCGGTTTTTCCTTGTTGGCGCCCTTGGTTTTCATCTGTCGCTGCCAGTCGACCAGTTTCTTGAACTCAGTCTCATCATGCTTTCTAAAAGGTCTCATGATGGCCTCTACAAGATGACCCAACTGTGCCTTTCCGATACCCGACGGACCTATCAGATGGCCCATTTGCCCGCACATTTCGTAATATTTGTTGTCGGAATACATGAATCTTACGTCTGTGAGATGAGCTGCTAATGCCGGAATTGCCATCGGAATGAGCACTTCCTGCATGTCTTTTGATGCCTGAGAGATGGCAAATTTTACAAATTCAGTACCCTTGCTGGGTTTTGGCATCGCCGGAGCGATGTTGCTAAAAATATTATAATCCATTGCTTTTTAGAGAGTTAAATCAAATTTCATGTTCATTTTTTCTTGCTTGCAGTCTCAGTCTCAGAGTCTCAGTTGTTTTTTTTATGGTCTCGCTTCCTATATATATTATATATAACTAATTAATAATCAATAAGTTATAAAGACTTAAGAAGCGGGTTTGAAGTTGAATTGTGACATTTATCCTAACTGAGACTGAGATTTGAGACTGTTTTGAAGAGGAAATGAGGGTAGGGATAATCCTGTTACCGGCACCCCCGAAGTCCCCATTTCCTCTAGAAAGCCTCGACTCCGTTTATCTGTCATCACTCTTGCCGCTAATGATGCGCAGCTCGTTGGCGGCACCCTGGCAGAAGTCCTGGAAGGTGAAGCGCTCTGAGAACTGCGGGCGGTTGAAGGTAGGGTAGAGCGTACCGTCGTTCTTGCGGTTCACGTTGATGTACTTTCCTTCATACACGTGCGGATTTCTCTGCACCACCTTGTCCTTTTTCTTCTCGGAGTCGTTCTGCACGAATGTGAAGTGGTCTTCGCCGTCGTGGGTGATGACTCCGTCCAGATACTCGCCAATGCCCAGGCGTCCAGGCTTGCGGTTTATCAACTTGAGGTCGATACCCAACTCTGTGTTGGGGTAGAATCCCTTTTCTGCCTTACTTGAACTTTCGTTCATATTGTCATTTAATACTTTATTCATTTTTTGGGAGTATTAAATAAGCCTCTCTGGTACGATGACATTCGAAGAGGTTTCCCCGCCATCTTTTTCTAGTACCATCATTCCCCATTTTGTGATTTGCAACTCGCCTAATAGGTAGTCATCTTGTTATCAAATGACGATGCAAAGATAGGCAAAAAGGAATGGCTCATGTCCGAAAAAGACTTCTTTCGTCAGGCAGAGGAATGAAAAGGAATAAAAAAGAATGAAAAAGGAAAAAAATGAGGAAAAACGGGGATAAACTCTGATGAATTTGTGTTTTTCACTTCTTATAAAAGAAAAAAACGTTTTTCCGCCTAGATTTTCTATGTTTCGAGGAAAATGAGCGAAAAAACGAGGAATTTGTTCGGAAAATCGAGAGATTTTTCTGGAAATACGAGGAATGTATTCGGCTACAAGCAAGATGAAAGCTTATTGTTTCATGGTCTTGTTTATTGACTTATTCCAATTATCTTTCGAGGTCTTATACAATTCATGTTCATTCAGAATCGTCCACAGAGAACTTTTGAAAGATTTATCATAGTCAGAAATCTTTTTCTCCCTGATGTACTTAACCGTAATCTTGGCTATAGCAGAATCAGAACTGGCAGCTTTAACCTCTTTTATATAGGCAAGGATATGAGCTATCAGGTCTTTATCAGTATAGAAAAGAGGTTTCAGGTCCTCGATGAGTTTCCTGTTCATGCCATCATAGGTGATAGTGTCTGTAATCAGTTGTGACATCCACTTGTCGGAGTTATCAATATAGTCAAGTATGTAGGCTTTGATTTCTTCGTGCTGATGTGCAGGTAGTTTTGAATTAATTTCTCTGAGAATCTGGAGATAATCAATATCATGTGTTTTAAGATTCCTGGTCAGACGATGTGCCCAATGGTCGTAGGCGTCTTTTTTGTCATAACATTGGAAAAGCAGATAGGCTACCCATGTTATACAGACACTTGTAGCCATTTTTGCATCAGCATTATTTGCGCTAGAGTCGTATTCACGCAGGCGACAGAAAAGGTTGTCGAAAGCATTCTCAAAGTCATAATCTAAGGAATACTCTCTGATTTCGTCTATCATGTTTACAACTTCTACGAAAATTTCGATAGTAGAGAACCGCATAGTATTCATGCGGCTCTCATATTGCTTACAACTCTTCTCTATCACTTTTAAGATGATATGATCCCTGAAAGAATTACTTACGAGGTCTTGTGAGTTTTTTAGGAGGCGTTGTTGCATCTGTAGTTCTCTTTATGTCATTTATACTATTCTTGAGCCATTCTTCTAGAGTGGAAACATCTTCTATTGCACTTATAGAAGAACCTATCTGGAAGTTTTCTATAGCTTTCTCTGGAAGAAAGTACATAGGCACAACTTCCTCGTTGAGGCAGATAATACCGCTTTTGCTCAACTTTACTTTTATCTCACACTCGTTGTTTTCTATAAACTGGTTGATATAGAACACTTTATCTATAGAGTTTCTTATGCTTTGTTCGCTAGCATTTTTATCATATTTGTATCCGGCAAACACCTCTTTCGCATCATTCTCCATGCCATCTTCTATAAAGCCATTGATATTGCTGTTGCGGGTATAATCTGAATGATTAGTGTTTTCTTTATCACGTTTAGCCGTCAGGCAAACCTGGATTACATAGTCGTTGTTTTCTCTGCATTTTCTTTTTACAACATCCCATGCTTTTGCTTGCATATATATTTCTTCAAAGTTGACCATATAGCCAAGATGCTTGATCATACGATCGAAGTTCTGCTTTAGAATCTTGGTTATCTTGTCAATTTTTCCATAGAACGCACCTGCTTTTTTCTCTATGGCCACATAATGCAATCCTGGCTGATTGATAAAGATGATTAGGCAATGGGGAAATGATTGTTCTATGGTTTCAGCATAGTCATCAACAGCGTTGGTTGTGGTACCTGTTGGCAAGGTTCTTTTCAGATCTTTGTCATCGTTGAGTCTAAACACGATAATATCTTTGCATACGGCAAAGGTATCATTCCGCAAGCTGACATCAGCCTTACCTTTTTTCATATACATGGTTAACTTCTCTCCGACATGGAAAAGGTTACCAAAATGTGTGCTGATTTTTTCTTCAGCTACTCTCTTTTCAGGTATAGTATCAGGATCTTCCTGGAAGCTATATCTATAAAAAACAAATTTCTGTTGCTTCATTTTTATAGTTATTTTATAGTTAGCAAGGGTAAACGATGCTTTACAGATACAAAAGTAATAAAAATATCTTAATTAACAAAATATTATTGTAAAATAATAAGAAATGGATATAAAAAAAGGAGATTTTGTTTTTTTATTGTGGTGAAAAATGAAAAATTCCCATTTTATTTCTTGTCTGTTTCTGCGTGTTTTTTTAGCTTGGATTTAGCCTAAGCCGCATCCAGGCTTCCCCTCTAGCCTCCGTTCCAAGCGATTCCATCGCTTGTCCCTCTCCATCGGCTTGTCCCTCTCTCCCTAATTCTCCCTTATTCCTATCTCCCTTCCGCAATCCTTTCCGCCATCTCATTCAGTTCCAGGCATTGCTCCCTGGTAATAGTCTTCTTCTCCATATGGTAATCCCAAGGGCTAATCTGAAGCAGCAGCCCCTCAGAGCAGGCATAAAAGCTCTCCCCGCAAGGCTTATACAACCTCGGGAACCCGTTCTCCCTCAAGAGCACGATACGATACCCCCGGTTCATAGCCTCGCGCAAAACCTCCTTCTCCTTAGTCGAGATAGCAGCACTCACCAGCACGCCACCACGTTCTCCGCAAGCCAGCCATTCCTCGCGCAAGCGCCTCAATTCCACCTCAGTATACCGGCGATGTACAACGACCGCCACCTTATCCGGAATATCGAGCAAGAAACAGTTGCCCACCATCTGGCATCTGCGTCCCACCACCTCTTTATTCTGCATCACGGTAAAAAGCCCCGGGGTCATCCTCTTCACCATCAGTCTTCTCGGGTTATCATCCAAGTATTTCTTCCATCCCTCCAGTTGTCTCTCATGTAGCAGAACCTTATCATTATACCCCAATTCAAAGAGCCCCTTCCTTGGAGCCGTATTCATCCCATAAATCCTCCAGTAAGCCTTGTTACATCCCATCTTAAACCCCTTTATCACCATTCCCAGCGAACCCATCTCTTTCTCTCTTTTCGCCGTCATCGCAATCGAGCCCGCTTCATTCTCTCCAATTTGAGCCTGGTTAGCCCCTTTAGTTTGAGCCAAGTTAGCCTCTCCAGCCAGAGCCGAAGCCTGTCCCCCTCGAGCCTCCGTTCCAAGCGATTCCATCGCTTGTCCCCCTCTCAAGTCCTCCTTCACCCTCACAATCAGGTGAATATGATCAGGCATGATGCAAACCCTCCAAACCTCCACCTGGGGGTAATATTTATGAATCTTCGGAATCTCCTCCTTCGCGATAGCAATCCTCAGTTCCGAAAGCATCACTTTCGGCGCATCACCATCCCCAGGACGGGCATCCACCCGTCCCCACAGTTTCCCCAGCAGAGGCATGCGTCCCTCCACCACAAGCGTCAGCATATAAGTACCCCTTCCATGGTAATCATGCCATGGGCTTCTTCGTTTCATGGAGTGCTGGGTTTCATGCACCCTCAATCCTCTAGCTATAGCTTCATCTCTATCCATAATAAAATAAGTAAAAAGTAAATTATTAAAGCTCCCGCCCCGGCTGCG
>OJJU01000544.1_pt1 | contig 13738 bp, 14 predicted proteins | sample 1596141 | NCBI WGS metagenome assembly OJJU01 (sample SAMEA4350150, study PRJEB24818) | metagenome | biome: human; feature: gut; material: faeces | place: Denmark | collected 2013-09
TTTATTTTTCTTTCTGAAGTATCAAATTATTTTCATATTCTTTTGTCAATATTTCATTCTCAAATACCTTTCTAATTCTAAAATACAGCATCGGTATCCCACCGTATTCCCGGAAAGATTTTGATATCCTTTTGATCATAGATCCCTCAAAATCATAATGCAAATTCATATCTCTTGACAAACAAATGCCTTCCCACGTTAATGCTGAGTAAGTTTCCAGACTTTGACATCCAGGCATATTTCCACCTAGTAAATGGTACATTGATTCCTTATCCCATACCAGAAATAGAAGACTTTGAACCTCGCCACATTCACTTACTGAACACAAAATTCTTCCACAGTTCCGCTCTATACAGCATGCCCTATACAATCTTTTCCATAATTCTCTTGAAAAAGGACACTCTAATCCTTGTCTATTAAATACTCTCTCATGATAGCTAAAAAAATCATCTTCATTCATATCAAACTTAACTATTCCATTTTTCTTTCCCTTTTTACAATTCTTTCTATAATTTGTTGACATATTGCGCCATGCATCATCCTTTGATATGTTTTTATCAATAACATACGTATACCTCGGAATTGCAGAATAACCATTCCAAAAGAAAGGCAGATACACCTTAAAAGAATAATGAAACTGTTGCTCATAGACACCCAATTCGAGACTGTCTATGAAACAGCATGCTTCATTAATAACCTTTTCTTCAAAAGCTCTTCTCGCTATGTCTCCAGCTCCATCTGGGTATTTAAAAATGATTCCATTATTCTGAGTTAATGGTGCTTTTGTTATATATTTATATCCATTACGATATTCCAAATAATAAGGCATTGCTGCACATACAACACCATTAGGATCATAAATCCATACATCCCAGTTTTCAGGTAAACATATTGCGTCCAGCCACCATGGTTGAGAATAAATTGGGGCATATACTGTTTCTACAAAGTTTAAATACTTTTCTTTATTATTCATCTTGATTCATCCTTGACAATATTTTTTCATCTACTACCGTATATCTTTTTCCATTAATCACCGTATAAGCACCTTCATAGGGAGGATACCAAAACGCTCTAATCTTTCTCTCTATTTCTGCCTCTGAATCCTCTTCATTTATTTTTCTCAACTCTTCAAACTTTCTTCGACTATAATAACATCCCCCCTCTTGGGGGATCCCCTTCAAGCTTTCATCCATTTCCAAGGCATAATATATCTGCTTGAACAGTTCATACAATCGTCTTTCTGATTCTTTAACCAATTCTCTTACTGTAATATTTTTAGCATCAATCTCAAAATGTACTACTTTTATTAGTTCTCCCTCATCAAATTGTTCTGACAATTTATGACATGTTACACCATATTTTTTTTCTTCATTATATATTGCAAAATTAAAGCCAAATACTCCTTTATATTCCGGTAACGGAGCCATATGAAAATTAAATCCACCTTTTTGAGCCACATCAAGAACCTCATTTTTAATTAATTTAGGATATGTATTGCAAAACACCACATCCAAATTAGTAAAATCACTAATATGGTTATATATATCTTTTCCCTCATATACTATTATGTTTTTGCTGTCACAATATTTCATGAAGTCAGTTTCTAAAAAACTGTCTCTATTATAAATAACTACACATACCTTTGCTCCTGCCTCAATTAAAAACCTTACGCACTCTAATGTATGTTTTTTAGGTTTAGTAAAAAAAAGAACATTCATTTGATTCTCCCTAGTTATTCAAATTTATTGATAAAATCCATTGTTCTAACATCTCCTAGTGGAAACTTAACGGGTTTTCCACTAAACGCTGACAAATAAATTCCTAAAACTAGTTCCAATGCCCTCTTTCCTGCTTCTGCATCTACATATGGTTTTCTGTTCTTCTTTATAGCATCAATTACATCTGCATACAAAGGCATATGACCAAATCCATACACATTTGGTGGATTTTCATGGAACCTTGCCTTTACTTCTTCCGGGTCATCCAGCATATCTGCAAAACGCCACTCTTCAATTATATTTACAGATTGTCCTCCTGCTTTTACCGTTCCCTTTTCACCAAACAAATATAATGTTTCTTCCAAATTGGATGGATAAACATCTGTTGTACCCTCGATAATTCCATATGCGCCATTTGCAAATTTAACTAAAGCTATTCCCAAATCCTCTGCCTGAATATATGGATGGTTAAGACGATCCGTCATGCCATACACTTCAACAATCTCATCGCCCATCATCCATCGAAGTAAATCAATATTATGAATACACTGATTCATCAGAGCACCACCATCTTGCTCCCACGTTCCACGCCAGCTTGCTCTGTCATAATATTCATGATCTCTACACCATCTGATATGTGCCGTTCCATAAAACATTTTCCCAAATCTATGCTTTTCAACCGCTTTACGAATTTGTTGAACCGATTTGTTAAATCTATTTTGATGACATGCACATACTTTTACTCCCTTTTTTTCTGCTGCCTCAATAATCGTATCTGCATCAGTTAATGATAATGCAATAGGCTTTTCTATGATACAATTGCATCCCTCTGCAATACAATCCAAAGCAATTGATGCATGTTTACCTGATTCTGTAGCTATTGCTACCAGTTCCGGCTTTTCCTTTTTCAACATTTCATGATAATCTGTATATTTTTTAATTCTATCTGGTAATTCAAATTTTGCCACTTTATCTTCCATATTTTCCATTTTCAAATCACATATCGCAACTAAATCAAGACTATTCTTGATTGCTGCCGCAATATGATTTGGAGATATACGTCCACAACCAATCAATGCATATTTCATTGTCCTTTTTTCTCCTTTAATTCTATATTTAATATCAATTACCTACATTTTAAAGAGCTATTCAAAATTACTTTTTTTCTTTCCTCCATATTTAACCCATGTAATTGTAATCCAAAAGAACTATTCTTTTTTACAAACTCATCTGTTTCACCTATTTTTCGTGCCGGATTACCCCCCCATATCTCGCCATCTGGTATTGACTTTGTCACAACGGAACCAGCTCCAATGATACACCGTTCTCCAATTGTAACCCATACATGAGAATTGATCCCGCACCTATAAAAGTATTATCTCCTATTTTGATCAAATAGGGTTCTCGTGACATCAATTCACAAAAAATATGTACATCTTCTCCTATAACCATGCCTTGTCTTCTATAATAATTATTAATGTATTCATTTCTGTTCTTTGAAAATATACTTCTGATATATACTAACCCAAAAGACAAACTCATTTTTCACCTCATTTGTATTAAATTTTTTAATAAAATGTTTGTGCCTTCCGATAAAAGTGCATAATCATTTTGGCGATCCAGTTTGGCCAGAATCTACAAAGTAACTCATAGTCCTCATCGCTTCTAAAATTTGAATTTTCAATAATTTTAGATGTGGCTGTGCTCTCATGCATCCTATGAAAAAACAATACCTCGTCCACATAAACAAATCTCCCGGGTTGCTTAGAAAGTCGTTCCCAAAGATCCCAGTCCATTGCAGATCTATATTGTTCTCTAAAGCACTCCTTAGGCATTTCTGATTTAACATAAGTCACGCTAGGATGTGTAATAGGATCACCAAAGCATTGACACATTCTCTTTCCCATAATTGTATTGCTTAACCATCTGATTTTCATTGGACAAAGCAATAACCTTTTAATTCGCACCATCTTAGAATCTATACTATCAACAACATCTTCATGTATTTCTTTATAATCAGTGAATGCTATTATCGGTTTATTCGAAGCATTAATAGCATTTAAACTTTTTTTTACAAAATCAGGGTGAATCAAATCGTCCTGATGCGCCATAATACAGATTGGTGTATTTGTCTCTTGAATTGCAAAATTATAATCTTTAGCATGTCCTCCATCTCTGTTAACCCACACATCCAAATTATATTTGTTAGCCAAATCAAAGATAAATTCATTCGGAGTTGATGTTGAAATAACCACTTTCGTCTTAACGCTTTGATCCAAAACTGAAAGAATGCTCTTTTCCAAATATTTGCACTTTTCAAATGCGCATATCACTATTGTAACATCGTCCCCATTAAATTTCTGTTTCTCCACTTTAGTTCACACTCCCATAATACGATTGATTCTTGTCGAATCCCCCCATACACATGGTGAATCATATTCTCGATCAGGATATGCGCCATATAATAAAGAAATATCCAGTTTCTTCTCTCTGATGAATTTATCCACCTGCTCTTTAAGCGTGACAGGCACACCTGAACACACATTAATTATTCCCTGCTCTGTGCTTTGTATACTTGCCATAAAAATCTGCTTTGCCAGTTTATCAATATGGATAAAATCATATTGATTTGTGCCAAAAGTAAAAGGAAACTCTTTTTTTCCATCTTCTGCCGCCTGTAATATCTTAGCAAAAACAGAACTACCCCTTAAATCATCCCCATAAATATAAAAGGCCCTCAACCAATGAACGACAACATCACTATTCTTTGTTTTTATCAATAGTTCTTGCCTTAATGCATTTTTAGCAACTCCATACATAGACAACGGATTACAAGGCGTGTTTTCATCAATTGCACCTTCCCAATATCCTACTTCATGCATACTTCCCATAACGGATATATTTTTTAAACCGCCCGATATCATATTGTTCAAAAATATAACATGTTTGGATAAGTCTTCCATATGTGCATTAGAATTATGAATAAATCCATCTCTCCATGCCAGATGAATCAAAATATCAGGTTTACCTGTACAAGTATATATATCCTTATTTCCACTAAAGATAGGATAATCCAAAATAATTGCCCGCTCATCAATGCCTTTGTTATTCAGGTCATTTGCATACACGATATACCCATTGTTTAGGAATTCCTTTACAACGTGCCTTCCAATATAGCCAGCAGCACCCGTAATTAAGACTTTTTTCATTTTTCCTCCCAAAATAAATATCTATTTTCTTATTCCGGATAATTATTCCGTTTAACGTGTACCACTCTTGATGGTTCTTTTTGTTCATCCTCTTTATTAACATACTCCCCATTACATGTTTTACAATACATTTTATGAGGTATTTTTGTACCGCTTATAGTATATTCATTGTCTGTCAGATGAAAATTTTCTCTATCATTGCCCGCACTATCAATTTTATATTCAATCAATCTCCATTTCCAACTGCTATTCGTTTCACTCAAATAATATTGATAAAAAAAACGATCCCGATCTTCATCTTGGCTATACTCAAATATCGACTTACCATAATCGTCCACGCTATTAATTCCTGCCAGCTCTATTAAAGTAGCCGGTAAGTCCACTTGACTGGCAGGCACACTATTTATTTGCAAAACACCTCTTGCTCCCTTAGGTTTAATCAAGCAGACCGGACTCGTCAACACGCCATCCCAATAATATCCATGATCTGCAGTAATAATAATTACCGCCTCATCATAACCGCCGTTTTTCTTTAGTTCTTCTAAATACCACTGTACCATTCGCAGTGCACCACGTGCACATTGTACATCAGTCACACTGTCTTTTTCTACATCATTTGCATTTTCATCAATATCATATGGATAATGACTGGCATTTATATGTATAAATTTGAATTGCCTGCTTGATTCTGATAATGTCACCCCATTTTCAATCAAGCCGTCTCGGAAAGAACCATTTGTGCCATCATATGGACGACTTTCTGATTTATAGCCTTTCCAATAGTCAAATTCTGTTCCATCCATCCAAATATAAGGCTTTACCATATCCGGGAAATATTTACAAGCAACTAATTGATATAAATCACAAGAAAAACGTAAATAATTTGTTATATAAAGTGGTGCTTCCACATAATTCTCCGCCTCCAACACATATTTACTGGGAATGACAGAATAACCGATTGAATAGATATCCAAATCATACCCCGCTTCTGTAAATTCGTCAACGTAGGTTCCTGCTTCTGTGCATAAATCATTCCATTCATTCAAAGTTCCCTCATTGTGATATATTTTTCCTGTAAATAAATGAGGTAAAGAATACGATGTTGTTGAATATGTACCAGTAAAATTTGAAAAATAAGTAAATCCTTCAAAGTCATTTCCTATATCAGGTTCATTCTCATATATCGCTTTAAAATAATCATCATCAAACATATCCAAACAGAAAATAATTACATTCTCATCCTTTCCAACTTTATAGAGACCCTCATCAGATAGAAATGTGTATGTATTTTTAACATAGTCTCCCTTGATTACTAAAGTAACAAAAAAGATTAACAATGTAACAATCTGTACCGCTGTCAAAAAGATTGCTATTCCCTTAGATACCTTAAGAAAAATCTCTTCCTTAAATATAGCGATGCAAATCCAGACAGCAATAACAAATAACCATATAATTAGATTGCCTATCATTCGTAGAGTATACATGTCCCATTCAATCTGCGCGCCATTCATTACTCCCACTTTAAGAGAAAGAAAATTTCCCTGCATATACATACATAATGCCATTGCAAAGCAAATAGCTAAATAGATTCTCTTAATGCCATTTTTCAATATACTGCCAACTGTATAAATGCATCCAAATACAACAAAACATACCAGAATCGGTATCCACCAAAAAGCAGATAACCTAAACCACATTTCATCCTTATTAGCAAAATATATTTCAAACGGGGCGAATAAACATAACGTTATACTAAAAAAAACCGCTACACTTATTATATTTTCCCTATTTTTGTTTTTCATAGTTGGTCTCCTAAACACCACATTATCTTTTAATATTTAATTATATCAAATCGCTGGCGTATCGCCTAGTCCAAGATATATGATAGTTTCTATTTTATTCACGCTTGAAACTCCTGCTAATACAACGAATATATTGCACATTTTCAATCAATTAAAATAGTTCATAACCTAGGTCTGCGTAACCAACTCCTCTGGCTTCATCAGCCAATTACAGTTCATATCCGATGTTATTTCCTATATTTTCACGCACCCTGATCTTTTCCTCCACACTCATTTCACTAATTGCTTTATTACATACCAAAGCATCCTTCATCCTCTCTTCATTTTTTTGTAGATATTTATCTAAAGGACAAATTATCTTAGCTGGATTACCCATAACAACACTATTATCAGGTACATCACCTCTGACAATTGAACCAGCGCCTACTACTACATAATTACCTATTGTTACTCCCGGCAAAATAATACTTCCCGCACCAATAAATACATGACTTCCAATTATTGTTTTTGCAATTTTTGTATAACCAAGATATATCTTTGTGGATGCATCATGAGCATAGATCGTAGCCTTAGTAATTGTCACACAATCGCCAATTTCAATAAGACAAGCTGTATTAGGATCAACAGACGATGCCAGCAATTGTACATTTTCCCCTATTATTGCGCCTTTTTTTCGTAGCTGTTTTATTGTCTGTCCCTTAGTTGCTGCCAAAAAATACGCTAATACTTTATATATTCTTTGTATCATCTGTTTTCTCTTCGTCTTTCTCATTAATATAAGCAACAATCGGCATCAATGTAATCTCATTATCAATATATTTGTATGCGTAATCTCTTATTTCCTTATTTACCACATTCTTCTTCTTTCCTAAATACAAGTCATCCAAATATGTTATTATCTTTTCAATTTCAATGAGTGAATGATTATTGGGAAAATTTAATCCATATATTGATTTTCCATTCACGAATAAACTATCTTGCGCCCCTGATATAACAGGAATACCTTTTGCTAAATATTCTCTTGCCTTAATAGTACACAGCTTTGACAGCCCGTCTTTATAAACACCAAATGCATCCACTCCCGCATCAGCAATATTGTAAATATCGTCAAGTTCTTTTCCAAATTTAGTCCCGTAGAATTTTACGTATGTCTCTAGATGATACCTCTTTACCAATCTTTTATATTTTTTTCCTTCGGTTCCATCTCCAACTATATGAAAATAGACTTTTCGCTTTTGCTCTGTCTTATAATATTCCTTCAAGCCTTTCAAAATTCTCTCATATCCGTGATGTCTGGCAAGCAAGGCAACTGCTATTAGATTAATTTTGTTCGGTTCATAATCATCTTTAGCTTTTACAACACAAACCGAGTCAACATCTATTCCATTCATTGTACATATTGTAGGCACTCCATATATCTCAGTGTCATCAGAATATGTAACGAATCTATCAATACATTCCTTATATCTATTTCTATACATTATCTCTTTAATATACATAAAAGCCGTATACCAATAAGAAAGCATTTCCTTTTTATATGGAAATACAGGCATCTCTATAATTATTTTGCACCTAGGATATAACTTCTTAATGCTCTTTATAAATTCCAAATATTGCTTATCCGCATAGGTTCTCCTGATATATACAAAATCTGGATTCTCTATCTTTTTTAATGCCGCTTCATATTTACGTACTATAGAATTCCAAAAAAAAAGCCCAGCTATTCTTTGTCCTAAATTCCTATCTAAGTTCTCTATTATTACCTCCTTTATTTCAAACTGCCTTGCAAATGCTTTGATCTGCATTTTGATCTTCCTTTTCACGCCCAGCGAACCACAGTTTTCTACATAAATATAATACCCTTTTTTCATTACAAACCTCACTTTGTGAATACATCCCAACTTTCAGCTATTTTTTCTGGCGAAAGCTCCTCAGCTAATTCAAGAGCTTTTTTACTCATACTATATCTTTCTTCATAGCTACCAGATATTTCGAGCATTGCTTCAGCATACTTGTTAACATCATAACATTCAACCGTTTTGGCTGCCCCTTTCATTTTGAATGGAATCATTGCTGGAATGTTAAAAGCCACTACAGGAAGTCCTACCTCATATGCTTCTATAACACTCATTGGAAATCCCTCAAATCTGGACGGTAACAAATAAACAGATGCTTCCGTTAACAATTTACATACATCATCTACCTGTCCAAATAAAGTAACTCGCTCTCCCAACTTTAACTCATTAATTCTCTTTTTTATTTTTTTTCTCAATTTTCCATCACCGGCTATCCACAAATCCCATTCGTCATCAAACTTGGAAACTATGCTAAAAGCCTCAATTAACAAATCAAATCCTTTGCATCTCTCAAATCTACCACACGTAATAAAATGTTTATTCATCAAATTACTTTTCTTCTCACTGATAAAACTCTTAGGATTATAAATCACATTGCAATCAATATTGAAGTTCCTTTTATACTTTTCAGCATAATCATAGTTTAAAACAATGACATGATCCAAATATTTTGCATTGTTTTCAAAAATTTTTTCATGATGGTACAAATAGGTATATTTTTCTCTGAAGTATGCTTCAAACGAACTATGTTCCCACCCTATTGCAGTAAAATTGTGTGTATACATCTTACAAACTTGCCCTAATATAATTGTTAATTGCCACGCAGTGGCAATCACAACATCGAAATCCTCCCTTATCAAATCATACATTTTCTTGGCATACCCTTTATAGCAATATGCTCGCTCTAAAATTGGAGGAAAAACATCATATACAATCCACGGCATTACATGTGTCATTGCACGAAACGCAAATGATATTCCATCTTTTTCATATGGCTGATACCGTTTCACTTTCACCTTTTTCGAAAGATGAAACAAATTTTTGTTATTTTGGGGTGAATCCATCGTAAAGATTGTAACATCATGATTCTTAGAGAATTCATTTGCTACAATAGCAACAACTCTCTGTTCGCCGCCCATAGTAAATATTGAATTAGTGAATATTGCAATTTTGCTCACAGCAATAATCTATTCCTTTCTCATAATATATTGATAGCTATCTTGAACTTTCTGATAGGCTTCCTTCTGCGTATGCATTTTCCTGACGTATTTATAAGCCCTATCAACATATTCTTTATTGTTTTCTTCCATAGCTTTCAACATTTTCATTGCCAAATCCGACGGATTGTCTTTTTCAAACAAAATTCCATTTTCATTGGCACCTACCAGTTCCAGATTTGCCCCACTGTTGGATGCAATTACAAGATTGTGATTTAACATTGCTTCCAACGTAACCCGTCCATATGCTTCACATTTTGATGGAACAATTTCAGCCTCTACACATGCTCTCAATTTAGGCATATCTTCTACATATCCCATAAATATTAAATTATCTAAATGATGTTCTTTTATATATTCTTGTATACCTTTCATATACTTTTTTGATTCTGCAAGAGACGTCACTGAGCCAGCAAAGTATACTTGAAACTTATTCTTGTCAATATTCATCCGATTATTTAATATATTAACCGCTTCCACAACTAGTTTTTGATTTTTACCTCGGCTGATGTTCCCAGTAACCAGAAAAGAAAATACACATTTTTTTTCTTTTCTATTGGATTTTGTCAAAGCAGCCAGAGCATATGATGTCTCATTTGCCACTATGCCATCATAAATAATTCGTTTTTTTTCATCTTTTATATATTCCTTATATGATTCATATAGTGCATTTGAAATAAAGATAATCATATCGCTATGTTTGGCTGCATAATCCATACTTTTTGTTTTTCCATACATATATTCCAGGTAATAATCTGACTCTCCATATTCGCGAAAATGCCATACATGTTTACAGCCGGTTTTATCTGCTACTTGAGCACCAATATCAATAACACTAGAATTGGAATGTATAATATTAATTTGTTGTTTTCTAACATACGTTGAAATCTTGATTATAGAAATCCATTGTAGCCAATGTAATAATTTAAATAATAATTTTTTTATTACAGACCAATCCTTTGGTTGCTGCCACCACCCGAAAAAACACGGAAAAGTTTCCACTCCCATTTCACGTAATCTCTTATCAACGGGACATCCGCGGTATAAGACTAAAACAAATACATGATTGCCGAGATTCTGCATACCCTTTACCAATTCTACAAGCGAGTGATTAGCTCCTCCCATTTTTCTTTCATGCGATATGAATAAAATATTATATGTCATAACACTCCTCAAAATTTATCAATATATCAGTCAAACAAATATTAGCAAATACTCTTTCGTCCTTTTCTTAACTGAAGTCAGTCCTCCTATTACAAGCAATATTGCTTGCATTATATCCCTTGATTAGTTTCTTTTTCTTCAACTTTTTCCTGTTCCCGGATTCGCTTCTCCATCATTCCCATCGTCTGTGTCAGTGATCTGATCTTTTCATTCTGCTTCGTAACGATCGAAGTAAGTGCCATTAGAATAACAATCACAAACGCAATTGCAAGAATGAAAAGTCCATTCATATTGCTTTCTATTCCAATGATCCTTGTGATAGCCGTAAGCATCTCCGGCCAGATCACCAAAATTCCCATACAGACACCCGCAAACAGCCAAAGCAATGTATACTTAAGCGAAATTTCTCTTTTCTTTAAGAGCAGCAATATCAGTACAAAATACAGTATCAATGCTAAAATCAGACTAATCCGCAATTTATCTGGTATCATTTTTTCCCTCTCCGTATTCCAAAGCTGATTCTGCAAACCAGAATCGCCAATGTCACTTTTATCATATAATAAACTGACCTTCTCAGGTTAATTGAGCTGGTCCCACTCATACGTTCCCTCATAACCACAGGAATCTCTTCTATCCTTCCCCTGTGCATGATAGCAGCTACGATAGCTTCCGGCTCCGGATAATCACTTGGATAACTCTCTGCATATACTTCAATGAATTCCTTATTCACTGCCCGAAACCCACTTGTGACATCCTTTACCTTCTGAAAACACAGAAGATGAATCCATCCACTCAAGAAGGAAATACCCATTCTTCTGGTAGCACTGGACTGAAAACCTTCCTTTTCTATGAATCGTGATCCGATAGTAATATCTGCTTTTTCCTCCAGGATTGGCTTTATCAGCTTCTCCACATAAGCAATATCATGCTGTCCATCACCATCAATCTGAATTGCTATATCGTAATGGTTCTGTAAAGCATAACGATATCCGGTCTGAACTGCTCCTCCGATACCTAAATTAATAGGAAGGCTGATCAGATTGTAATGATTGCGGATACAGATTTCCTCTGTATGATCCCTGGAACCATCATTCACTACCACATAATCGTACTGCGGATAATTCTGTATGAGATTATTTACTACCTTTTCTATATTCTCCTCCTCGTTATACGCCGGTATAATAAGAAGAACCTTATCTTTTCTGTTTTCCAATGCCTGTTTATACCTTTCTAAAAACAGATGCTACTTTAAATCCATCTACTATAATAGCATATATTTCTTCGTATCCTTCTATATCTACCTGATTCCCAACAACCCCTCTATATGTCTCAATATAATATTTCGGGTCATCCGAAATTACTGCCCTGGGTTTTTCATCCTTATCTAATACATGAGTGAAAAACTGATAGCCAGATGTATTTACAGTTATTTCATCACTATCATCTTTCTGAGAGATATACTTCCACGCCTGCAACTCCGACAAATGCCAGTAATCCCTATCAAACTCTGCTGCATAGTTTCTGCCCGCTTCATTAAAGTACACCATTTCATATGGATGATTCTTGATTATCCACCCGCATTGTATCATAAGACCCGCTGCTATAAAAATACCTGTGCAGATAGCGGTTTTCTTTTCCCTCATTAATTTCTGTATGCCAAAAAGTGATGCCAGAATCATTGGTGGCAGCATAAAATAGCAATGTCTCCAGCCATTATAAAGAGTTGAACCCAGAATCGCTATTCCAAACCAGGGAATAAAAAACAGCATTACCGCCCACAACAAATACCTGTATTTCACAAGTTTTTCTATCAACTGCTTATTTCGGACAGCGCATATCATTTTAGAGCCACTGATTCCACCTGTCACTACCAGTATTATATTATACCAGATTGGAACAGAAATTAATATCCACACCGGTACATAGTACCATGGTATTTCTGTATTTTCCATTACTTTTCCCATAAAGACAACATTTCCACCACCGGCATAATGAGAAAAATCAGTCAGCATCTCTGTCCATCCCTTAAAAGGTTTACTCCACAAAGCTGGGATACTCACTGTAAAAATTAACAAGGTACAAAAAACAATTCCAAGGCTTATTCCTATTGTTCTTCTAAAAGTTAATCCTTTATGGTAAATTTGGTTAGTATTTGCTTGTGTAATATAAATACACCACGGATATCCCAAAATCAGCATAAGAAAAATGATGCCAAATGTTCGCACATTCATTGTTACTGCAACGATCAGGGAAAAGATAATGATCCATTTCTTTGAAAATTCATGAGCTATCAACCTTTCTGTAGCCCACATGGATATCATAAATACTGCTGTAAATATCATATCTTTCAAATTATAAAACTGCTCCGCAAAAAATCTCGGATACAGCATCACCATAGCACTTCCAAGCAACGCTATATAATTTGACTTAAATATTCTTTTACATAGAAAGAAGAAGCAAAGATACCCTATGAAGCAGACAAAAAATGTATATATATGTCTTCCCAGATAAATAACAGGAAGGGGCAGATCACCTATTTCAAAAACGCACATCGGCAGCTGCATCACTATGCCATAGTACTTATCCAAATACGTATCAAGATCAGGCACTGCCATTGCTTCTTTCCCAAACTTACTCAGAACGTAATTCAAATTTACATACATTGTGGTTTTTTCGCATGGTTCATCCGTCGACACCCCATAGTCACGAACCAGAAAAATACCAAGTATAAAGTAAATTGCAAAAAAACAAATGACGAGCCCTGTCTGAAAT
>OJJU01000546.1_pt1 | contig 13702 bp, 9 predicted proteins | sample 1596141 | NCBI WGS metagenome assembly OJJU01 (sample SAMEA4350150, study PRJEB24818) | metagenome | biome: human; feature: gut; material: faeces | place: Denmark | collected 2013-09
GTACATACTCGTCATCGGAGTTTGCATAATTTCATTATGAATATTTTGGCTGCAATGGGGGCGTATTGCTTCTTTTCTACCAAGCCTCATGTCAACTTTGACTATGAGATTCCCCCATCTGACGGGCAACTTGTAATTTGGCGATAAAATAAACTTACATAATTTTGACAGGTGACCATTTTATGGCCACCCTTTGTAGGTTGGATGTTTTTCTGCTCTTTACTTTTTAGAATATTATCTCGAACTCGCGTTTATAGAAAGCGCATTTGAAAACCCACAAAAGTCAGCCTCTGCCGCCTTTTGCGCCCCGCCGAAAAACAAAAAATCCCGATTTCGTTTTGAAATCAGGATTTAATTGCTTTTTAAGTGGTGCCACCAGGAATCGTAATCCTTCTTCAAGTGGCTGTATATCATTACTTTTCAGAATCGCTTTAACAGCAATCTCCTCCTATCGCTCCACCGTCAGACTTCCGCGTTCTGCGCATCGTGGAAGCGGATGGTTTCAATAGAACAAAGATACTGATTTTGGGTGGGAAATTATCTATATCCCCTTTGTAAGTTTAAGCATTCAACAAAAATTGCCGAATTTTATCATTTATGGTTGATGATCTAATATCATTATATTTGATACCCAATTCGGATGCCATTCGATCTGTATTAACAAAGTACATTATTTCTTTGGAATATATTATACCCTTATTTAATAAGGCGTTAATCACTCTTTTCCCAATATCACTATTTCCAATTCTATTGTCAATTTTTTCTTTTAATCTTGCTAAATCCCCTTTACTATGTGAACGAAACATTAAGATTGTTCTTCGCATTTTTTGATATTTCTCTAAGATATCTATAGGGACATCTTGCTGTTTATTTTCTTGTCGGAAATCGACAAAAGGATAAGATAAGTTATTTTCACATAATATTTTAAGTTGATTTCTATCCATATTTCCTTTGTTTGATAACAAGGGAAGGCAACCTTTTTCATCACAACTTACTAAAAATTCCTTGCATTCAAGAACAACGCTATCATCTTTCTCTGTTCCTAAATTAAGCAAAATATCAGAAGCAGAACATAATATTTTATCACATTTAATATATGCAGGAGGTGTACAATCAATTTTATTTGATGACAATTTTATTGTTACTGGCAAATCAATAATCAAATTAGATATATCCGGACCGATTGAAATGGTATCAGACTTGCTTATTGCAACTACATAAGAGTAGTCATCTTCAGTGCTGTCAGCTTTAAAGAAAACAATCTCACCTTGTATTTGACCAGAAGTATCATCTATGGATTGTACAGTAAGCTCCATAGACGAATAATGCCCTTTCTTATCTAATGCCTTTAACGAGTCAAATAAATATGAAATAAAATCTTTATCAACAAGTCTATCTGCTCCAACAAGTTCGTCAAAAATATAGAAAAGCATGTATGCATTTCTAAAACATTTTTTCAAATAAAGATAGACATACTCTTTATATTCCTCTTTTCCGATCAATTTGGCTATTATATAGCTTTCGAAAACTACATTTTGAATTTTTCCATTGGAGAGGAATGGATGTTCATCTAACCACGATTGTATTTGGTTATTATATTCCATGTCAAAATAGTTGTCTCCCGTAACAGGAATTGAGAAATCTACATTCAATCGTTTACAAAGTAAACGAACGCACTGCTCCTCAATCGTATATACATTTTCTATAGCAAGTTTCCTAAACGACTCATCTCTATCTTTTGTCAATGTTGGTAGCAATAGTTTATCAATTTTTTCTTCCTTATCACGTTTAAGTATTCTTTCAATAATATCTATTACCAACTGGATGTTTCGTCTATTGCTTGATTTCAAGTCCTCCAATAAAGCATGATAATTATTGTTGTCATTTAACAATGTGGAGATAGCAAGTAACACGGGAGCATACCCAATGAACTGTAAATATTGTTTGTGGTTTATTTCTGATTGATTTTTGAAAAATCCACCTATTGCATTTATAATATAGTCTCTAACTGTTTTATACTGCTCTTCAAATTTCGTTTTTCCTTCAGATTCAACGTGCTTATCAATAAACACTTTAGCGGATTCTACGGTAAAAGGTTCTATTTGCAATAGCACGACTTTTACGTTCTTAGATTCAAGATACAATGTTACAAGTTCAACTATATTAGTTCTACCCAACATAATGAACGGAGCACCTTTTGCTCCATTTGACATTTTGGCAACATCATCAAGAAATGAATAGAAGCCATCTATTGTCGTTTTCAAAAAGCCCTCATCCAATGCATCAATAATCATGGAAGATTTTCCTTCTTTCAATTTCATTGAGAATTGGGCAAAATCCTGCAGTTCCATATTGTTGTAAAGTAATCCCGTCAAAGAATTACTTGCAACAGGGTCATGTTTACTAAGATCAAAGATAGGTATGCTTAATTCATTTGACAAATGTTCGGTCAAAGAGGTTTTGCCAGTAGCTCCTGCTGCAGATATAAGTATAATTGTAGCATCCTCAAATGATGTTTGATCCATACTTGATTGCTGAATAGAGAATATGGGCTCTACATATTTAGGATTTGAAGAATTAGCTAATTTGAAAGACTCTGTTTGGTTTATTACATAATTAAACTTATCTAATAAACATGCGTTAATCTTATTACGGAGTTTGTATAAACTAATAGTATTATCTGCCATGATTATTTAAATTAGTGATTTAAATTATTCTTGTTATTGTCCTTTAATCTTTTGAATTCTCTGTCAAAATCGCTTTCAAGCTGTTTCATTTCACGTTTGCGGTAGATTTCGAACTCCTTTTCGGCCTTCTCAACGGCTTGCTTATGAGAAATGTTCCCCTTGCCAATCAGCACTTTCCGTTTGTGTGCAATAATCTGGTTATCCAGTGCTTCTATCCAGTCTTTCATTGTCATGGGATTCATTTCCAATGCTTGGAACTCGGCAAAGTCCAAGAAGCCGGAAACAAGCAGATTCAAACGCTGGAGTTCAATCTCCGACAGATAGTTCTTGGCAATCTTCACGTCATCCTTGGTCACATAGTTACCCTTGAAGTTCGTCATACCCACAAACGGCTTTTCGTTGTCCACACGATTGTAGATAACTTCCGCTGCCGTATTCTCGTGAACGGCATAATGCAATTTGTTCTGCACAGTGGCAAAGAACATCTTTGTCATCTCATCGCGTGGGTCATAATCCGTGGCTGTTGCATAAATATCCGTAACCTGCTGGTAGAAGTTCCGCTCGCTGCTACGAATATCTCTAATGCGTTGCAGTAACTCACGAAAATAGCGGTTACCACCTTGCTTTAACCGTTCATCATCCATAGCAAACCCTTTTTGGATATACTCATGAAGCCGTTGAGTAGCCCAACGACGGAAACGGGTAGCCACTTGGGACTGCACACGATAGCCCAAAGCGATAACCATGTCAAGATTGTAGTGCAGAACACTGCGCTGCACCTGACGTTTACCCTCTTGCCGAACTGTCAAGAAATCCTTTACAGTTCGATTAGGGTCTAACTCACCATCATTTAAGATGTTGTCTATGTGCTGACTGATATTCTGCTTCGTCGTACTGTATATCTCTGCCAACTGGTTTTGTGTCAACCACAAATCCTCATCGGCAAAACGTACAGACACACGAGTTATCTCGTTATCATCCTGATAGAGTATTATCTTATTTTCTTCTGACATATTTTGTCTTTTCTAAACTGTTGCAAATGTAAACACTGATATGTTATCTCTTTTTGAAGATAAATAAGAAATCTATGAACTTAACATAATTGACTATGCTTGCCAAGTGCCTATTATTACCGGAATGGTTCCTGCTTATATAGGCAGGCGTAGTGTCAAGAATCTGTTGATACCTTTTTATGTCCTTTTGGTTGTCCACTTCATAAAGAGAGGCATAACCATCTTTTTCCAACTCATCCTTAATGAAATCAGAACAACTCATTAGTGTGGTTGCATAAGCATTACATGATGTAGGACTAAGACCTATTAGCTCCATGAACATCAAGAAGTGCTTTCTGTTGAGTATTTCTTTTTCCGTTAACTCTCTCATGATTCAGGCATTACAAATCCTTTATTTTCTATTTTATCTATAATTTTCATCAGTTGCTTACATTGTTTAGGAGAAGGCAATTTTCCCAAATTGATATAGTCGCCTATACCATTAATGAATGATAATTCACCATAAGGAAGAATTGCTTCTTTCGCAACCTCGGCATAAACCTTATGCCAATAAGTCGCACCCAACTTAAAGATTTCAACAGACAAGTCAACACTGCTATTGAACTTGTGTGTTCGCTTGGCAACCATTTCTGCATCCCTCGTTTCTTGTAGTGAAACAAGACTGGTTATAAACTGGTCGGATAGATGGAGATTCAAATCCTTGCATTTCTTCCAAGTGTCAAGTTTACGAGACATAGAACGTACCAATCCACCATCAGCCTCTTTCATTAAAAATTCATGGATAGCATGAGCGATTTGCTCCAATTCGGTTGCAAGTTGGTGGTATAATGTCTGGTTTTTCCATATGGAAACCCAATCAAGGTCTGTGTTTTTGGGTAGCATCGACATTAACTTAGCAATAGAATAAGGCACAATCTGTGCCTTATTACCACCCGAAGGATACCACTCTGCTTTGTTTACCATACTGTCTAGGGTGTCAAATACGATAACACAACAAACACATTTCTTGAAATACTCTTCGTTTATGCTATCTCTTGACTTCTCATATATATCGTCAATGGTGCCTGCAAAGCGTTTAAAGTTAATAGCAGAACTTTGACACACTTCATGAGGATTCATAGCAAAAGCATTCAAACACTTTGCCAATTTCTCTTTTTTGAGGACTTGTTTTTTAGGATGTTTAGCTATGAACTGCTGACGCTGTGCTGATGTCAGTTTCATTTGGTCTTGTTCCCATTTTCCCCTAGAACGCTCATAATACCAAATAGTTTGAAATGGATTTCCATTTACCGGTGGTGCCATTGTCTTCAAAGATAGTTTCTCCATCATCACATGGAATGGATGATTAGAAAAGAAGTCTGCGTCGGATACTGCATTTTGACTATTAGCACATTGAGAAATCTTCTTCGTGATATCATTGTAGCGTTCTATCTCATCTTCTGACATTTCGTTTTCGATATTGAGAACTGTCAATTTCATAGGTACAAAGAGGTTTTGCATATCATCTGCCATCTTTTCTTTTTTGATAATGGCATTAGCCAAAGACGCTGTTGTTTGACCACCATTTATGATTTGTGGATCTCGCATGTGAACTATCTTTGTGCCGTCTGCTGAAAAACGAACAGAACGTGCTACAACGGCAATACCATTGTTATAGGTAAAAAAGTTTTCTGGGGATTTGATAATCGTCTCTCGTATTCCACGATTAACGTTTCCTCGTATGCTTAAAAATGCACGGACATTTCCTTGAAGCAGCTTGCTACCATATTTTAGATAAGCATTTGCTAAGAAGCTACCAGGAACAATACCCAAATACGCATCATAGTCAGCCTCCTCGCCAATCTGTGCTTTCAAGCATTGTATGCCGTCACATCCAAACTCCTTTGTATCAAATTCAATAATCTCAGAAGAATTAGACGAGTATGTTTGGAAAAACCGTTCTAATGTCCAAATGTTTAATACAACTGGACGGTCTAAGAAATCTTCTCGACTAATATTTTTAACCTGTTTACTGAGGATAAAGTTTGAGATTATAACGAATTTGAATCGCACAATATTCCAGTTCAGTCTGCCTTTGCCAACTCTTTCCTTTATCTCCTTTGCAATATTTAATGCGGGGTCAGAGTCATCACAATAATCAGACATTTTACCGGTAACGCTCTCCTCTATAAAATTGCGCATTCTTGTATAAAGTTCATCAATGCGTGTATTAGTGAGAGTTTGAACGGTATCAATCTCATTTGAAAAATCACTGGCAATCATTATTAGTGCACCGTCTGCTTCATCGTAGGCATAGGCATCAAATGCCATTAGACGGTTCCTCTTGCCACGAATCTCTACAGAGATGGGCATGGCATCACTAACATCTCCCGTTTCTTCTAGGATTTCGAGAGATTTTTCTATGAATTGTGTTTCTGGAGCCGTTCCTTCATGCTCCGCATCGAAGCGAAGTTGCTCCATGAATTGTTTTCTATAATCTTCTATCTCCATGGGGTTGTTGACTTGAAGGTGTCTAATTCAGACAAAATTATTTCATACTGTGATTTTGCAATTGCCCTTGGAAGCAAATCTCTCCTCAACCTCGGAAAGTCCTCTGTTACAGCAAACGTCAAATAGTCTGTTTTCTCATAAACATAGTTGTCGTATTCTGGAGATCCCTCATATCCATAAGTTGAAAGTTTAGACATGAAAACGTCTCTCACAAACTGATTGTGTATGTTAATCAGTAGTTCATTGACAATATTGTTTAGCTTTAAGCCTTTGTAGTTGGTACTCATCTTTTCAAGAGCAAAAACGACAAGGCTACCATTTTCATTTCCATCAAGCTGTTCAATGGAAGAAATTTTAACCAACTCTTTTCCTGAAGAGACTGTTTTAATTTCAATCCATTTATCATCAAAGGAAAAGTCCTTATGAGTCTTTTCTGGCCCCATCCAACTTTCAATAGCTTTTTCTACGCCAAACGTAGGAATCATTGTGTCTTTCAAGAAGAGCAATTCACCAATGATACCCATAATTTCTGGCTCTGTAAGATTTCCAGTTGATGGCTTAAACAGCTTCTTCCAAGAGAAAAAGCGGTTGCAAATTTCCTTGTAACCTTGGTTTACGTCCGTAATTCCATCTACAGCGTCAGCCAAGTCTTGACAGAAAATGCTAAAACGTTCGAGCAATTCATCCTTCTCTAATGAGAAACAGATTGAGTTGAAGGAGTCGTGCTTAAACTGCTCGACTAAAATCAACTCTGAACATTTAACCTTAATGGGTGTAAATGCACCTCTGTATTCAAAAGAATAGAGTCCACTATCGTTTTTCCCGACATACAAATCTAATGCCGGGTTGCCATTTAATCTTTTGTAAAATCCTGCATCGAAACCTTCCTTGAAGGTTTCGAAAATAGAGTTATTCGTCTTCATCGTCCAATTCTTCAGGTTCGTCCATCAAGTTTTGTGTATAGTAAACTTTATTCACCTTATAGTGTTTGGCTTTATCTACACCTTTCACACCTGGAAAACCCATTGCAAATGCCGCTATGTATGATTGTCCCAAATCACTTCTGAATTTGATGAGTTTCTGCTCTTCATCCTCATTCTCTTTAGGCGGTTTTGGTACAATCAACATTACAATCAGAATTGGCTTTCTATTTGGCAAATATTCAAAATAAGCCTTTGAGGGGATAGTTCGGTCTATACTGAAGCCGTCTTCTTCCCACTTTGCTTTGCAAGCACTAACAGCTTTAGCAATCTGTTCCTCACTCAATGCCAATTTACCAGCACTAGTGTTAAGGAGGCGCCGTCTTGAGCTGACGACAACAGCATTGTGCTCAATGTGGATAGCACGTCCTGCGCAGGTCAATTCCTCTAATCCTTCTATATCAAAATGCATTTCAGATTCACCTCCTTGGAAAACGATATCCCAATAATCAAGACCTATTGTGTTGATGTCATCTATGAAATCTTTGATATACTCCTCGTTGAAACTTGGATTCATCTTGGAACACACTATACCACCAACAAAACTTGAAATCAATGATTTGGGTACATCTCTAACAATATATGCACCCTTACCAGACTTCTTGAAATTATAGCCTTGGCTCCACAGTTGAAAAGCCAAGGCTTTTGTCTGTGCGACATTCTTCTTGTTTTGTTCGGTATTCAAACTAATGTACGGGGTTTCATGTAAATTACCATAGAATGAAACTTGCTCATTCATGTCAAATGACATTCGCATTTTGTTAGAGGCAGTGATTTGCAACTCTTCGCAATTATCTCGTACCTTAATACCAAAATCCTTTGGGGTGAGGTGTTGGTCAAACATCTTACGAAGTTGCTCTTTTAAATCTTCTGAAGCCTTTGAAATTTCATCGTACCATCTTGCGCTTGCCATGGTAGTCCAAATCTGAAATATGTCCTCGTATTTAGGTCTATATCCAAACCATCTTCCCATCTGCATTAACACATCAAAGGTCGCTGTATTTCGATAGAAATAACTAGTAAGTAAGCCTTCCAATGTCAAACCTCGTGAAAGAGCAATACCACCAACTGCGATAACACGTAATGATGGATTTTTTTTATAGTCTAATTTATTACTATTCTTAGACCCATTGACCACGACAATTTTTATATCTTTGATTGCTTTGATAAGATTCTCTTTATGAAGGACTCTGTCAATAGAAATGTTACCAATAAAAGAATAGTGCTTATTCCATAATTCTTCCAAAGTCTTATATAAAGGAAGGTTCTTGTCGGCATCTGTTCCACTGAAAGAAAATTCTATTTTTGATTTGAAATCATTATAGATTTTCTCGACATGTTCCTTGATTACCCTCTGGACTTTTACAAAGCGTGACATGTTTACAAGCATACTACGTGGTTTCTTGCTATCCCCGCGCAAGTCTCTAATAGCATTAGCTAAGAAGAAGCAATACATGGAATGAGTTAGTGATTTCGGAAAGACGCCATCCCAATTCTTGCTGTGCTTATAGTAAAATGGACCATTGTTAAGTCCATCTATATCATTATATGCTCTATCTTTATATTCATCGCTTGCATAGTCAGGCTCTTCAATATCTGTAATGAAGCGCACATTTCTATGAAACACTCCATCTTCATCAAAGATTTTTTTTGCTCCTATATATGTGGATGGACTCGGCAAAACATACATGAAGTTTTCAGGAAAAAGATCTGCATTCTTCATGCTGTCAACTGAATCAGGATCAATGAAACAGTTGGCGAAGGGAGTTGCAGTGAAACCGACAGACGTTGCGTTTTTGAACAATGCGCAGATTTGCCTGATTTTTGCATTGGTCTTTGTCGGATTAGTTTCGTCCTTATTAGTGTTCAGTGAAGCGTTATCAGCCTCGTCATCAATAAGTAATAGTGGGCAGTCGATATATCCCTTAGAAGGATCGTAGTTATTGTTTTTAAGCCAGTTGTATAGCTTGTTTAGAACTGAAACATTCTTCTTTATGACAAGTAAAACTGTCTTGTGCGAAGCCAAAGATGTAACAATGTTGTCATTGGTTGCAATAAAGTCATACGCTTGTGTCGTTAGCGAAGTTGCCCGTACTTCCTTCATATCCAATCCGACACCGACACGATGCGTTTCTGGTGTTTTAAGAATAGGATTCATGGTGCGAGCTAACCCAACGATGCCTTCGTCAATACGCTGCTGAGTCTGTTGACGTAGGCTCTCTGTAATTCCAGCCAAAAGAATCACAACTTTATAACCCGCATCAACAGCCTTGCATATCAACCCTGAATAGGTTGCGGTTTTGCCTGATTGCACATCACCAATCACAAGACCTCTACGAAGGCGTATGCCCTCAAATTCTTCAGTCGGGTTGCCAAGGCAATTCATGATTTGAGGGAGAGTTGTTTTGTCAAGGAGTTCAATGCTTTTGGGATTCAGCGAAGAAAACTCCTCAAGATATCTTTTGTATCTCGTCCAAAAGTAAGGGTCTTCAATGTTTTCTTCATGATACCAATCTCTCAACTGGTCGTAATCATCAAAAATGGCACACCCTTTACTATGTTTGATAGAGAAACGTTGTTCTATATCATGGAATACCAGTTTGTACTCGTCCTCAGTGAGTGTAACATTAAGAAATTTTTGGGTGCTCTCAATGTATTTGTCAATGTTATTATAATTGACTTCTATACCTCGATTTATGTCTGCCTTTACATTCTGGTTCGTAATAATCAGAAAACTTTGTAGGAGTTCATTTTCCATATTTTTCGATGCAATAGTTGTTCAACATCCCTTTTAATTCACTCTTGGTGCAGAAAGGTTCGGAGGTCATAACGTATTCTATAGCCTCTTCTTTGGATTTCCCAAATTTCATAATGGATTCTACAAGAGTTATACCTTGTTGATACAAATCGTCAAGGCGGTCGTCTTTTTCCGGAATTTCGATAGCTTCGTTGCACCTGTCTATATATATCTGCTGAATGGGTATGCTTAACTGGATTTCATCCAACATAATATCAATGTATGAATGGTAGTCAGCAGGTATATGGTCTTTTACATTTTTGAAAAGCGGATTTTCCTTGTTTAACTCATAATAGAAGTTGTTGTTGCGTCCTTGCATACGATTCCAAATATAGCTGATATTGGCATCCACATTTTCTTTTCTTCCTCGATAAGTCTGCTTTCTTGTTGCAATATCCATAGCGTCCTTAACCGTTTTTCTTAACTGGTTAAGGATATTTTTGGGAATCGTTGCAGTTCTTTTTGTAATATCAATACCCCAAATATCATCAAGACTGTTGGGAATATCAACTCTAATTCTTGCATTCTTAGTAAGTTCGCCTAAACGCATACTAAACCAAGTGCCCCAAATGATAAGTCTCTTGTTTCGGTATATGTAAAAGCCCTGAAGGGAACGAAAATTCTCCGCCCCTCCAGCATTTTTCATATCTTCAGCTGTCATGTCCGTAGCAAACGGCAACACAAAAGCTTTGACTTTAATCTGTCGTTCTATGTTTGAAGAATCACGATTGCTTATGGAAACCTCTTTCTTTTGAGTGGTCTTTTTATTCTTTTCAAGGAAAGGGTCTCTGGGCTTTAACGCGTGATTGTTTATTTTAATTTTAATAGACTTGTCGTCAAGAAATCTATGATAGATTAAAGACAGATAGTCTGATGTCTTGTTTTGTAGTTCAGTAAGCGCATCAAAGATTTGCCCATCGGAAGATTTTTCAAGTACATCAAAGTCTTGCCAGACTACTAATGTGCCATCTTGCGATGATTCTAATAAATTCTTCACATAAGGTATTGATGCAACTTCATCCTTGTTGAGTTCTTGAAGAATCCATGCTTTCTTTTCAATGATATAGTTATAATCCCATCTGAAAGCATGTACCTCATTAGCTTGTTTACTAATAACAGTTAATATACGACACTGTGACATAGATGCGGATTTCATTCCAAGTCCAAAACGTCCTAGGTCAGTTTCCTGCCGTTCTTCTTCGGAGTCACTTCCATATCTCATTGCCTCAAACAATTCGTCAGAAGACATACCTTTTCCATCATCCAAAATACCGACTGCAAGAGTGTCGTAACTTCTAAGTGGGAAGTATAAGATGACATTTTTGCAATTGGCACTGATGCTGTTGTCTATAATGTCTGCCACTGCTGACTCAAAGGAGTAGCCCATTGAGCGCATTGAGCCCATTAACATATTTGCTCTCGGTATGTTCTCTCTATCTTTACTCATTAGATTTTATTCTTTATAAGAAAGGATTTTTTTTACGACTGCTTTTGCAAGCAGTGGGGGAACAGCATTCCCTATTTGTTGCTGTATATGGGAAATGGGACCTTCAAAGATAAAATCATCAGGAAAACTCTGAATACGAGCAGCTTCTCTTACAGACAATCCTCTATCTTGAAATGGATGAATAAGCATACTTTTGCGATAATTTGATATTACAACAGAAGGTTTGTCTGCTAATAAACGCCTGTAGATACCGCTGTGTGTACGTTTCTTATCTGTATAGTTTTCCATTAGACTGTCAGGAATTGCACGCCAATTTTGCCCCTGTTTTATGTGCTTGTATCTTTCAATAACAAGGTCGTTGTTTTTGGAAACAAAATTTTGAGTTGCATTTTCCGAACATTTACGCATTTGCTGAGCATATCTGCTTGCTTCTTCCAATGAGACACGATATGGTAGGATATTGTAACTATCTCCATTACCAAGTATTGGCAAATCACCTATAGCTTCTTCTACACTGATTTGTTTCTCTTGCTTTTCGGGAAACTCGAACTTGACACCATAAGCATTACCAATCAAGAAAAAACGGTTCCGATGTTGTGGAACACCATAATCGGAAGCCCACAGTACCGCTGGAGAAACAGTATATCCAAGATTTTCAAAACATTTCTCAATCATTTTTTGAGTTTCTCCATGATTCATGCTTGTAAGTCCTGACACATTCTCAAAAATAAACCAAGTAGGATGTAATTCATCCACAAAACGAACAAATTCCCTAAACAATAAATTCTTAGGATTATTCATATTTCGATTCATGGTATTTGACAAAGAAAAGCCTTGACACGGAGGCCCCCCCATAACGATAAAGACCTGATTATCACCTACGATTTCTTTTGGCGATAACTTGGCAATATCGTCACAGATAACATGAGCTCCTTTATGATTTCTTCGGAAGGTTTGAGCTGCACTTTTGTTAATTTCTATAGCATACTTAACATCAATCCCAGCCATTTCCGCACCAAGACTCAAACCACCAGCACCTGAAAATATATCTAGCCCTATTTTAGGTTGCGTTACATTATCCTTCCTTTTGGTCATATTGTCCATATTGTCAATCTAATATTTTAGTATGGCAAGGAATTTTCCTCCATCATTAATTTCAAGGGTTGAATTTTTTATTCAAAACATCCAACATCTCGCTTATTTTGTTTGTTTGCTCAATAAGCAAAGTCCTTTGTTTCTGTATCATGACTAAATTATGTCTATTCTTGCCCAATCATCAAGTGTTACATTAAGAGCATTGGAGATTTTATCATTGTCTTAAAACTTGGCTGACAGGCATTTGTCACCCACTTAGAAACAGTGGTTTAGTCCCGATGTTATTCATCTGCCAGCCACTTATTTGTAAGCTGTTTCTCAGCGAGTATGACTTTTATCCTATTTAAGTTGTTTGCTCAAATTCGGCTGTTATTTAAAGTCTGAATACAAAGTTACAAAATTACATATAGATGTAACATTAACAGGCCTAAAATTTTGGCAGAAAACATCAATTTTATAACAAATCCTGCAAATCCATGTGTACCCTTGCACAGGGTTTATTATTTTGGTTAGTTTATTTTCGGTATCGCACCGAAGTCTCTGAAGATAATCGAGCAAGAAGTAATAGACAAGGCACACCAGGAGATGGCTCAGGCATTGGCAGGATTGGAACCTGCAGTAGATGTACGGGTTGCATATGCCGATGTACTGGAGCGCCTCAGCTATCAAGTTATAGCCATGCACTTTTCCATTCCGCCGAAAAACAAAAAAAATCCCGATTTCGTTTGGAAACCAGGATTTTACTGCTTTTTGCTTTTCTTCAAAGTGGTGCCACCAGGAATCGAACCGGGGACACAAGGATTTTCAGTCCTTTGCTCTACCAACTGAGCTATGGCACCTTATTGCTTACTGTTTGTTTCTGCGTTAGCGTTGTTTCTTGTTTGCGAGTGCAAAGGTAGCAACTTTTATAATACCGACCAAGCCTTTTGCAAAAAAAATTGCGAAAATCTTGAATTTTCTTTGTCTCCTTGGAAAACTACTGGATTTTACCCCTATTTTAGCACACAGCCATATCACTTTGTGCAATAAAAAATAAGCGAATAATGACGAGTTATTTTTCTGCTGACGCAAAAAAATCTGCTTCTGCTCTCTCCGCGCACGCCTCTATGTTGTCTTTTACGGTCCGAAAACTATAGAGCATACGCCACGTTGAACATCAACGAGGATGTTGACAAATGATAGCGGGCGTAAGA
>OJJU01000552.1_pt1 | contig 13649 bp, 10 predicted proteins | sample 1596141 | NCBI WGS metagenome assembly OJJU01 (sample SAMEA4350150, study PRJEB24818) | metagenome | biome: human; feature: gut; material: faeces | place: Denmark | collected 2013-09
GATATGCCTCAGACTTTAGGTCTTCGGCATATCCTCTTATTCTTTCAATCCCTTCCGCTGCAATCTCCGTTGTCAGCAGGAGAGAGATGAGTCGTGCTATGATTAGTCGAGCTGAGCGAGCTTGTTGTCGCTGCCGAGCACGTCAATAATCTTGTGCTTGTACATAACCTCCATCAAGTCGCGAGCAGGACCGCAGTACTTACGTGGGTCGAACTCAGCTGGCTTTTCAGCCAATGTCTTGCGCACAGCAGCTGTGAATGCGAGACGAGCGTCTGAGTCGATGTTGATCTTGCAGACAGCGCTCTTTGAAGCCTTGCGGAGCTGCTCCTCTGGAATACCTACTGCATCTGGCAACTTGCCGCCGTTGGCGTTGATGATGTCAACATACTCCTGTGGAACTGAAGAAGAACCGTGGAGAACGATTGGGAAACCAGGAAGTTTCTTCATAATCTCGTCGAGCACGTCGAATGCCAATGGAGGAGGAACGAGACGGCCTGTCTTCGGGTCGCGTGTGCACTGCTCTGGCTTGAACTTGTAAGCTCCGTGGCTTGTACCGATAGAGATGGCAAGTGAGTCAACGCCAGTCTTTGTAGTGAAGTCGATAACCTCCTCAGGCTTTGTGTAGTGAGATACCTCAGAAGCTACCTCATCCTCAACACCTGCCAATACACCGAGCTCACCCTCTACAGTTACGTCGAACTGATGAGCATAGTCTACAACCTTCTTTGTAAGAGCGATGTTCTCCTCGTAAGGAAGAGCTGAACCGTCGATCATTACTGAAGAGAAACCGAGGTCTACACAGCTCTTGCAAAGCTCGAAGCTGTCACCGTGGTCGAGGTGAAGAACGATCTCAGGATGCTTGCAGCCAAGCTCCTTAGCGTACTCTACAGCACCCTCTGCCATGTAGCGGAGAAGAGTCTCGTTGGCATAGTTACGTGCACCCTTAGAAACCTGAAGGATAACCGGTGACTTCAATTCTGAAGAAGCCTTGATGATAGCCTGAAGCTGCTCGAGGTTGTTGAAGTTGAATGCAGGAATTGCATAACCACCCTTGATGGCTCTTGCGAACATATCACGTGTGTTCACCAAGCCCAATTCTTTGTAGTTTACCATAATTGTTTATTTGTTTTATAAAAAACGTGTAATCTTTTTACATCTGCAAAGTTAACATTTTAATTTGTCACGACAAAGCATCGAAACGTTTTTTTATGTTTCCTTTACCTTACTGTATCATTACATTCTGATTTTGTAATATTTACTTTACAAAAATATTAATATGCTAACCGTCCGTACGGCATACGCCTGACTTTGTACAGCCGGACAACACAATATTAACAAGCAATGTGCGTTATGATTATATAATAATGTATATGGCAATAAGTATGGATCTCGTATGCCGTCTTCTGCTTGACAAAAACATGCAGACCGGAATAATGTTAACCTCGCTGTTCGAGAACAATCGCGAGGCTGACATACGTGTGCATGTGCTGCATAACGGCATCGACAGCAACAGCATCACGCTGATTGAACGCATAGCATACGATTACGGACAGAAGATAAAGTTCTATCTTGTTGACGAGAGTCTTTTCAGCGCCTTTCCGATAGGCCGTGACGGGCAGAACACTCATGTTGGCACGTCGTATGCTACATACTACCGTCTCTTTCTGAGCGAACTGCTGCCCAACGACATCAACCGTGTATTGTATCTCGACGGTGACATAATCGTCATGGACAGCCTCAACAAATTGTGGTCTACCGACATGCACGACAAGGCTATAGCCGCTGTGCCTGACAGCTATAACAACAAGATTGAGCATTACAACCGGCTGCATTATCCGCAGCCGATGGGCTACTTCAACGCCGGAGTGCTGCTCATCAACCTGGATTATTGGCGTGCCAACAATGTGGCTGATGCCTTCTGCCAATACGCTTCAGCACGCCCCGACTCTCTATATTGCCACGACCAGGACATTCTAAACTACGTTTTCCGTGAGTCAAAGATTACTCTTCCGTTGAGATACAATATGCTCAACGAGTATTGGTTTGACATACGCCATTCGATTGTATCTTGGGAGTTTGACTATCAGATGCTTTACGGTCAGCAGCATCCCGCCATCATACACTTCACGGGGCTGCCCAAGCCATGGTTCAGCAACTGCCGCCATCCGATGAAGCGTGAATTCGAACGCTATCGTGCCATGACGCCATGGCGTGACGTAAAGGAAAGGAAATGGCTAACGCTGAAATACTGTCTTGAACAAATGGCTGTACGTACTGTTGTGGCACTCGGAATGCGCCCACACGAATACATTGACGAAAACAAATATATAAGGATATGAAGATACTGTTGGTTGGCGAGTCGAGCATGTTGCACAACACGCTCAAGAAGGGACTCACAGAACGTGGCCATAAAGTCACGCTGATGTCCGACGGCAACGACTGGCACGACTCACCACGCGACATCGACCTGCGCCGTAATATGCGTTGGGGCAAGCTTAGCGGTCTGCGAGTGCTGTGGAACATATTCTCCAATCTTCCGAAAGTGTGCGGCAACGACATTGTACAGCTTCATAACTACACTTTCGTGCCATTGATGGGCGGATGGAACCGGATAATGTTCTGGTTCTTGAAACTCACTAACAGACGCATAGTAAAGGGCTGTTTCGCCGACGACCCGTTTCTGTTCGAGCGACAAGCAGCTGGAGTTCCAGCCTATTCCGATACCTATTGGAACAATAAGCCACAGAATATGGAAGCCAACCGACAACGCATATTCGAGCACACACGCCCGCAATTCATACGTTGCTGGCACGATGTGGCATACAATTCGGACGCTCTTGTGGCTTGCCTGTACGAGTATTGGCTCTGTTATAATACACCACGGTTTGCCAAACGGCTGCATTACATTCCGCTACCGATGGAGATTCCACATGAGTCAAGCACAAGAATCAAGGGAATGGGGCGCACTATAAAAGTACTTGTAGGCATACAGCCCCAACGCGACTACCTGAAGGGCGCCAAGCGCATAGCCTCTTTCGTGGAGTCTGTAGCCCATCGCCACCCCGGCAGAATAGAGATTAAATATGTTGAGGGCGTGCCTTATGATGAATATATGCACATGCTCGACGAGGCAGACGTGCTTGTCGACCAGCTATACAGCTACACTCCCTCTATGAACTCGCTCGCAGCAATGGCTCGCGGCACAGTTGTCATAGGTGGAGGCGAAGAAGCTTACTACAACTTTATAGGCGAGCCTCAACTGCGCCCAATAATAAATGTACGCCCCGACATCAGCGACAGCGAGAACGAAGCAATGATTGAACGTGCCTTCTTCACCGAAGGACAGCTTCAGCTGATGTCGCGCCAGAGCGTAGAATTCGTAAGAAAACATCACGACTACCGCCGTGTGGCAGAGCAGTACGAAAAGATGTACCGCTCGTTATAACATCTACTGTCATTTACGTATGAAAGACAAAGTGCTGAATATAATAAAGAGTATTAAGTTCTTCAATTGCTGGTCTCTTTTTTATGCCGTGATATTGTTTATTGCAGCAATATATAATTATGTGTACAATTTTCAGTATTACAGCTTTGCAGATGTCTTCATCAACTATCAAGGTGGTTTTGTACGCCGTGGTTTAATGGGCGAAATGCTGTATCGGCTGCACGGATTAGGTTTCGATCCGCTGCATACAGCATTGCTGTTGTGCCTTGTCGCCTATTTGACGATAGTAATGTTTATGGTGAAAGGATTCAAGCGCAGGGGCTATTCATTAGGATTGTTATGCGTGTCGTTCTTGATTGGCGGAGTTGGAATATTCGGATTAAGCTTTTTCCGTCGTGATTTCATCGAACTGTGTATTCTGCTTATAATTGTAAAGTCGTGGACGAAAATGGATTTTCGGCTTTGGCTGATGCTTGCCAATGCTCTTACCGTCATCGCTATATTGCTGCATGAACCTTATGCATTCTACGGTCTGCCGATAGTTGCGCTATTGACATTCTTGAAAACTAACAAAATAACCAGGTCATTGCTTTGTTGGCTTCCTTCGTTTGCAGCCTTCCTGCTATGTCTGAAGTATTCGGGCAATGCTGAAGTGTATGCCGCCATAATGCAAAGCATAAAACCTTATGCCGACTATCACAACGTCATTGAGTTTTTCACATTTGACAGTTTGAGCGTAATGCGCATGCATCTGCATTACAACTTCTTTGCAATACTCAACCATTTGCCTACGATTATCGGCAGCATCGGCAGTATATTGGTAACGCTTTATTATGGAGCCAACGCTACATCGCAATATACACGTTCATACGTTTCACCACAAGAACGTACCAACTATTTTGCACTACTGTCATTCTTGATGCTATGTCAAATACCAATGTTTACGATTCTTTCGATTGATTACACCCGTACATGTATATATGCATCCATATCTGCATATATAGTTTTCTTCTGTCTGGATACCGAATCGTGTTCGAAGCTGCTGCCGAGGTGGTATCGCAATTTGGCAGAAAGATTCTTGACAGCAATGAACCGCATAGTTCCACCAACTCGGTTAAAGATATTCGCCATAGCATTTTTTATCGGAACAGTTCAACAAACCAGTCAAAGTACTCTTGGACTATTTCGAGATTCTGAATTCGGCAATACGTTTATGGTGTTGTACAAGATGGCGCGTTTGTTGATTGCAGGCTGCTAATGAGTCACTTGCCAAAGCAATCCTTAAGCATTTTCAATGGACTTTGGTTTTTAAGTCCCAGCGAATTGTATACAGTTCGTTTCATCCTACTATACCATGGAAGCCATGTTCCTGCAAAATGGTGTATAGAATATGTGTCGTCTGTGACGCATGTCGTAGCGTCATCATACGAACGCGGACTGAAAAAGTTGTCTGTAAGTATTGGTAAGACATAACTGTCGTTACGCTCAGCGTACTGTCTTTCTGTATTCTTAGCATCGGCTATCGAACTGCAATCAACCAATTTATAGCCTTTATGTCGTAATATTTCCTCTACAATATTGGGCAATGGCTTTACTGAGCAAGTTCCATCGGGAAGTATAAATTCACGATTCTGATAATAGTCAAGACACTCCTTTACCCACTTGCTTCCTTTCTCAGCCCCAAATGTAGCCACTTCCAGTCCGTCGCACCCCTTCTGCCAGCACAGCATTGTTTTGAGACCGAGCAAAGAATCAAACGGACGAACCACCTCAACATCCATATCAAGATAAATGCCGCCATAATTATACAGGGCATAAAGACGTATGTAATCAGCAGCAAATGCATACTTACGGCTGTCGAACGCCTGCGAAACCCATACCGAACGGTCCTTGGCAAAACGGTCAAAGTTCCACAGCATGAACTCGTAATCAGGAAGTTGTTTCTTCCATGAGTCCATACACTTCTTTAGTTTGGCAGGTATGGGGTCATTGCTCAGCCAGCAATAATGTATTATCTTAGGTATCATATAATTATTTTCTTTACATTTGCAATATATCTTTCATTTATGGCGTTATTTAATATATGTACAACCAATAAAATGAAGATGATAGACAAGCTAACAATTCTTATCCCGGTATACAACGACGATGCTTCATCACTGGTACAAGCACTTGTTGCAGAAGCCCGGAATTTCAAAGGTCTTGATTATGAAATCATTGTCTTTGACGATGGTAGCACCGATGCTCGTTGCATTGATGCCAATCATAGGCTTGCCTTACTGCCTGGTTGTAATTATGTTTCAGCTCCGCATCACCCTTGCCGTGCATCCATGCGCAATGCAATGCTACGCCAAGGCAGATACGAGTGGTGTCTTATGATTGACGCTCGATTGCGCCCTGCCAACCCAGATCTCATCAGTCGGTATATCCATGCTGGCGCAGATGGCTGCGGTGCTGTATGCGGTGGCGTTGTAGTGGATGGTGGCAAAAACGCCAAGAAACTTTACCGTGAAAACCTGCGCTTTCGTTATGAGAAACACGCAGAAAGCCTTCACTCTGTAGCAATTCGCAAACAGCACCCCTATCAGTCGTTCCGCACAACTAATATCCTGCTCCGTCGCTCCGTATTGCAGCACACGCCTTACGACGAACGCATCATCGGCTATGGCTATGAAGACGTTATGCTCGGCAGAGACCTTGAACATGCCGGTGTCAAAGTATTGCATATTGACAATCCAGTAGCCTATACTTCGTTTGAAGACAATGACCGCTATTTGGCAAAACTTGACGAGGCATTGCACACACTTCATTGCCTTAACAGTGAATTATACGGCTATTCGCCTCTACTCAGAACGATAGAAAGCCTCAAGAGGCTACATCTGCTTAGTCTGGTCAAATGGTTTCATCTTATTTTCGGGAAATTTGAACATCGAATCCTAACCGGAAGACATCCCAAATTGTTTCTACTCCAACTATATAAGTTAGGAGCATACGCTACATTATAAACAATAATCATGATTTTAACGTAGCAGAATTGCATCTGTCAGCACACGATTATCGGTTCACAACAATCAGTTCACAACAGCAATCCTACAAACAACACCTTTATCGCCAGTTTCAGTAGCTGTTTGAACCATATATACTCCACTTGCCACACGCTTCCCCTTAAGGTCGCGACCATCCCATTGGTACGAACCGCCAGTGCTTCGTCCCTGATTTACAAGTGCACCATTGCTTGTCACAATCTTCACATCGGCATTGAAACTCAATCCTACAATGGTAATTTTGCCCGTATATTCAGGTGTCACGGGATTTGGGTAGGCATATACATTGTCCTTTGTCATTTCCTCAGATGGCTGTGTTGCGTCACTTGCATACGAGCACAACCCTCTTTCTGTAGCAAAATATACCCTGTTTGAATTATCATCCACACATATATCATACACTGTATTCGACAGTAAAGGTGAATTTTCAGTAGTGAAATGCTGAATGAGTGTATTACAATCATTACTTATCAGAAACACGCCATTATTTGTTCCCATCCATTTACGGTTTGCCCCATCCACAGCGATACATCTCGTTTTGACGTCAGAAAGTAGATAGTCGGCAAGGTTTGTACCATCATTGCGTGGCACCTTATGCTGAACGAATAAGTCATTTCCTGCAAGTGCATCTGCAGATGAAATATAAAAAGGACCATTGATTGAAGCAATCCACACATTACCCTCCATATCCTCAGCCAATGAATACACCCCTATCGGTGTGATTACGGCATCGTCTTCATTCGTAAAGTCAGGACCAAAACTAACGAGTTTATCATTGACACAATCGTATGCATACAAGCGGTTTTCCATATAATAATTATTGGCAAACCACATTATGTTCTTATTATTACGGCTCTGCAACAAACTCACAAGATTGTATTTTGCAGGAGTGCTCATTTCCGGATGTGGATAATTCACCCAATTACCACTCCCATGTTCTATCTTCCATATCGGATTGTCTACCATACTGTTCAAAACCCATAAATCACCATTATCGGTGTATTTCAGGGTTGAAACTATAGTATAGTTATCCGAATTCACCCCTGATTCCAATACACTGTTCTGACGTCCGTAATGCTTTATGAATTTACCATCCTGGAATTCGTATACACCACCTTTAGCTCCCACCATCACGTGTCCTTCCTTCTTCGGATCGAAATCCATACAAAGCAAATCGATGTAGTCATGACCTATCATTTGAGATGTGGGCTGCTCAAACTCGCTCCAATTCTGACCATTCCATACATGTACTTCACCCGGAAAGCCTGCATTGTTCTCTTGTGCCCAGAATCCCCCTACACTATACAGCTTTCCCCCATGCATATACAGGCGGTAGAAATGGTTGGAGGCGGGGCCTTCGGGCAGCACTCCCTCTGTCTTGTATGTGCGTGTGCCGTCTGTGGCGAGGGTGTAGCAAGCCAACAGTCCGGCATCGTTGCGTGTCCACCAGAGTCCTGTGGAGGCATCACGCACGTTCAGACGATTGTCGGTGGAGGCGGTATATCCGCCCACACGCTGCCATCGGTTCTTGTCGAGGAGGTTGTCAGTGAGCAGTCCGCGCCACGTTCCTTGCGCCTTGGACACTGCATACAGATAGCCGTCCTTGACGTACGAGTGGTCAACGGCGAAGCCCAACTGGTATGTATCGGCAATGACGCCCTTCTTGGCATCGAGCTTCATCACCCCCACCCCAATCGACATGTATGCGAACTGACGGTCGATATAGATATGGCTGACGGTTTTGTCACTCACGGTTTCGGACAGATAGAGTCCGGGCACGTTGGTTATGTCGCCCGATGCAGACACAAGGTCGATGTTGCCGTCGCCGTATGCCACCACAAGACGTTTTGCCTGCTGCGACCATGCTATATGGCTTATGTCAATTCCGGCAAGTCCGGTGGTCTTGTTGAATACGGTAGTCTCGGCAGTTGTGTTGTTGTATGCGAACAGACTGCCCGAAGCGAGTGCGAAGCACACATCGCCAGCGGGCGAAATCTCAGTCAGGTTGGCGTAGCTGGGATACACCTGCCATGTGCCTACAGCCAAGCCGAAGGCATAAAACACGGTAGATATATATATAAATAATGTAAGAATGTATTTGCGCATTGTCGGTTGTTTTATATATACTATTAACTCTTAAAAGGCTTATTTATTGCCTAAAAGGGCCCCCTTTGTATTTATTGTATCGCAAAAAATGACTAACTTTGCATCATAAATGACTAAAACAAACAATAAATAAACCATAATGAACAAGAAACATCTATTTTCTATGCTTATTGCGCTGGCGTTGTGCGTCACCGCAATGGGCCGCCATTACGCCCCCGTAGACTATGTGAGCACGCTTGTCGGAACGCAGTCGTCGTATGCTATTTCTACAGGCAACACCTATCCTGCCGTTTGTATGCCGTGGGGTATGAACTTCTGGACTCCGCAGACGGGAAAGATGGGCGACGGATGGACATACACCTATACTGCCGACAAGCTGCGCGGATTCAAGCAGACTCATCAGCCCAGTCCATGGATTAACGACTACGGACAGTTCACTATCATGCCCGAGACGGGCGAAGCCCCAATATTCGATGAGGAGAAGCGTGCTTCGTGGTTCTCGCACAAGGCCGAGGTGGCTACACCTTATTATTATCGTGCCTATCTTGCCGACTACGATGTGGTGACCGAGCTTGCTCCAACCGAGCGCGCTGCCATCATGCGCATCACCTTCCCCGACAGCAAGAGCTATGTAGTAGTTGACGCTTTCGACAAGGGTTCGTATGTCAAGATAATGCCGAAGGAGCGCATGATTGTGGGATATACTACAAAGAATTCGGGTGGCGTACCGCAGAACTTCAAGAACTATTTTGTGATGAAGTTTGACAAGGACTTCACCTATACCGCCGCCGTTGCCGACGGACATATCAATACAGCCGACGTTAAGGCAGAATGCAATCATGCCGGCGGCATCGTGGGCTTCAAGACCATCCGTGGCGAGCAGGTGAACGTGCGCATTGCGTCGTCGTTCATCTCTGAGGAGCAGGCTCTTGAGAACCTTAAGGAGCTTGGCTCTGACTCGTTCGACGAAGTAAAGGCACGCGGACGCAATACATGGAACGACGTATTGGGCCGTATCGAGGTGAAATCGGACGACATCGACCATCTGCGCACGTTCTATTCGTGCCTGTATCGTTCGGTACTGTTCCCACGCTCGTTCTACGAGAAGAACGCCAAGGGCGAAATCGTACACTACAGTCCGTACAACGGCGAGGTGTTGCCGGGATATATGTTCACCGACACGGGCTTCTGGGACACATTCCGCTGCCTCTTCCCCCTGCTCAACGTGATGTATCCGTCGATGAACGAGAAGATGCAGGCTGGTCTGGTCAATGCCTATAAGGAGAGCGGATTTCTGCCTGAATGGGCTTCGCCGGGCCATCGTGGCTGCATGGTGGGCAACAATTCGGCTTCGATAGTGGCTGATGCCTATCTGTGCGGACTCAAGAACTACGACGCCGAGACTCTGTGGAAGGCTGTAGTGCATGGCGCCAGTGCCGTACATCCTACGGTCAGCTCTACCGGCCGACTTGGTTATGAGTATTACAACAAGTTGGGTTATGTGCCTTACGACGTGAAGATAAACGAGAACGTGGCGCGTACGCTTGAATATGCCTACGACGACTGGTGCATATACGAGTTCGGCAAGGCGCTGGGCAAGTCGAAGAAGGAGCTGGAACCGTTCCGCAAGCGCGCCTTCAACTATCGCAACGTGTTCGACAGCGAGACCAAACTGATGCGCGGCAGACTCAAGAACGGCAAGTTCCAGAGTCCTTTCTCACCGCTTAAGTGGGGCGACGCCTTCACCGAGGGCAACGCATGGCACTATACATGGTCGGTGTTCCACGACCCCGCAGGCCTCATCCAATTGATGGGTGGCAAGCAGACGTTCAACAACATGCTCGACTCTGTATTCAACGTTCCGCCACTCTTCGACGACTCTTACTATGGCAGCGTTATCCACGAGATACGCGAGATGCAGATTATGAACATGGGCAACTACGCCCACGGCAACCAGCCCATCCAGCACATGATTTATCTGTATGGCTATTCGGGCGAGCCGTGGAAGACGCAGTACTGGATTCGCCAGACCATGCAGCGCATGTACAACGCCAATCCCGACGGCTATTGCGGCGACGAGGACAACGGTCAGACTTCGGCATGGTACGTCTTCTCGGCTATGGGCTTCTATCCTGTATGTCCCGGAGCTGGCGAATATGTGCTCGGAGCACCTTATTTCGACGAGATGACGCTGCATCTGGAGAACGGTCGCAACGTGAGCATCAAGGCTAACGGCAACACCGACGACAACTGCTACGTCAATTCGCTGACGCTCAACGGCAAGCCATACTCTAAGAACTACATCAAGCGCTCCGACCTGATGCAGGGTGCGCAGTTCGTCTACAACATGTCGGCGAAGCCAAACTATAGTCGCGGCACTGCCGAGAGCGACGCTCCGTACTCGTTCTCAAAGACCAAGTAAATGCCAAAATCCGAATGTTGAGCCCCCGACATTCAACCCTCATAATTCAAAAGGAGTCCTTTTGCATTCCAAATGTAGCCCTTTTGCTATTCAAAAGGAGTCCTTTTGCACTCCAAATGTAGTCCTTTTGAGGTGCAAAAGGACTACATTTTTTTGCCGTACAAATCCATTGGTAAAGCATAGGCACAAAAAAAAGTGCGTTCAACTCGTATATGCAACTACGATTGAACGCACTTTATTTGTTTTATCTGAAAATAGAACGAGTCTATTTCGAAAGGTCTATATGTAAAATCTCGCTTTTCCTTACTTGCGAACCTTAGCGTAACGGCTCATGAACTTGTCTACGCGACCGGCTGTATCGACGAGCTTGCTCTTACCAGTATAGAACGGGTGAGATGTGCTTGAGATTTCGACTTTTACCACCGGGTAAGTTTCGCCTTCAAATTCTACTGTCTCTGTAGTCTTGCATGTAGACTTTGTAAGGAACATATCGCCGTTGGACATATCCTTAAATACGACGGGGCGATAGTTTTCTGGATGAATTCCCTTCTTCATTTTGATTTTATTGTTATATTGTTAATAAAAAATTTCGCTTGTTATAAGCATTAGCGGCTGCAAAGGTACGAGTTTTTTTGCTCACCGCCAAATTTTATCGGCATTTCTTTAAGATTGATTGACTGCAAATACATACTAAGTATAAGTCAGTTATCTGAATTTTGGCGATTGACTATGATATGTGTCTACATTGTTCATATCTGTTTTATAAATAATAGTATCAATAAAATATAGGTTCCCGTCAATACCAACCAACACATTATTGGGAGAAGCATCGAATATATCATGAATTCCGTTAGAATAATACTCTTCGTTCATTTGTGGTAAAAATCCCAACTTTATCAGTTCTTTTGCGATTTCTTCATTAGTAGCTTCACGATTTGATATTATATAGGGTTGACGAAGAACAGCACAACTCTTTCCATTTCTATTTTCAGCAAAGCCTATTAAGGCATATGAACAATAAGGAAAATATTGATTATGAGCCTTTATGCGTTCAAAAAAAGGCATAAGATTATCGTCTGAATAACGGAAATCATTCAGTTTATAAACACAATTTTCAGTAAAAGACAGATAAACTTCATTTTCAGAGCCTCTGTCTTCATAGCTTCCTAAGTCCTTAATGTCAAGCCAAAATCCGTTAAGCTTTGCCCATTTCGTCAATTGAGCGATTTGGACTCCCTTGCAATTCGTTGTTCCCGCAATCTCTTGAACTGATTTGAGCACTCCTCTCGCGACAGTTTCAGCTTGCTCCAGGATTTCACAGATTCCATTTTCATTGAATTTGTCATCTTGTGATAGTCGTTGAGTTCTACTTTCATTCATTTACCCTTTCTTTTCTTATATTTGCAAAGATAATGGTTTACTTTGAATTAAACAAATATGAGTATATCAAAAAACAGACAACAAATAATAATCAGCCAAACGAAAAAAACAACAAGGATGACATTATAGAATCAATACTATAATGTCATCCTTGTTGTTTTTTATAAAGTCTTCTCTTGTTATGGCTTTAGAAGCTGTACGTGATGTTCAGCATGCCGCTTGTTCCGAGTGCGTAAAACTTGCGCGGATTCTTTGCGAAGTTGTACAGCGAGGCGTTGCTGCCGTCGGTAGAGGGCTGACGCACGTCGTAGTTGCTCTCGTATCCGCCGGTGCAGATGGTGCGGTTGTTGGTGAGGTTGGTTATGCTGAGGTTGATGTTCAGCAGTCCGCCCATCACATGTGCTGTGCGTCCTATTGAGCAGTTGAGCATAAATCCGCCCTTACCCTTTGCCTGGTCGAGGCTCTCACCGTCAGCTATCTGCTGCAAGCGGTTGTACGTAGAGTAGTCGAGATAGATGCGGTCGTAGTAGTTGCAGTCTACTCCTACGGTCCATCCGCGCTGATGATAGTTGACACCGAGGCTTGCGGCTGTGAGCGGAGTGCCCGATTCGTGCATGTCCTTGCTGAGGAGCACATCGTCGTTGTATGTGCCTTGGCAGGCAAACATGTAGCGCGAGAGTGCATTGCCGGTAGTCTTTGCCTCGCTTATGGTGCCCACCAGCTTCATGTCGAGAGTCTTGCAAATGTCAAACTTCAGTCCTGCCTCGAGTCCGTAATACTTCTTATTGAGTCCGGTTATTGAGTTGTACACCAGTTCGTTGGTATTGTCCATGTAGAAACTCTGCCAGTCGGAAGCGTCCTTCACGTAGGAATAGTAGCCGTTAATGTTGGCATGCAGCCACGAGCCGTTGTACATATAGCCCACCTCGGTGCCGAACACCTGCTGCTTCTTGATGTTGGCAGCAATGTCGTTGTTCACCTCGGGCGCTGCAAATACAGTAGAGGCGAGAGGTGCGCGCTGCTCATATCCCATACCGAATGTGAGCGTATGGCCGCAACCAATATCGAGTGACGATCCGAACTTGAGTCCGCCGTCAAAGAAATCCTTTGTACGGCTCTTGCCAAAGGAGTTGTCGGCAGCCATACCGTTGCGCATTTTGCCGTCGCGCTGCATCGACTGATAGCCCATACGAGCCGAAATGCTGTAGTTGAGCATTCCGAACCGCTCTTCATACGACGCCCATGCCTGTGC
>OJJU01000553.1_pt1 | contig 13630 bp, 10 predicted proteins | sample 1596141 | NCBI WGS metagenome assembly OJJU01 (sample SAMEA4350150, study PRJEB24818) | metagenome | biome: human; feature: gut; material: faeces | place: Denmark | collected 2013-09
ATCTATCGGAGTAATTTCCGTGTTATTGATTTCAGAAATAGTTATCATTTGACAAGTGTAAGAGCCAATTCGTTACCGCCCACACCAAGCCAACCTCGTGACCATCAGAGCGAAAAACAACGGATTAACTTTATTTAACTACAAAAATCAACTGATTATGAAAAAATTACATTAAATTTGCAGCGTCTAAGAGCTCCACTTGTAAGTGTACGCAAGATGATGATAGTCAAACTACCAAAACGATAGTCAAACTACCAAAAAAACAACGAGCTGGAGGACAAGAATATAAGTAAGTGATATTAAAGAAACTGAAAGTACAATTTAAACTTAAATAGATATGAAAGTATTCAATTCTACTCTTGCTGCCATCGGTTTGGCGGCATTCGTATTCGCATCATGTAGCGACAGTAACAGTGATCCTGCAGGTGGAACTGCACCTGTTATTAACCCTGCAGACCTCACTTCAGTAAAGCTTGTTGCACAGCAAATTGACAACAGCAACATCGCTAACTACAAGAACAGCACAGCTAATGCTAGAAAGTTCTTCTTGACAAGAGCTGGTGCAACAAACTTCACAACCGCTATGCCTACAGCCCCTACAAAGGAAAGCTTTAGCAAAGTGTTGAATCTTAGCGGACCAGCTGATCTCACTAAACAGGCTTACACAATTAGCAGTGGAAAGGACATTAACTTCACAGGAAAGAAAATCAATGGAGCTACTATTTTCGTAGACGGCAAATGCACCATGCAGTATGACGAAACTACCCAAATGAGTAACACAACTATTGTGTTGCTTAGCTCTGCTACATTGAAATACAATGGTACTGGTGACATGATTCCTAGCGGATGTACAGTTTACTGCACAAATCCTAGAAACGTATTCTCTGCAAAAAATGACATAAAGATTAATGGTAACTTTTATGCTGACTTTAGAGATAAGAAGAGCGATGGAAGCAAGGACTTGATTACAGGTCTTGGAGCTATCAAAGAGACTACTCCGGCTGAAAAGGACAAATCTATCACTCCTACACAGAATATCACATTCGGTTCTGGTGCTAACGTATTCATCAATGGTTCTATCCGTGCCATCAACCTCCAGGTAGAAGATGGTGCAAATGTATACGCTCAAGAGAATCTCTTCAACAATGACAACAATGGTAACGCTACCATCAATGGTAACCTTTGGATTGGAGGTTTTATCAAGACACGTACATTGGACGTAAATGGTTATTTGAAGGCAGAAGAAGCCCTCAAGGTTACCAATGCATTCAATGTTCACAATGGCGCCAACGTAGAAGCATCCTACATTAACGTTACAAACAACACAAAGGACGGAGATAAAGTAATTGCAAAGGGAGAAGCTACATTGTCTCTCAATGGTACTGGTAAGATTACTATACACAACCAGAATGTAATCACAGCCAACAATCTGGTTACAGACAATGCATCTGCAGGTCAGATAACATTGGCTGGAGAAAATGCTGTAGCTGTCATCAAGGCACATAAGTTTACCAATAATGGTAAAAGCAAGATTGTCGCTTTTGCAACACCAGGCACAAACTCTACATTCTTGCTCCAGTTCCAGGAGAATTATAGTGGTTCAACACAATACAATACTTTCGAGGATTTGGACATCGCTGCCACATACGCAGACTATGACAAGGTAGCTGACAAAACTACTCCTAACGTTACGCTCATAGATAAGGCGCACAAGAAATATGGTTACCAGTGGTCTGGCGACCCTGCAACTATCGCAAGCCAGGCTAAGCTCGACCTGATTGCATCTGAGGAATCTAAAGGTGGTCAGTCTGCTACCTGTATCCAATCTGCAAACAACAAGCTCTATGTTTCATATCACACATATGGCGACAAGAATTTCGGTGGCAACATTGAGGTTCTTTCAATGACTGGCAACCAATTGCAAGTAGATGCTAACAAGGCTGCAGAAAACTGCGATTACAACCATATTATCGTAGATGGTAACAGCCTCTATCTGGCAGGTAGCGGTACAAAGTCAGCAGGTGCATTCTTAGGCAAGGTAGACCTCAATGGTGGTAACCTCGGCGATGAAGTGAAACTTTACGCTATCGACAACAAGACCAAGATGGATGCTAACTGTGTCGCAGAATTCAATGGCGAACATGTAGTAGCAACAACTAAAGGTCTTACCTCATTCGCCAAGGACTTCAGTTTCTGGAGCAAGGCAGGTGCAGAAGGAAAGCATGTTGTAACAGCAAATAGCAAGCTCTACACCTTGGATGTAGATGGTAACGTGAATGTTTACGACAACAACAACTTGGAGAATACAGTAGCAAGCTATAATGTCGGTGAAGTTTATCCAAAGGGCAACAAGGCTGTTATGGCTGTTAGCGAAAATGGTGACATATACGTATGTAAAGGTGAAAATGGCGTTGCTAAGATTTCTGGCGGTCAATTAAACAAAAACTTCTTTACATGCCCTACATTTACAAAACCTAAGAAGACAGAATTGGCAGGTAAAGTCAAGGGTCGTGCAAATGGTATCGCTATCGGCAGTAAATACATCTATGTAGCATGTGGCGGATATGGTCTCGTCGTACTCGACACAAACGGAAACGTTATCTGCCATCGTAAGGCAAATGCTTACAAGAATGACGACTGTGGTTCTGCTAACTATGTAGCAGTTAATACTGTAAATGGCGAAGAGTATGTCTATGTTGCATACGGTCAGAACCGTGTACAGGTATTCAAGGTTACAAAGACAAAGTAATCAGAAAATACAATTATATAAATACTTGTTCTCCCCCACTCTCATGCTAGAGTGAGGGAGGACAAACCTTATAAAGGCTAAATTAACTAGCTATTAAACAATTATAAGGTATGCGTAAAAAGTGACTAAAGTATTAACGAATAATTATAGAATAACATGAAAGCTATAAATATAAAGCTTGCTACTTTTAGTTTCGCAGCTATGCTCCTTGCTTCTTGTAGTGATAGCAATAACATTCTTGAAAATGGTGGTACCACCCCTATCAAGACTGTGGTAGGTTCTGCTGTCACCTCCACAACTGATGCGCAAGAACTGGCAAGCCGCATAACAAACTATAAGGTAACTTCCGAAACATCAAAAGCAAGAACAAGAGCTTATACAAGAGTAGCAAACAATACGACAAGGCCAGCTGATGCTATAGATATTAGGGAGGTAATAAAACTAAATAGAAATTGGCTCGAAGGAGGAAAGAACTACTATGTACCAGAAGGAATTACTATTGAAAACGGTTTCAATTGTAGCCAATGGAATAATAAGAATGTTCCAGCAAACATTTATGTAGAAGGAACGTTCAAACTGAATAATTCCTGGGGTCAGGGAAATATCATAGTTTTGAAAAAGGGAACTCTATATGCTTCAAACACAAAAGAACCATTTAAAGAGCAGAACAGTATAGAGAATCATGGTACCATTATATATGATGCAAATCAGAGCCAAGCTACCATCAAACAATACGTATACAATGAAGGCAACATGGATCTGAAGGACAAGGATGTCCAGCTTACAAACAATGGTAATCTAGCTGTTACTGGTAAATTTGAAGCTAAAAACTTAGAAGTTGGAAGTAACTGCAAATTTGTAAGTAGTTGTTCTGCTAACATAACAGGAAAAGCGTATTTTACAAATAATTGTGAAGTACAATTTATGTATTTAAAAGCAGGAAACATAACAGAAGATTCAGGAGCAAAATTATACATTTCCCCAAATTCTATGATGATATGCGACGGACGATGGATTAATTATAACCATGGTCAAGGATATCTTACTTTGGAAGAAAAGGGAACAGCATACATCCAGGCCAAAGAAATAGAATTTAACTTACCTGACAATTTGAAACACAAAAACAACAAGGGTGAAGTTGACGAAATCACATGTGATATGTTTCGCACATCAGGCAATGGAGCCAATATCGTTGTGAATGTAGGAGACATGTTTGAGCAAAATGTATCTTCTCCATTAAATAAGGATATTGTCAAATGGAATAAAAATGGTAATGTCATATTGGCAGATGATGACGAAGCTAAGAAATTGACTATACCTGCTACCGACTGTAATAATGGTGGTTACAATACAAAAGATCCAAAGCCAAATAAGCCAACGACAGACTTGATTATCTCTGTGGAATATGACCACACACACGACATCTCTGCTACAGGCATCATGGATCTTGATGGCTATCTGTACATGTCATACCATACAAATCAGGAACAGAAAGACAATGCAGATAACTCACACGGAGGTTGTGTTGAAGTTCTTACTCCTGTAAAAAACAACAAGGTACAACTCTTGCAATACCTCTATGATAGCCAAAGAGTAATAGATTTCAACCACCTTCTGGCTGTTGAATTGAATAATGGCGAGAAAAAGATTTTCCTGCCAGGTAATTCTAAAAAGAAGGGTGCATTACTATCATACATGACCATCAATGGAGACCATTTGTTAGCAACGGAGTCTAAAGAAATAACAACTGCAGACGTTGACAAGGATGGGAAACCAATTGTTAAGATCGTAGAACCATTGCAATACGCCCAATTGCATCCAGCAACAGAGGAGTATAAAAATGGAAATTATGACGAGAATTGTGTTGTTTACAACAAGAAGAAAGATCACCTGATTGTTGCAACCACAGAAGGCTATGTCGTATACGATGCAAACACCATGAATGAGGTCGACAAAATAGAAAGACCAGGAAAGGTTAAGCACGTAGCAATCGGCGATGGAAAAATTGTCGGACTTTATCTTAACGACAAAAACCATTCTAGCGATGACGAGGTTGGAGCAACTATCGAAGTAATAAATAGAGATGACGAAGATTTCGAAAATTCTAAAAAATTCAACACAACGGTAGGTATAAAACCAAATGATGGCAAGAATGTAGTTTCTGTTAGAGACAACTTGATATATGTTTGCCAAAGCGGACTCGGACTCTATGTTTACAATATGCAGGGTAAAGAGCAATGGCACTGGCAGATGCCAAGCGCTTGGAATGACAAAAAGAATGTATACAAGGCATTATGTAACGGATGCGATGTAGATGACAAATACGTTTATCTAGCATACGGTTCTTATGGACTTGTCGTTTTGGACAAAAACACCCATGAGGTTGTTGCACATAGAGTAGCATCTAAGTCTGCTAACTACGTCAAAGTAAGAGACAACTACATTTATGTAGCATATGGTAGAGACCGCCTGCAGGTATACAACCTTTCAACAGGTGCTCATACAGAAACAAATTATCAAAAGAAGTAACAAAAGCCGAAATGCTTTTCAGATAATAAGAAACACCAGATGAATGCAGCTGCAACAGCTCGCAGCTGCATTCATCGTGTTTAATAACTCATTATGAAGCGAAAAATAATACTATACTCAACTACTGTTCTGCTCCTTCTCATGGCAGCACAAAGCGCTATGGCTCAGACGAAAGGCAAAAAGCCAAATAGTTTCAGCCCTAAGATGCTCGTATATGAGAACCTGAAGAACAATAATGTACTGAGACACTTCAAACAGCGCTTCGCACAACTCGACACTCTCATCAAAAACCCTATATGGGTAAAAGCACCAGTCATTGAACTGGGGCTCAATAATCAGCATCACGCTGATATCAATAAGACCGACTCTCTGTTCTGGTCGAAAACTGCACATGAGCACCTAGCGCTCAACAGACACAACGGTCTGGAAGTGACCGGACAGGTTTATGCCCGACCTGACGCGTACTTCGATTCTGATGAAGACGACGCAAAAGAGGTATCAAAATATAAGATGAAGGTTCAAGCCGAACTGGGTTGGAACATCATCAACTCGAAGTTCTACCAAGGCAAGGAGAAAAGAACGAAGATTGCTCTTGCCAATGAACTCGACCGCTTGCAAATAAAAAAGCGCCAAACTGCAGACATCTATGAAAAGGCAGCCGATGAGCTGACCGAACAATATAATTTCTATATCGGTACTGTCATAGCACACAGACTGGACAACCTCGACATCATGAACGAAGCGTACCAGTTTATGCTGGAAAAAGACCGAATCAGCAACGACAAGATGCTGAAAGTGATGAACGATAAGTTGGAGGCTGAATACGACATCTCCGTGCTCTGTACAGACAGAGATATCACCAACAAGCCTATCTACCGCATCAAACCAACCAAGATTGTGGTAGACACAACAGCCCTCTGGAACCATCTGAACCAGGAAAGTCTGGATGCACGAATCATGATGGTGAAAGAACAGATTGCTGACAACGACAGCAAGCTGACCAACTACTTAAGCACTACCCGACTCACACCATTCGCAAGATGGTCGAGTTACTGGCAGAGCAACAACAAGATTTCGAACAATGCCGACGTGGGCGTGAGATTCACCATTCCTATCTGGAACGAAACGCCACGCAAACGACAGGCACTGGAGACCCAGAAGGAAATCATACGCAGCAGCCGCGGTACCGATGTGAAGGAAATAAAACAGTCGGTAGGCATCCTGCTCAAGAAGATAGACAACCTGAACAAAGCTATAGCCACCGAGGCTTTCCATATAGACCAGACCGGCAAATATATCGAAATGCGGCGGTTTGCTTACATGAACCAGAAGCAGGGATACAACTATCTGATGCGTATGGACGAATATACGGGACTCCTGGAAAGTATGGAGCGAATGTATAAACTGATGCAGAACCGCGCCCTCGCTATCATCAATATAGAGAAAGCAGTGAGCATCTATGACAACAACAACATCTTCAAAGAAATAGAACTTTGAATGTAAGGAAACTAGAATATGAATGAATTCCAATATAATGGCACGCCACAAGAACAGGCGATGGCAGACTTGCTGAAAACGCAGAGTCACCGCCTAGCCAGACAGCAGATCATCTTTGCCCTGATCTTCCTGCTGGTTATCGTGCTTGCCGCCTACTATATTGTCACTCGTATGATATGGGCTACCTTCGACGGTTATATAACCCTCGATGAAAACCGTATCAGTGCCGTTGACGACATCTATATCCTTAAGGTGAACAAAGAAATGGGTGAAGTGGTGCATAAGGGAGATACGCTCTACTCTTATGTACTGCTAGGTAACATTGTGAACCAATACGACCCGAACATCCTGCCTTCTGCCGTAAAGGAGACTCACGACATGGAGGTGCAGGCTAAACTCGCACAGCAGGAGATTCCTGTATTGCGCACCCGCCTCGCCGAACTGAGGAAGCAGAAAGCCTCTGAAAGTTCGGACATCTACTACGGTCTTACCGACAACACCAAGCGAAATGCACTGGATGCCGAGATTGCCGAGGTAGAAGAGGAATTGAGAAAGCAGGCTAACAAGGTGGAAATCTATGCACAGGCAAAGAACACCACCTATAACTTCATGAGCCGCAGAGGAGCCGGCAGAGCAAATGCTTCCATGCCTTACTCCAACACCAACATATACAACCCGGGACTTATACACTACTGCTGTGCACCAGCCGATGCCTACATCTCAAAAATCAATGTGAGCGACAAGACACTGGTGTTCAAAAGCGAGGAGGTGATGGTTATCCAGCACACCGACTATGCCGACTGTCATCTGGGTGTAATCGCATACGTACCCAACGACATGGTGAAGTATATGGAAAGCCCTGACGATGCAGACATCATCATCAACAAAGACCTGGAACTGCAAGCCAAATTGCAGATGGTAGGTCTGAGAGTAGAGGAAATACCAAAGCATCTGCAGAGCAACTTCTCGCATGATGCCAACGCAGTGGTTGCCGTCTTCACCCTGAACCCTAACCAGAGAGTTCCGGCATGGGTAATGAGCAACAGACTGCCGGTAAGAATAAGAGTGAACAAGATTAGTGCCATGCTCGATCCGAAGCCGCTGCCGATGTACACCGTCCCAGTGGGCAAGAACGAAAACGTGAAGCGAAGCAACCTGATTTCGAGCGACACCAATAATCATCAAGAACAAAAGAAATAAAGAATGATTGGACTTAGAAGAAACAAACGTGGAGACATGGTGCTCACCATCGATAGCTTTATAGATATCGACTCGACACCGGATATCCAGCCCGACTACTTCGATTGTATTTACATCAATACGGAGAGTGAGCGCGCGTTCCATGCCATACTGTATGGAGCCAGTCCAATCTTATCGTGGAAATGTAGCTACAAACCGATATTTGTCAATACGGCATTATCAGGAAAGGAACAGATCATCGACTATATCATCGATGCCTATGTGAGCGACATGAACAATGAAAAGGTATATGAGATTATAGACAAAATCAAGCAGGCAAGACAGAAGTATGGCGTGAAAAACGAAACAGCACGCCCTACACAACCCAACCAGCTCTTTGCCAACATCCTGAAATACCTGCTCTCAAGAGACCAGCGAATCATAGGACACCGACTGCTGGAGAAATCATCTTTGGGATATATCAACCCAATCTTCGAGCACTACCACAGTATGGGTCTCTTCCATCTCAACGAGATGTTCATGTTCATCGACACTATGGTGGAGTTCGGAGCACTGCGCATTCACCGCTTCCTGCTCAAGGAGCACCTATGCCCTAAGTGTAACCACTCTCACCTGCTCTATACAGAGTGCTGTCCGAAGTGCGGAAGTTCGAACCTGAAGATTCAGAACATCATCCACCACTTCAGCTGCGCCAACGTATCGCCGGAAAGCAGCTATAATGTGGGCGGTATGCTCATCTGTCCGAAGTGTCACAAGAAACTGCGCCACATCGGTGTTGACTATGACAGACCAGCCGTGGTATATACCTGCAAAGACTGCGAGAATTCGTTTACCTCGCCTATCACCAAGTCAACCTGCTGCTACTGCCAGAGCACCTTTCCGGTAAATGCCCTGGTGCCACGAGACGTAGAGGACTACGAGATAACGGAAGAAGGAATCAGAACGCTGACCAGCGGCAACATCATGTTCAACAACATGGTGAACATCTATGATAACTTCATGGAATATTATCTGCTGATGAACCGACTGCGCCGCCAGCTGATGGAAACCTACCGCAAGGATGAACTCTCGGTCATGGTAGGCAAGATATGGATTATAGATGAAAACAAGGATACCGTAAAGATAAAGGAAAGCATACAGGGCAAGCTCTGTAGAATCTTCTCCAATCACAAGGTGTCTTACAACAACAATATCTTCTACGTATCCTCTACCCTCTATGAGCAGGGAGAAACGGTGGAAGAAGCCCAGCAGAAACTGAGCAAGGAGATGTCGGTAGCCATCAGAAAGCTGGCCAACTCGATAGAACCGGACGAGATTATCTGCAGCATGCTGGAAACCAAGACGAAGACCATCGCCAACAACTATGACGAGTTCTTCAACAAACTGCAATATGTGGATATGACTCCAGACGACTACTGCCGCTACTCAGAAGAACCTCTGATGCAGGAAGAAGAGAAATTGGTGCAGCCGCAGGAAGAGCTGCTCGATACGGAGCCGAAGGAAGATGAAAACGACAAGATACAGAAGCGCATCGTGCTCTACAAGAAACTCGTTGCCATACTTGTCACCATCGCAGGTATACTCATAATCATGGCCCTCTTGGCGCTCACCGTGCTGAGATAAGCCATCAAGAAGAAAGGGAAAAGCGTATGTTTAGCATAGCAGAACATCTGAACGATTTCTTCGACTGGATCAGCACGCTATCGTTTAGCAGTATCGTGAATACCTACTGGTTCCTCTTCTTCATCGAGATGCCAAGATATTATATCCTGGAATATCTCGTAATCGGAAACCGACTGATGAAGAGAAACCGGTTAGAAAAAGAGAAAGAATATGCCAAATACTTCCTGTACCGCGAGAATCCGCTTATCAGCATCCTCGTACCGGGAAAGAACGAAGGCAAACATATATTCAAAATGGTGAACTCGCTGGCTGAGCAAACCTACCGCAACTACGAAATCATCGTGGTAGACGATGGTAGCGACGACGACACCAAACTGATTTGCAACGACCTCTACCGAGCCGGGTATATCACCCACTACCTGAGGTTGGATACAAGAGGCGGTAAAGCTGCCGCCAGCAACTATGGAGCCCAGATGGCAAGAGGCAAATACATCGTATGTCTGGATGCCGACTCTTCGCTCGACCGTGATGCGCTTGAGAAAATCCTACTCCCCTTCTACATCGATGGAATGGTGAAGGGTGTAGGCGGATGTGTGAAGGTACGCAACTACAAGGAGACCATCTGCTCGTCGCTGCAGGCTTTCGAATACCTGAAGCGAATACAGGTGGGACGTATCGTAACCAGCGAACTGGGTATCTACCACATCATTTCGGGAGCATTCGGAGCCTTCGAAAGAAAGACGCTGAAGGAAGTGGGCTATTGGGACATAGGACCGGGACTGGACGGTGACCTGACACAAAAGATCCGCAAAGCCGGATATAAAGTGAAATTTGCCGAAGATGCCATCTGTATGACCAATGTTCCTACCAAATGGTACAAGCTGTATCATCAGCGCATCAGATGGTCGCGCTCGCTCGTGAGATTCCGTCTCCGCAAGCATGCCGACATTCTGCTGCCTACCAAGAACTGGAGTATCCTTAACTGGATATCCAACATGGAGAGTGTGGTTTTCGACTGCTTCCTCAATTTCCTGTGGTTGTGGTACATCATCAAGCTCGCCATCACGTTTAACACACACATCATCGAGGTGCTGGCGCTGGGCTACTTTATCAGAGTATGCTTCTCGCAACTTGCCTTCATCCTGGTGCTGATGGTTTCAGAAAGAAAGAGAGACGTATGGTTCCTCTACAGATATCTGCCACTGATGTCGCCTTATACAGGTTATTTCCTGCGTATCGCACGTCTGTCGGCTCATCTGCAAGAGCTCTTCTTCCGCCGTTCTTACAAGGACGCATGGAACCCAGAGAAGACTTCGCGCTATGCTCAGCTCGAAGGAATCTAAAAGACCCGAGTTACTTGCTGTAACGCAAACACAGCAGGGGGCTCCCAATAAAAGAAATAACATTATAAAACATAAACAATATAGTATATGATAAACAAGTCTTTTGAGTTTAAGATTGGAGTAATAGGTTTGGGGTATGTAGGTACTCCACTAGCATGCTTATTCTCAAAGAAATACGATACATGGGGATATGACATCAAAGCAGAAAAGGTAGCCAAGTTAGCCAAAAGTACAATGACAGACAACAAAATTGTATGCAAGGCATTGGAACAGGGACTGAAACTGACCAACAACATTGATGACCTGAAGAAGTGTAACGTGTATATCATCGCTGTACCAACACCGGTGAACAAATCGAACAAACCAGACATCAGCTGCGTGCGCAATGCAACTGCTGAGGTTGGCAAGATTCTGAAAGAAGGTGATATCGTGGTATACGAGAGTACCGTTTACCCAGGTCTGACAGAAGAGGTTTGTGCCCCATTACTGGCATCTACATCAGGATTGAAATTGAACCAGAGTTTCTTTGTAGGCTTCTCGCCAGAGCGCATCAACCCAGGCGATACGGTTCATACCATCGAGAACATCGTGAAGGTTACCAGCGGTTCTACACCCGAAGCAGCAGCTATCATCGACAGCCTCTATGCTTCAGTACTTACTCATGGCACCTACAAGGCAAAGAGCATCAAAATAGCAGAGGCATGCAAACTGATGGAGAACTGCCAGAGAGACATACAGATAGCCTTCTTCAACGAGATGGAAAAGATTTTCGACAAGATGAACATCAACATCGAAGACGTAACGGCGGCAGCCAGCACAAAATGGAACTTCGTGCCAGCTACTCCAGGACTCGTTGGAGGCCACTGCATCGCAGTAGACCCATACTATCTGATCAACAAGGCACAGGAGGTAGACGTAGTACCATCGCTGCTCTCTACTGCCCGCGAGGTTAACGAGCAGATGGCGGTATGGATGGCTGGAAAGATAAAGAATGCATCTGAAAGCAGAAAGTTCAAGGCTCCGGAAACCAACGTGCTGATTCTCGGCTTCTCGTTCAAGCCAGACAGCGATGACCTGAGAAATACAAAAGTAGCCGATCTCTACATCAACCTGGTAGGTGCGGGATACAAGACTACACTCTACGATCCGCTGGTAGATACAGAAGAAGTGAAGAAAGAATATAACATCAAGGTGACAAATGATCCTAAAGTTCTAGAAAAAGAGTATCAGATTGTAGTCATCGGTACCCATCACAAGGTGTTTGACAACATCGATATGAACAAGATTATCACAGATAAAGGATTTATGTGCGACATCTACGGCATCCACAAGCCAAGAAGCTAGATCTTCAAGATCAGAAAGAACCTATATAATAAACCAGTGAAAGATGGAAAAGAACAAAGTGCTAATCGTCGATGATATTCCAGAAAACATTGAAACGATTTCTGAAATGATAAAGGACTTTGACATCGACGTGAAAACTGCCAATGGCGGAAAAGAAGCCATTGAACTGATTGACTCATTCAAGCCGGACGTGATACTACTCGACTTGATGATGCCACATGTAAATGGGTGGGACGTAATAGACCATGTACGCTCTAAATACTCGAAAAGCGAAATGGCCATCATCGTGGTTTCCCTGTTAAGCAACAAGGATAATGTGGATGAATGCTATGAGCTTGGAGTAAACGACTACATCACAAAGCCTATCATCAAAGCCCGTCTCACCAGTTCGCTAGACGCTCATCTAAACAGTCTTGCAAGAGGCTAAAGTGCCTCTTGCAAGATTGCTTCTGCATGAGCTATACGATCACTAGTAGGAGGATCTATGCCTTCCAGCGGGTAGGCAATACCAAGTTTCTCATACTTGTAGATACCCATCGTATGATAGGGTAAGACATCTATTCGCTCAATGTTTGAGAGTGTAGAAAGAAAATCACGCAACTGATTGAGGTATTCATCCTTGTCGGTAATACCTGGAATCAGGACATGACGAATCCATACTGGTTTGTGTATCTCGCTTAAATAACGTGCACAATCCAGTATGTTTACATTAGAATGGCGGGTGAGTTTACGATGCTCTTCATCGTTGATATGCTTGATATCAAGAAGAACAGTATCGGTGACGGCCATCAGACGCTCGAATTTATCGAAGAAAGCCCCCTCTTTTCGGAAGGGTTGCGCTGATGTATCAAGACAGGTATTGATGCCACGCTGATGGGCTTTCTCGAAAAGTTCGATGAGAAAGTCTATCTGCATCAGGGCTTCTCCACCGCTCACGGTGATGCCGCCCTTGTCTCCCCAATAACTTTTGAATCTCTCTGCCTTATCCAGCAGGTCATCGGCTGTCCATTCCTCTCCTACCCCCGCCTTCCAGGAATCCGGGTTGTGGCAGAACTGGCAGCGCATGGGACAACCTTGCAGAAAGATCAAAAATCTGATGCCTGGTCCATCAACAGAACCAAAGCTCTCTATGCTGTGAACAAAACCTTTCATGCGCCAGCTTTCTTCTCTTGATAATTATCCCAAAGAATAAAAGCAAGTCCAGGAACGACTATAAGGGCAGTGACGACACCCAAAAAATCAACTAAATCCATAATTATTTCTTTTTATTTTTAGACTTTATTATAAAATACATTCCTAATGCAACTATCAAGACCATAAAGAAAACGCCCCAAGCATACAACCT
>OJJU01000558.1_pt1 | contig 13560 bp, 8 predicted proteins | sample 1596141 | NCBI WGS metagenome assembly OJJU01 (sample SAMEA4350150, study PRJEB24818) | metagenome | biome: human; feature: gut; material: faeces | place: Denmark | collected 2013-09
GTAACTATATGCGGCATCGCTGCCGGTTGTAATCTCATCTTAGTTTAGACCTAAAAACATGTGATTTTTAGATAATTTTTGCAAAGTTAGTCATAAGAATTGAATATTTATAATAATGTATGTTGCATAATTGCAACAAGCATATAATTAATATATGTATAAGCGTATAAACACCCACCGCAGCACAAGTATTTAATGTGATTGGCGTTTTTTTTCGTGTTGCAAAGAAATTAATTCTGTAAAAAGTTGTGAGGTTGGTTTTAATGATATATATTTGCAAACAAATTATTAAAGTGAAATTATTACAACCGCTAAAAGACCGCTATAATATGAGCAAGAACAATCTGTTATATAAGACATTCCGCCTTTACGTTGACGGTTTCCGTAGCATGACAATAGGAAAAGTTTTGTGGACCGTTATCCTCATAAAACTCTTTGTGATGTTCTTCGTGCTCAAACTGTTTTTCTTCCCCGATGTGCTTGAGCAGAAAGCCGCCGGCGACAAGGCTTCGTATGTAGCCGGTGAGCTGACGGGCGCACGCGTTGAGCAATAGGCATATAGAAGTGCGGCAGAAGTAGTGTGCGGCGAACGCCGTCCGATCGGATTGCGTCCGCCGTCCAATCAGATTGCGTCCGCCGCCCGATCAGATTGCGTCCGCCGTCCAATCAGATTCCGTCCGCCATCCGATTGGATTTCGTCCGCCGCATCGTGACAAAAGAATACGTTTGATAAACCGAATCAATAACAATTAATAAAAAATACAATCAAAAAACAATGACACATCTCTTGACAATCGACCCCACACTTATCGACTGGTCGCGTGCTCAGTTCGCACTCACAGCCATCTACCATTGGCTTTTTGTGCCGCTCACGCTCGGTCTTGCCCTCATCATGGGCATCATGGAAACGTGCTACTATCGCACGGGTAAGCAATTCTGGAAGGATACAGCCATCTTCTGGCAGCGACTCTTCGGCGTCAACTTCGCCATGGGCGTAGCTACGGGCATCATTCTCGAGTTTGAGTTCGGCACCAACTGGAGCAACTACTCGTGGTTCGTGGGCGACATCTTCGGAGCGCCGCTCGCCATCGAGGGCATCGTGGCGTTCTTCATGGAGAGCACCTTCGTAGCCGTCATGTACTTCGGCTGGCAGAAGGTGTCGCGCGGCTTTCACTTGGCGTCGACGTGGCTCACCGGACTCGGCGCAACCATCTCCGCTTGGTGGATTCTCGTGGCTAACGCATGGATGCAGTACCCAGTGGGCTGCGAGTTCAACCCCGACACCGTGCGCAACGAGATGACGAGCTTCATGGATGTGGCGCTCTCGCCCTTCGCCGTCGACAAGTTTTTCCACACCGTCACCTCTACATGGGTGATTGGTGCCGTGTTCGTGTGTGCCGTGAGCGGCTGGTATCTGCTGAAGCGCCGCGAGCAGGAGATGGCGCGCCAGAGCATAAAGATAGCAAGCATCGTGGGCATCGTGGCTTCGGTGCTTACTATGGCTACGGGCGACTTCTCGGCTGTGAAGGTGGCTGAGACGCAGCCTATGAAACTCGCCGCAATGGAGGCTCTGTACGACGGAGGCGAAGGCGTAGCGCTCACAGCCGTTGCAGCTGTCAATCCGTTCCAACAGCCCGACTATTCTAAGGGTGGGGAGGCTCCGCTGCGCATAGCCATACCTAACGGACTCTCGCTCCTCGCTACGCATAAGGCAGACGGCTTCGTGCCGGGCGTGAACGACCTGCTCAACGGCTACACACGTGCTGACGGCACGCGCGAACTGTCGGCTGAGGAGAAGATGGAGCGTGGACGCAGAGCTATATCTACGCTTGCCGAGTATCGCAAGCTGATGGCTGCCGACGCCAACGACAAGCGCCTGCCAGAACTCGCAAAGCAGTTGAAGCTCGACATGCCTTACTTCGGCTACGGATACATAAAGGATCGTGCCGAACTGGTGCCGTATATCCCCGTCAACTTCTACGCGTTCCGCGTCATGGTGGGCGTGGGCACGCTGCTGATGCTCTTCTTCCTCGTCATCGGACACGTAGCATGGCGCAAGGACATCACCTCGAAGTATCGCTGGCTGTATGTTGCGGCGCTTGTGATGCTACCGCTCACATACCTGGCGAGCGAAGCCGGATGGATAGTAGCCGAGCTGGGCAGACAGCCTTGGGCTATTCAGGACATGCTACCTACGGTGGCTGCCGTTTCCGACCTGAAGTCGGGCAGCGTAGCCTTCACGTTCTTCCTCTTCCTCGTGCTCTTCACGGTGCTGCTGGTGGCAGAAGTGAGCATCATGTGCCGCGTAATACGCAACTATAACGCCGAGAAGCAACAGTAAAACACTGAGACCGACAACCCGAATGTTCAACACATTTAAAGAAAACAATCTTATGACATACGAATTTTTGCAACAATATTGGTGGTTCATCGTCTCGCTGCTCGGGGCGTTGCTCGTGTTCCTGCTGTTCGTGCAGGGCGCCAACTCAATGGTTCACAGTATAGGCAGTACAGAAGACGGTCAGCGCAAGGTGATTGAGTCGACCGGCAGAAAGTGGGAGATAACGTTCACCACGCTCGTCACCTTCGGCGGAGCCTTCTTCGCCTCGTTCCCGCTGTTCTACAGCACCAGTTTCGGCGGAGCCTACTGGCTGTGGATGATCATCCTTTTCTCGTTTGTGATTCAAGCCGTGAGCTATGAATTCCAGAACAAGATAGGTAATTTTCTTGGACCGAAGACCTTTCAGATTTGCCTCATTATCAACGGCATCGTGGGTCCGCTGCTTCTTGGCGGAGCCGTAGCCACCTTCTTCAACGGCAGTAATTTTCTGATAGACAAGGGCAATATTACCAACAGTCTGCAACCCGTTATCAGCCGATGGGCAAACGCCAGTCATGGTCTTGATGCCCTGCTCGACCCATGGAACGTGGTGCTGGGACTTGCCGTACTGATGCTAGCCCGCATTCTGGGCATGCTCTACATCAAGAACAACATCGAGCACCAGCAGATTCAGGAGCGCTGCACCCGCCAGTTGCCATGGAATGCCCTCCTCTTCCTATTGTTCTTCCTGCCATTCCTCATCAGATTGCTGGTAAAAGATGGATTCAGCACTTCTTCTTCCAGCATTACGATAGAGAGCATGAAGTATCTTCACAATCTTCTGGAGATGCCAATCTTGATTGTAATATTATTAATAGGTGTAGTACTCGTTCTTTTCGGCATTTTCAAGTCATCGAGGAGCGTGCAGTATAGAAAGGGAATCTGGTTTACGGGCATCGGAACCGTGCTTACCGTGCTGGTTCTGCTGCTGATAGCCGGCTGGAACAATACCGCCTACTATCCATCCAACATCGACCTTCAGAGTTCGCTCACCCTCGCCAACAGCTGTAGCAGCGAGTTCACGCTCCGCACCATGGCGATAGTTTCCCTCCTCATCCCTTTCGTTCTAGCCTACATCGTCTTTGCCTGGCGCGCCATCGACCGCAAGCGCATCACACAGGAAGAAATAGAGCAGGGAGAAGCGTATTAAATATGAGCCACACGCCCTAAACAGGGCAGAAGGTGCTGTGGTATAAGTCCGTAATACTGGTTTGCAAGTCCGCTAGGCGTTAGGGAGATACGCCTAACGGACCCTAACGCCTAACGGACTCGCGTATCTCCCTAACGCCTAACGGACTTGCGAACTGTTGATTTATGACACACCCTCTTGTGGACCTTCAGCCCGTACTTGAACCACATGCGAAAGTTCTGTATATTTATAAATACGCAAGTTGATATTTGTTCACTTGCGATACTTAAGTAAAGAAAGAAATTCTACAGCTCTATCACCTCCAAATCATCAGGAACGAAGATTCTACCCTTGAAGTTCTCGGCAGCTTCACGGGTATAATTTTCTTTACGATTAGCGAGCGTTTTCTCCTCCGTATGATACAGGATAAGATTCTTCACGCCCAGTTCCTCCGCCAGTTTTCCGGCATCAAGCGCCGTGCTGTGGCATTTCTCATAAGGCTTGAACGTATCGCGGTCGGCATAGAGGCAGAATGCCTCGCACATCATCCAGTCAGTCCCCACTATGTAGCGTCGGTTCAGCTCGTTATAAGGCTCATCGCCCAGACACGCCAAGACCAAAGGCTTACCCGAATCATCAGAAGAAGGCAGCTCAGCTCGGAATCCGAATTGTTTCTCCTTAGTAGACTGAATATCAAAGCATTCCAGCTTCATATCCCCCACTTCGAAACAATCGCCATCTTCCAGCTGATGGAACACCACCCTTTCAGCCACCTTAGCCAGTTGCTTCTTGGCAAGAATCATGTCGATGATGGTCTTGATCACCTTCATCACCTTGTCGTTTCCATACACATGCAGCAATCCCTTGTAACCCTTGCATTGTGCCACCATTCGGATTACCCAGATTACCCCCAGCACGTGGTCGGTATGCGCATGTGTAACGAAGAGGTGATGAATATCAGAAATCTGAACATTTACCTTCTTCAGCTGCGCCAGTATTCCGTTTCCTCCGCCCGCATCCACCAGCATTAGGGTGCTGGGAGTCTGGAGCACAAAACAGGTATTATAAATCTGGGAAACCGTAGCATTTCCCGTTCCGAGCATCGTAATTTGAGTCGTTGTCTTATCCATTATCTTATCCATTATCTATTTGATTCACGTCCGCAAAACTACTCATTTTCTGATAAACCACCAAGAAAAAGCCCCGAAAACTTTGCGTATTCCAAATAATAATCTTAACTTTGCGGCATAAAAACAAAAAGCAGGTTTCGATTATGGCAAAAATAGAAAGACAAAAGCGAATCTATCGCAAGCGCATCCCTTACGGAATGCAGAATTTCGAGGATGTTATCAAGGAAGATTGCTACTTTGTTGACAAGACTCCTTTCATCGAGAATATAGAAGAATCAAACAAATATTTCTTCTTCATTCGCCCTCGCCGTTTCGGCAAGAGCCTTACCCTCTCCATGCTCGAAAACTATTACGACATCAACAAGAAGGATAAGTTCGAAAGCCTCTTCGGCAAGCTCTACATCGGAGAGAATCCTACCCCTGAACGCAACAGCTATCTCATCCTTCACCTGAATTTTGCCATGATTTCAGCAGGATTGGATAATTACAAAAAAGGACTTGACGCCCATTGCAGCAACAAGTTCAATACCTTCTGCAGCAGATACGCCCACCTTTTGCCACCGCACACAAAGGAAGAGATGAACCAAAAGGAAGATGCCGTTGCCCAATTGGGATTTCTATGCGACAAATGTGCTGAAGCAGGCTTGAAGATTTATCTCTTCATCGACGAATACGACCATTTTACCAATCAGATTCTTGCCCACAAGGAGCATGAAACCCGATACTGCGAGCAGACTCACGGCGAGGGATATCTGCGACATTTCTTCGACACAATCAAGGGAGCCGCCGGAGATTCTTTGGGCAGAGTTTTTGTTACAGGAGTAAGTCCCGTAACCATGGATGACCTGACCAGCGGTTTCAACATCGGTACCAACTATTCCCTGTCTCAGGAGTTCAACGAGATGGTGGGATTCACCGAGGAGGAAGTGCGTGAAATGCTGGCTTATTACTCTAGCGTGCTGCCATTTCACCACAGCGTGGATGAGCTGATAGAAGTGATGAAGCCATGGTATGATAATTATTGCTTCTCAGAAGAAGAGTACGGCAAGACAACCATGTACAACTCCGTGATGGTACTCTACTTTGTAGATAATTACATCCGCAACGATTATGATATTCCGAAGAAACTGGTGGAAAACAACATCCGCATCGACTACGACAAGATTCGCATGCTCATCCGCCATGACAAGGAGTTTGCCCACGATGCCAGCATCATTCAGGATATCGTGACCAGGGGATTCACCACGGGAACCCTGATGGAGAATTTCCCTGCCGAGCGCATCAACGACCCAGATAATTTTCTGAGTCTGCTCTTCTATTTCGGCATGGTAACGATAGACGGCACCTACCAGGGCAACACCCGCTTTGTGGTTCCCAACGAGGTGGTGCGCGACCAGATGTACACCTATCTGCTGGATACCTACAAGGAGAACGACCTCACCTTTGAGCAATACGACAAGACCCAGCTGGAGAGCAAGTTGGCTTACGAAGGCGCATTCAAGCCCTACTTTGCCTACATAGCCGATTGTCTGAAGCGCTTCTCCTCCCAGCGCGACAAGCAGAAGGGCGAAGCCTACGTTCATGGTTTCACTCTGGCGATGACGAGCCAATGCAAGTTCTACCGTCCTATTTCTGAACTTGACAACGATGGCGGTTATGCCGACATCTTCCTGCTGCCCCTCTGCGACATCTATAAGGACATAGAAGATTCCTACATCGTGGAATTGAAATATTGCAAGCCGGGCACCAGCGATGAGCAGCTGAACCATCTCTTCGAGGAAGCCTCAGCCCAGATAAGGCGCTACGCCAATAGCGACATCGTGCACAAATCCGTGAAAACCACGAAGCTTCATCAGCTCGTTGTGATTTACCGGGGAGCAGAGATGGCGATGTGCGAGGAGGTGGAATAAATAAAACGGAAGAAAAGAAAGTGGAATAAAAGACATACAGAAAGAAAGGGCAAAAGCATCATACCATATATTGACAAGGTAATGCTTTTGCCCTTTTATCTTTAACGGATAATGTATTTCAAAACGCCGATGGTAGCAATCTTGGCTTCATTATCCTCTGGAATTTCTATGGTCTCGAAGCCATCTTTATTGAGTGGCTGCAGTTCTATCTTTGAATGAACTTCCACCCCTTCTTCGTTCACAGTTTTCTCGCTATGAAACTTTTTGATGGTATATTTTCCGCCATATTCCTCGTAATATTCATTTACCTGCGAGAGTACGATTTCTCCCTCCCTTGAACCTCCATGATAACGTTCAAACACGCATAAATCTCCATCCTTAATTTTCGGCAGCATCGAGTTACCCTTGGCATGAACCACGAACATTTCCCTATTTGGAGTGAATGGTAATGAGGATACATCCACCCATCCTTCCGTCTCCGGCTCCTCATATTCATCGAAGTAACCACAGGCAGCCTGGATGGAATACAGAGGGAGAAAACGGGTGAAGCGGTCGGAAGGAGAGATGCTATGAAGAATTGCTGTATTCAAGCTGTCCCCATCCATAAGTACATCAAACATATCCTGCATCAATTTCCAACCATCTGTACTACCAGGCTGATAGGCATATTCCTCATTATCATTATAATACCATGTACCATTAGCAGCTATTACAATACCGCCAACGTAATTTATTCTGCCTTCAGCCAAGTTGTTCAACATAGAAAGACGCTTCTGCAAAGCTTCAGCCTTGTTTTTCGTGTCTTTAGATGCAGCCGTCTGACCTCCTTTGGTGTCAAAGATGCCGATAGTACCATCCGTCTTTTTGAAAATCCAGTCGGGATAGAAAAGTGCTTCTTCTTTGCGTTCTTCGCTAAAATAACGAATGGCAAGCCAATCCTTACCGCTATCTCCATTCTTAAACCACCATTCTATACCATCCTGACCCTCAAGATACTTGTAAAAGCTCTCTTCCGTTTTTCTGCCAGTATAGTCTTGCCCCAAGAAGAAAGGATGCAACAGGCATTTCTGCTCCGTCAACTCATCATGTTCTTCTGTATAAGAATACATCTTCTTCAATACAAAAGGAACACTCTGCCGTTTTCGGTTTTCCTCTCTGCGCTTACGTAATTGTTCTTCGAGCAAAGGATGGTATGCCTTAAGCGTTTCCGTGATAAGGCGTCTGAATATACTTGAAGCAGAACCGTTTAATGCATCATGCAAGAAAATACGATACCATTTATCTTCGTCTTCATTCTTCAGAGCATAATACTTGAACCACAAGCGTATGGCACTTTTCAAAGTTGGAACAGAACGCACGATGTTTCCCACCTTGCAATCATTATCTGATTGCGAACGCAGGATTTCCACCAAAGTGAAAGTAAAGAGTTTCTGCACATCACTCCTACTCCACTCGCGCTCTACCCCTTTAGCTTCCTTGAGGTTGATTCCAATATTTTCGTAATCATAGAATTGAGCATCTGAAACTATCTCATGCGCCAAATTTCCCTTCAAGTAGAGTCCTTTAGTTTCTAGTTTCCTTTTTACAACATCATCAAACACATCCTCATCAGTAATGCCGAAATAGCGATTGAATGTATCAAACAGACATTGTTGGAATTCACCCGATTTACCCAAATCTCCATAATCTACACGCGACAGCATATCTGTCATCAGATTCGGGTCGATGATGTAATCTTCCCCCTTTTTGTTGTAAGAGATAAGCGTTTTTGGCTTGTTGCCCATTCCGCCATAATCAGCCTCTGTTACAGCTTTGCGCGAGAAGTTGGTATAAAGATAACCATTACGGAAAACCTTAGACACTTCTTCGTGCATGATTGGAACACGGAGAATTCTACCGATGGTCTGAGTACTGAAAATTTCAGATTTAATATCACGAAACATAACTAAAATCTGAGCACGGGGACAATCCCAACCTGTACCGGCTGCAGTTTTAAACAGAAGGTATTCGTATTCGCTATCATTCCGTTCCAGCCCCTCAGGCTTAGCCTTACCAGTAAACCAGGATGCAATTCTGTTTGCCTTTACCCCCTGCGAGATAAGATATTCTTTCGTAATCTCTTCCTTGGTAGGCTGCCCCTGTTCTTTTAAGGTTTCATCATCATTTGGCAACTGGATGATAACTAGCGGATTCACGTTTTTGCCGAAAGCCTCAATCTCCGCTTTAAGTTCCCTGCGCTTTTCGATAGCAAGTTTCAGCAGGACATGATCTTCATCTTCGCCTTGATATTTATCCAAATTCTCTTTCGTCTGGGTAACGATGCTCTCCTTGATCAGCCCTTGTGCTACCACATCTTCATGCTTTATTACCACATTCGAGTCATAATCTGCAGCTTTTGCCATCACTTCAGGAGGCGGAGTAGCAGAGACATGAATGCAGATTTTCGGGTCGAGTTTGCTAATCACGTCACGATTAGCAGCTTCGGTAACATTCAGATGGCACTCGTCGATTATAAATACTATTTCCACGCCGTTGGCATGGGTATTCTCAACAAAATCCTCGAAGTATACTCTACTCTCATGTCGCTCATCTGGATTTTCCGGTCGTCTGTATATACGGTTTCCGGCTTTCTCGCTCACCAGTTTTTGCCAGTTGATGAAAAGCACATCGTTTTTCTGCAGAGCCCCAAGGCTAAAATCTTCTATCGTCAACAATCGCCCATGCTTACTCGTAGGGAAGTAGACATCAAACTTATGCTTGCTCTGCATGGCGAGGTCGTCGGAGAATGTGATCCATACATAAGCCACCTCTCTATCCCAATCTGGCTGTTCTGCCATCTCGCAAATCATCTTCTGAGTCATATAAGTCTTACCGCTTCCTGTAGGAGCTTTCAGAACAACAGGAATCTGGCGATCTCCATGTCCCCATAATCGCTTTATATTAGCCACCAGTTTATCAACGGCTTCTATCTGAAAAGGTATCTGTTCCATACTTTCTTAAGCATTTAAAGATTTGTAAATATCGAGGATAGGCTGAGGAATACTCTTCAGATTTACCCCAGAAAGATATTCGAAATAGGAATCGAAAGAACCGACGTCGCCCCAACTGAAAATATATACATTCTTCACGCCCTGAAGCTGCTCTACTTCATGAACAAATTCGTTGAAATATTTCGGGCGATAATCTTCTTTAAAATAGATTGCCGTCCATACATCATGATTTTTGTCCTTAAATATCTGATAGCTATCAGTTTTCTTCATTTCGTAAAGCGTATTCTCAGCCAAGGCCAGCAGGCATCCAGCCTTTTGGGCAAGGATTGTCTTGTCATGGTCTGTAGCCTGATTGGCCGTACTTGTTCCTACGAAAGAAGTGCGATAGTACTTGAGAGAATTGCCGAGAGGTGGACAAGTTTTCTTTTTCGAAATCTCTCCTTGCAGCACAAGCACCCCATCTTTAACATGCACATCAAACGAATGATACAACTTTTCATTCTCCTGCTTTATTTCGTCTATCCTTGCAAGATAATCAGGAACTTTCTTTAATGATGTAGGAGTCAGCTCTTCCTCAAATAATACTTTCGAAATCTTTTTGTCTGTCACATATCCGCCAATAGCATTTTCGATACGTTTTCTTGTTATCTGTGTAATAGTTTCGAATCCAGCATTAAAAACGCCCTTACAATTGTTCTTGGCTAACTTCTTGCCTTTTTTGATTTCATAAGTCTTTTCTGGTGCTTGAACTAAGATTACCTGACCTGTATAGCCTCCATCCAAAAAAGCATGACCGGTAGCCCCACTACCGGCAAAAAAATCTAGAACAACAAGATTTTTATTATTACCTTTAGCTATTTTCAACAAATACTGTATAAATGCAATCGGCTTCTTTCCGCCATCAAAAGGAACGCCACCTTCTGTTCCAACCAGATTGAACTCTTGTTCAAAATCCAAGAAATTAGGATATGGAATTTCTTTTGTGTCATTTCTCTGTAAAGGTGCTCCCTGGAAGTAAAATCCGTTTGCGTGAGAACTATCGCTTCTAGAGAGGAAATATCTACCATCCCTGCCATCATCCCCCATATTAGGGACCTTATAAATTACCCCAAAATCATTATTTCTTTCTTCGAGGTAGCTCATGTGAAATCTTCCGGAACTATTACCCGTCTTTATAGAACCACGAATATTTATTTTCTTAAGATGTTCAAAACTTGGTTCATATTCTACAATCCGATATTCTCCAGGATGAAAGACTTTTACTTTCTTACCTCCCATCATAATTATTTCCGGATTATCTATCAACTCCTCAATTTCATAAATATAATCTTTAGGATCAGAATTATCAACTATACGTTTACTGATGTTAAACTTGTCTGACTTCCTATACATCAAAAGCAATTCTGTTGTTTCGTGCATAGGTTTATCACCTTTAAGAATTCTATTCTCATGACGCACTTTTATTGTAATAGTGGTAATATAATTAGAATAACCAAAAACACTATCACACAGCAACTTTAAATTAGCATATTCTTCCTCATTAATGCTGATATAGATAACTCCATCTTCTTTCAACAAAGAAGATGCGAGTTTCATTCGTTTATCCATAAACGACAACCAAGAACTATGGCGTAACGGATGATTCTTTGGCAACTGGGTACCATCAGGATATTTATCAAGGAATCTCTTATCCTTATACGTAAACCCATCACTACCCGTATTATAAGGAGGATCAATATAAATTACATCCACCTTACCTTGATGCGTATAATTAAGGCAAGTAAGAGCATGATAATTATCACCTTCTATGAGTATATGAGTAGGTTTTCCATCATCTGTCGTGATGGAAAGATCTGGTACTTCCTCAAGAATCGGAATAGCATTTTCTCCCCCAGCTTCAAAAGCTTCAGGCACATCTATCCAATGAAGTCCAAAACGGTTATCTTGCTTCAACTGAGCATTAAGATAAGCCACTTCACCCTCCAAATCTTTTATTTTTCGATGTAGTTCATCAATATTGTCTGCCATATTCTGATAGTTATTAATAGCTGCATACAACTATCATCAGGCTACTCACCAAGAGACACAAAAGAAGGGTGTGAACGATTCTTAAGGTCTTCCGTGGCAAGCGTAGGAAAGTCTGAACCACCGTCAAATATAAGAATGCTCACACCCTATATCAGGCATGAACATCGACTCTACATATTTGACGAGAGGCTCACCTATGCTTACCACAGATGAAGCCAACCATTATTGGTGCGGTCGTATATTCAGAAAGAAAGTTTCCTACGCTTTTTCCGGAAGACCACAATAATAGTCAATGCTTTGTTTTTACAAAAATGTCTGGAAGCGGCTCCTGCCGAATCCATCCGCAAAGGTACGAAGAAACTGGCAAAAAACAAAATGAAAGGGGATTTATTTTCATTTTTTACCCAAATACAAACGAATAAATATTAATTTCTCACACTTTACAATAGGATTTTGCCTATTAAGATACTTAAAATGCCTTTAACTCTGCAAGGCATAGGTTACTTGAAAACTCCAGAAGAGGAATGTGGGTACTACTATTAAGAGATGACAGAGAATCACAAACGAACTTTTGATGATTGCGAGGGTGAAAAGAGATAAAACGGAGTCGAGGCTTTCTAGAGGAAATGGGGACTTCGGGGGTGCCGGTAACAGGATCAAAACAGAAATGATCTTCTGGCAAGCGTTCCAGTTGTTCCAATTGTTCCAAATAGATTTTCATAGGACAATATCCCTTTATAGAGACTCTATAACTACTTAATATATAGATAGTTATATATACAAGAAGGTGGAATGGAACGCTCAAAAAATTAATTGGAACAACTGGAACTGGAACGCTCCGCCCAACCCAACTTCTCTCTAAAAGGCTCATAATCAATAAATTATACAGAAATATAGACTAAGAATTTGAAGTACAATATCCCCATTTCAACCGCTCCAACGATGAAAAAGCCGGAAAAAGGCACCGAATAGGTGCAACTTTTGCTCTTTCAGGCATCAAAAGACATGCAGGAACCCTTATTTCCGATGCTCTTCCCGATACTCGAAGTGGAGATAAATGGGGCTATTTTTCAGCATTCCGCCCTCAATTAGGAGAAATCATGCCGTATGAAGACCTATCTTGTTGCCGATTCGGGCTATCATAAGGAACAACTGTCCAACATCGCTGAAAACATCTGTCCCAACTTCCGTGAACACGAAGAAAAGAGATTGGAGAAAAATGTTCTGCTATCGCACGGCATCGCACGCTATCGCACACCTGACAAATCGGGATTTCGTATCTTTGCATCGTGATTCAGAAAGCGCGCAAAATTACTTGCCCAGTTGGAGAAAAAAATCTCCCTAATTGGGAAAATAAAAAGGCCTGATTTAACCCGATAAAAAAAGAGCCCCCAATGCGGGAAAAACATCGGGGGCTTTTATATTGATATCAAAAATCCTTAGTAAGGAAACAGAAGCGGAAGAACGAAGGTCATCACAACGCCGATGATAATCTGCAGAGGCAAACCTACCTTCACGTAATCCATAAACGTATAGCCACCCGCCTTCATCACCAGCGCATTAGGAGGCGTGGAGAACGGAGAGGCAAAGCACATGCTGGCGCCCAACGTAACCGCAAAGAGGAAGGAATAAGGACTCACACCTACCTGCCGGGCCGCCACCAGGGCAATAGGAGCCATCAGCACGGCCGTGGCGGTATTGCTGATGAACATCGTCATCAGAGAGGTGGTGAAGTAGATGCCTGCCAAGAGAGCCGTAGGACCCATCGAACCCAAACTCTCTACCAGTCCCTGCGAAACCAAGGCCGAAGCACCCGTCTTCTCCAGCGCCGTAGACATCGGCATCATGGCAGCTATCAGCACGATACTCTCCCAGTTGATGGTCTTGTAAGCCGCCTCCACATTCCGGAAACATCCGGCAAAGACGGTCAGCAGTCCGGCGATGATGACCGCCGTGACCGGAGCCACAGGAATGAAATCGAACACCATCATCG
>OJJU01000569.1_pt1 | contig 13400 bp, 8 predicted proteins | sample 1596141 | NCBI WGS metagenome assembly OJJU01 (sample SAMEA4350150, study PRJEB24818) | metagenome | biome: human; feature: gut; material: faeces | place: Denmark | collected 2013-09
CCGTCATGTGTGTATAAGAGACAGTGTCACTCCCCTTTAAAACTCTCCCCAGGAGAAGGGACTGCTTGTTGTCCTCCGCACCCCGACCCCCGAACAATATGCTTACGGCTTCTTCTGTTTTTCCCTCGACGCTTCCAGCGACGCCCGGTATCTACACCTCTCTATTCGTCGGCCGCGTCAGATGGGTATAAGAGCCAGACGTGCGGTCTCGCCGATGACAAGGACGTACACTTCGGCAGAGTCGGCGGGATGGTCAGACTTGGCATCAAAGCGGAAGTCAGCCACGCGTTCCTTATAATTGGCAGACAGACTGCTCTGCTCCACGGCAAGTCCGAGATTATAAAACACGTTGACGGGGAACATGTGGTCCTCTGCACGATATGTGAAAGGACGGTCTTCACCCTTCGGATACATCACGTAAGAGAGTCCTGCCACCACGACTCCAGCCGCCATACACCACAGCGCAGCACGGCGCATGGCACGGCAGAACGCCGCCTCTGCCTTGTGATGACGCGCCCATGAGAAGGAGGCAAGCACGAGGAGAGGCACGTAAAGCACCACAACGCCAGCCACGGCAGGCACCAGATTGTCAAGCAGTTCGAGCATCTCGCCGGGATTGGACGTCACAAGATTAAGGAACATGTCCACGGCTATCACTCCACGTCCGTAAAGATAAATAAGCACCAGCTGGAAGGCAGCGAAGAAGATAAGCAGGAAGACGCGCCACACCTGACAGCCCGTCTTACGCGACAGCGCCATCAGCCCGCCGTAAACACCCAACGGCAGCAGCACGTTGGCAAGGCAAGCCATGAACGGCATGCGCTCCGTGAAGCACAGCGCCACGTTGGGCACGGCAATGGAGAGCACCGCATAGAAATAAAGAAAGCGGGGCGAAAGCAGACGACGGAGAAAGGTCGTGAGCCTGTTATTGTGAGAGTTGGTCATACTATTTGAAAGTTGAAAGCCCTAAAAAGCCTCGTTGATATTGAATATGAATCCTTTCTGTCCGTGCTTTCCGAATCCGTAGTCGAGTCGGACATTCACGTTCTTCTTGAATTCCCAACGATAGCCCACACCAAAGTTGGGCAGGACATGCTTCATTCTGAGGTCTGCAAACTTGGGGAACACCGTACCTGCTCCAGCCCACGCCACGACACCGTTGCGTCGCCATACATGCTGACGGAGTTCGATGGTTGCCTCTATCTTGTTCTTGTCGCGATAACGTCCCTCGTAATAGCCTCGCATTGAATAGCTGTTGCCGAGGAGTGCCATCATACCCCACGAAGGATTGCCGATATTGATGGTGGCGCGGCAGTCGGCAGCGAGAGTAGCTCCCTTCCACACGGGTATGTATCCGCTTGCACGGAGGTCGGTGGTGGAGAAGGCATAATGATTGCCGAGGAAATGCGGACGAGCCAACTCCATAAGCGAGAGATAAACGCCCGAATGTGGAGCCGTGAGATTGTCACGCGTATCGTAGAGGAGCGTCACGCCCACACCGAGATTGAACGTCTTCGTGCGCTGACCTTCTAACAGCTCGGGGCGCTCTATGTTTCTGCCTTCGATGTAGTCGATGGAGAGCGTCGGACCTATGAACAGCCGGTCGGCGGTCTGGAACAGCCAGCTCGCCTTCATCTGCGCCTGCCATCGTTTCATGTCGCTGCAGTTGTCATCGTTGTCGCCGTTGGCATATCCCATTCCCCAGAAGTCGGTGGGGAAGGAATAGAAGTAAGTGGTGTAGTCGATGCGCTGCTTGTCGCCGGGGAAGATATGCGTGCCACGGATGCCGAGCATATAGAATCCGACGGTAGACACGTCGCCGAAGAGCGACACGTTGCTTGGCGGCTGGAGCGTGTCCTGCGGGTTGGAACGATAGAGTCCGGCAGCCACCAGACCTATGCCGAGCTTGGTGTCCGTGCTGTAATGCGGTCCGCCGATAATACTGAAGTCGAACCGACGGTTCTTCTTCTCCTTGTTGGCGTCGTTGAAATAGTCGAGAAATCGAGTCATCAGACTGCGCTTCTTCTGCGGCAGCTGGTCAGCTACGGGCTGCGCATGCACGACTGTATCGGCTGCGGCAAGCGTCATGGGCGTTGCCGTAGCCATAGTGTCGACGTATATGTCTTTCTGCTGCGCCGACATTCCCGTTGGGAAAAGCAGGTAGAGAAGCAGGGGTATGATTGGCTTCATTGTCTAAAGAATAGTTTAGTTAATACACCAGTCCTACGTTGTCCACCCAGAAGGTGTTGCCCACGGTGCCGACATAGGCTCCGCCGTGGCTGGAAGAGAACTGCAATACGAGGTGTGAGGGCGTTTCGTCAGCGTCAGCCCAGCCCGTTTCTCTCACGAGAACGCTCTTGCCCTTGGAGTTTCGGGCGTAATCCGTGGAGCGCAGTCCCATGGTGGAGGCGTCATAGAAAGGCTTGTGCGTGATGTTGCCGTAATGTATTTCGTACGTGGCACCGTCTATCCACTTGCCCGTGGTCTTGCTATACTTCACGACAAGCGTTCCGACACGCTTGGCTGTGATGTTGCCTTGAGCGTCCTCGTGGCGCTTCTGGAGGAAGAGCACGGTTATGCAGCAGTCCTTTCCTGCCACCGTAGTGGGCTTGGAGAAGCCGGTCTGCTTTATGCGGTTGGCGTTTCCGGGCACCTGCACACGATAGTCATAGCGCAGCGCCTTGGGACGATGCGTGAAGGGAATGCCGAAGTTGAGCGCCTTGGGACCGTCCTTCGTTCCTGTGATAGGCTCTTTCATGTCGCCGAGGAATATGCTTCCAGCCGCCAACACCTTGATGTTCATCATGCCAAGGACGCGGCAAGTCTCGATGTGGGTCACCATCTTGGCGCAATGTCCCGAGCCGTGATGGTCGCGATAAACGGAGTTGTTGGTCTTGACAACGCCCATAACCTTAGCCATGACGTTGCTGGTTCCCCACGGCGAACCGCCGAGATTGGTGTACGGATTGTTGCCGGTAAGGGCACGTGAGGGGCCTATCTCGTAGAGCGTCTTGGTGTTTCCGCCTATCACAGCCGACTCGTGTATCTGACGTGTTACCCATGTGTCGAAGTTGCCGTACTTGAAAAGCACGAAGTTGCCGTCTGCACTTGCCGTCAGCGGCATGAGCAACAGGGCGATGGCTGCAATGGCAGCCTTTCTTATTAGTGTCATCATCTTAATACTATTTTTAATAATAATTACATGTTGTCGATGGCGCAAAGTTATATAAAAAAAGCGGTTGCGAAACTTTTTAAAACACTAAAGTTTCCTGTTTTTAGACATTAATAAGACAATATATCTTAAATATGACTTATTGACCAAAAATGGGTAAATACGTAACATCAAACAACAATCAAGTTGAGAATTGAGAGTTGAAAGTTGATAAAACTGCATTAGTCTTGCTCGGGTGTCTACCGAAAAGTGTAACTTTGCAGCATGACGAAATACAATACACACACGCTGCCGTGTGGTCTGCGTGTAATACATCTTCCAAGCAGCTCACCCGTGGTATACTGCGGGTATGCCGTGGCAGCCGGAACGCGAGACGAAATGGCGGGACGGGAGGAGGGAATGGCGCACTTCTGCGAACACATGACCTTCAAGGGCACCGAGCGACGTGGCTCGATGAAGATTCTCGGCTATCTGGAGAGTGTGGGCGGCGACCTCAATGCCTTCACCAACAAGGAGGAGACGGTCTATCATGCCGCCGTGCTTAAGGACGACATCGACCGTGCCGTGGACCTGCTTACCGACATCGTCTTTAACAGTACGTATCCTCAAGCGGAGATTGACAAGGAGGTGGAGGTGATAATCGACGAGATAGAGAGCTATAACGACTCGCCTTCCGAACTCGTCTACGATCTCTTCGAGAACGCCATATACAAAGGACATCCCCTCGGACACAACATTTTAGGGTCGGCTGACCAGCTGCGAACTTACACTACGGCGGACGCAAAGCGCTTCACCGCACGTTATTACCGCCCGGAGAACTGCGTGTTCTTCGCGTATGGCGACGTAGACTTCGGTCGGCTGGTGAAGCTGTTGGAACGTGCCTGCCCATTGCCGGCGGGCACAGCACCGGTGTTGCCCATCGTGGAACGACGCATAAAGGAGGCTGCCGAGGGCGCCACTCTCCCACCCTACGTGGCGCAAACCTTGGAGAAGCACATGGACACGCACCTCGCTCACGTGATGCTCGGCACCCGTTCGTACGGCATCAGGGACAAGCGCCGCATAGCTCTCTACTTCCTTAACAACATCCTCGGCGGACCGGGCATGACGGCAAGGCTCAACGTATCGCTACGAGAGAGAAACGCCTTAGTCTATACGGTGGAGAGCATGACGCAGAGCTATTCGGACACAGGACTGTGGGCGGTCTACTTCGGTTGCGATCCGAAGAACGTCAACCGCTGTCTGCGCCTTGTCCGCCGCGAACTTGACAAGGTGATGGAGAAGCCGTTGAGCAACGCTGTGCTGAGAGCTGCGAAGAAGCAGATACGCGGACAGATTGGCATAGCGTGCGATTCGAGGGAGGCTTTCGCGCTCGACTTTGCCAAGACATTCCTCCATTACGGCTGGTTGAAGGACGTGACGGCGCTCTGCGAACGCATTGACACGCTCACGGCAGAGGAGATTCAGGCTGTGGCAAGGGAGACTTTCAGCGAGGAAAACCTTACAAGAATGATGATCAGATAGAATATATTTGCATTTCTAACGCTCAATACTCCTCGTTCAGCGCACTATGAAATCTCTTGTGCGAAATTCTTGAGTTTTGAGCGTGCAGCTATAGCATACTGACGCACAGCATGTTATACAGTAAAGAAAAGAAATGTGCAATGAATGACGGAGCTAAACAAGCATTATAGGGGCGCTATAGAGCCACTTTTGCACTACAATACAGCCTCTGTTGTCATACAAAAAAGCCTCTTTTCCATTCCAATAGTGGCTGTATTGGAGCGGAAAAGAGGCTTTTCTTATACATTATAGGGTCAACAGCGAAGCAAAACCGTACAAAAACGGCAAGACAAATCTCTAAAACCGATTTTTATTTTGTAACATGTTTTTACCGCCTGTACGATATTTGCATTTGCTTTTTTTACTTCTTTACAATCTTCTTGCCGTTAACTACATAGATGCCCTTCGGGAGCTGTGCGAGTGATGTGGCGTTCTTGCGAACAAGACGTCCGTCCACTGTGTAGACATCGGCAGGATGCTGGGCATCAATGGTGACGTTATGGATGTCGGTCTGGCAAGCTTCGTCGTAAGCTGCGGTAGACTCACCACCTGCGTATACGGCAGAAACACTGTAACGTGTAGCCTCAGCATTGGGGTCGAAGGTCACGGTTGTGGATGTGGCATCGGCTGGCAATGTGGCAATAAGCTCGTCGTTACGATAAACGTTATATCCCTTCAGCTTGCCGTATCCGGCATAATAATAGACGTCGTCAAGGAGCATACAGAATGCGTCATCCTCCTTTGTGGTGCAGCGGATGGCGAAGTAGTTGGCACCGTCGGGGAGTTCGGCTGTGAACGAGTTCCACTTGCCGCCTGACTGCGTGAACGTAGACAACTTCTGGAAGTCGGCATGGTCGGCAGTCTTGTCCGAATAGAGCACCTCTATGGTCTGCGGATAGCGGATTTTGGTCATGTCGGGCTGTCCGTTGTTGGCCCAGAAGAGGATGGTCTGTGCCTCACCTGAAAGCATCGGAGAAATAAGCCAGTCGTCTGTATCGTAGTATGTTCTGCCGTCACGGCTATACATAGACATCAGGCACTTCTCGCCACTGCGGGGAGCGATGGACGAGTTCTGCGAAGTGATGCCGGGCTGGATGGCTTCGGGATTGAATACGATGTACGTATAGTTCTCGCCCTCATGCGGGAAAGGCATGCCGTATGTTGCCCACCAACCGCCCGTGGTGTTACCCTTCTTGCCGGTGTAAGTGGTCCAATCGCCGAACTGATTGATGGTCCAGCTGTCATAATCCTCGAAATCCTCGGTCACACGCTTGTTTACACTCTTCGGTGTGCTCCATGTCATGGTGAGCTTGTTGGCAGCCTCATCCTTTGACGAGCTGAACGATGCGGGCATAGGCACGTTGGAATCGATGACCTTAGCCTCAGCGTAAGCCGTATTGTCAGCCTTATACTCGTCAGCGTCGTAGGTTACCGTGGCCTTAAGATTCATCTTCTCAGAACGGCTTGTCACCGGACTGATGACGTCCACCTTGAATGTCTTCTCAGCAAGAGGCTGCAATGCCTCGCTTACCTTCTGCGAGAACAGTTCCTTGTTGCCTGAAGTCAGGGTGACGGTGTAACCTGAAGCTGCCTTTTCGCCGCTGTTGGTGACGGTCACGCTTACCGGAGTCTTTACGCCGCGATGGATTTCTGAAGGTGCAGAGAGAGCCACAGAGAGGTCGTTGGTGTAAGTATTGCGCACGCAAACGTCGTCCAACTTGAGAATGCCGTAGAGGGAAGCGGTGGCCTTGAAGGTAATGATGACGTAAGGCTCTGACGCCATTGCAGCAGGAATGCTGAATGATGTGCGGTGCCAATCGTCTGCCTTACCTGACACATTGTTGTAGTCAACGGTACCGAGGAGAGTCTGTGTGCCGTCGGGTGTGGAAGCATACACGTCGAGGACGATGTCCTTGTCGGCTGTTCCGCTGTGATTGAACGTCACGATGGGCTTTGCAACGCCACCGAGAGCAATCTTGCCCGAGCTGATATCGGCTGTGCCTCCGTTCTTGTATGACGTGAATGAGAGGCAGTTGTTGTCGCCGTCAGATGATGTCTGCGTGTTCTGAAGGAATCCCAATCCGTTCTCTTCGTCAGCGGTAAGCGACCACCAAAGCGGTGCGCCTGCCTCTGTGGTGAAGCCAGAACGGAACGGAAGCTGGTAAGCAGCGCCGGTGATGACAGCCGGTGAGAGAAGCGGTGTGCTCTCTCCCTTGTCGTTCTTTGCAGAGACAGCATAGAGACGGAGCTGCTGAGCGCCCTCCGTTGTGGAGATGTTGTCGCTGTAGGTGTTGTCCTTCGGCGAATGGAGGAGCTGCAGGTTGGTCACGCCACCGTTGGAGCGGGCACGATAAACGTTGAACGTTACGTCGTCCGTGATGACTGCGCCACCATTGGTGCCACGTGCGGAAGCCTTGTCCCATGTGAGGTTTACGGAGCTTTGCTTGTCATTAACCTTCAGTCCGGTGGGCACAGCGGGAACGTCAAGACCGACGTACTGCGAAACAATCTTAGGTGTGCCGGCTCCTGCGGATGTGTACGCTGTAACGGTGTAGTTGTTGAATCCGGCTACGGGCGATGCATCCTCGCACGTTAGAGTCTGACCAGCCTTGCCAGCACCGAACTCCTTAACGGTCTGTCCGTCGCGTGTTACGATGGTCTTGGTGATGGCGCCGACGGTGTTGCCAGCCACGTTCTTCTCAGGGAGACGGAACGAAACGGTGGCGCGGAGTGCTGCGTTCGGATCGGGAGTGACGGTGAAGTCCTCCACAGCAGCAGGTCCGTTGAGCACGCCGTTGTCGAGAATCTCTATATCGTCAACGAAGATCTTGCCGGTTCCTGCCTTGCTGATGGCGTGGATGCCGAGATAGAATATCTGGTCCTTTGATACATTGAATGTGGTTTCGAGCGTCTTGGCGTTATTGCTGTCGGTAAGCTTTGTCTCTGGAGCCACCACGTTGGTCATTCCTGCCACAGTTGCCGCGTTGCCCCACTTGGCCTCAACGTACTCTGCATAGAGCGACATTGAGTTGCGTGCCTTGAAGCGAACGGTGTAAGAATGGTTGGCACGCAGCTGTACGGGAGGAGTGAAAAGCCAGTCGTCGGCTGTCTTCTTGGCGTCAGTCGACTCGTACTGTGCGCACATATTCTTCTCGTGCCATGACCAAGTGAATTTGTCGCTGTTGGCATCAAGGACAGTATAGAGGTCGAAGTCGTTCTCCGTGTCGAACGATTCGTTGTAAGGAGGCTGGATATTGTCGCCGAAACGCACGGCTGCCGTGCGGCGTTCCTCACCGCGCTTCGTACCGTTGACGGGCGTAATGCCGTAATAGTAATTGCGCAGCTGACGGTCTGTAAAGGTCTCAGAGAATGTCGTGGCGCTTGTTCCGCTTGCCACAGTCGTGCCGTCAGGATAGCGAACGACGTCATACTTGAGCGTTCCGAGATAACCACCGTTGAGCGTTCCGCTGGGCGCTCCCCATGTAACTGTGGACTTGCCCGTCGATTCGTCAATCTTGAGACGTGCGAACGACACCTGCTTGGGCTGGTCGTAGCCCACGAATACGGACGTGGAAGCCTTCTTGCTCTTGCCTGCGGCATTTGAGAGCGTCACGGTGATGTAGTTAATGCCCTCCGGCACGGTGATGTCATACGAGGATGTCGATCCTGCCTTCATAGTTCCGTTGAGAACCTGCTGTGTGCCGGCGTGAACCACGTAGTCCACATTGCCAGTAAGTGCAGATCCGCCGTATGTCTTGGAAGGAGCCACGATGGATATCTGTCCGGTCGTGGAAGCGCCGTTAAAGCTTACAGAGATAGTCGGTGCGGCAGGTGCAGCTGCGTCCGGAGTGGCTTCAGGGACAGCCAGACCGTAGAACAGCTCGTTGTGGGGGAAGTCTGCCACGAGTGTGGCAAGTCCGGTCTTGAGATCGACGGTGTAGAGAGCGCCGTGCTTATTGGCGTCGAACGAAGCCCAATAGAAGGTGTCGTCGTCCTGATCAATCTCGCCACTTTGTCCGAAACTCTTCTCTGACGAAGGCGCTACGTAGACTCCGGTGGGACCAATCTTGGTCTCCTCGCCCGTCTTGGTGTCTATCTCGTAAAGGAATCCGTCTGTGGCAACGGCATATACGCGCTCTTCTGAGCTGACGCCCATAGCCACATACTTGTGTGTGGACGGCGCAATGGCTGTGCGCTCCATCTTGTCATAGTCGATTACGCCAAACTCGAAGCTGCTCATGTCGTTGGTGTAGAACTGTCCGTACACCTTTCCCGTCAGCTGGCTTGTGGCGGTCTCCGTGGCAAGGAGCGACATTGACGTCACCTGCTCGGGGGCGAACTCGGAGTGCCAATTGCTCTCGGTGTCGAGGCAATAGTGAGTGATTACGAGCGAATTGCCGTTCTTCTTATAGTTGATAAGATTATACTTACCGTTATAGAGAGAAGAACCACCGTTAGGAAGCATGTTGCGTTCCTCTTCTGTACGCAGGTCGCGGAAGTTGGAAGCTGTTGCGGCATCAAATGCCATGAATCCGTACTCCTGGCTTGCCGTCGGCCAAGCATTGGCAAAATACATATAGCCCCATAGGTCGCGCGATGCGGCGCGTGCCGCTGCCTTCAACGGACTGAGGAAGTTGGCTGTGGCAGTCCGTGCGACGTTAGCGCCCGGCTGTGCCATTCCCGGCTTGCTTACGGACGTCGCTGCCTGCGCGTTTGCTGCTGTCATCGCAAGTGCGAGGGCAACAACGGAAGAGTGCAGCATGTGTAGATGTTTTTTTTTCATAAACGAAAATGATAAGAATAATTATTCAATGATTTGTAATAGTGTTAGCTAAACAATTAGGCTTTAACGGCTTATGTTGTATTTCAGAATGCAAACTTACACAAAAAAGACGAATTATATGGATGTTTTCTAAACTATTTTATGTAAGTTTGCAGAAGAAACTCTGAACATAACATATATATGAGATATGGGTACACTGAATGATAAATACATACGCTTTGACTGGGCTATCAAACGTCTGCTACGACAAAAGGCCAACTTCGACGTACTCGAAGGATTTCTTACCGTGTTCCTGAACGAAAAGGTGGAGATACTGGAGATTCTCGAAAGCGAAGGCAACCAAAAGGATGAGGACGACAAGTTCAACCGCGTGGATATCAAAGCGAAGAACTCGAAGGGCGAGATTATAATCGTGGAGGTACAGAACACGAGCGAGCTTTATTATTTAGAGCGAATACTCTACGGGGTGGCAAAGGCCATCACGGAGCATATAAATCTCGGAGATACATACAAGGAGGTGAAGAAGGTCTACTCCATCAGCATTCTATATTTCGACCTCGGAAAGGGTGCTGACTATCTGTACGTCGGACAAAACAAGTTTATCGGCGTACATACACACGACCAGCTGATGGTCAGCAGTAAGGAGAAAGGAACCATCGTGAGAAAAAGTCCTTCGGAAATCTTCCCTGAGTATATCCTCGTACGCGTAAATGAGTTCAACAAGGTGGCTGTTACACCACTCGAGGAATGGGTGGCGTATCTGAAGAATGGCATCATAAAAGACGACACCACCACACCCGGACTGCAGGAAGCAAGAAAGAAACTACTATACTACTCGATGACGGACGCAGAACGCTATGCCTATGACGAGCATATCAACGCCGTGATGATACAAAACGACGTGCTCGGTAATGCACGCGATGAAGGAATGAGACTTGGACTGGAACAAGGAATAAAACAAGGAATAGAACAAGGAATAGAACAAGGAATAAAACAAGGAAAAGCGCAAGGTGTTAACGAAGAAAGACAACGCCTCTCTAAAATGATGCTCGGAATGGGAGAGTCTGTTGACAAGATAGCCATTTACACCGGACTTTCTAAAGAAGAAATAGAGAAGCTGGGCTGATAAAAGATTGGACTAATAAGAAAAAATTAGGGTGTATCAAGACTGAAGCTACTTCAATCATGATACACCCTAATTATATATTAACGAATATAGTTGGCAAACTAAGAAATTATCGCATTGCATAGAAAGATGCGCCGTACTGCGCCATGTTCACCTCGAAGAGACCTGCCTCATCGGGAGTTACTGTAATGTGGCGTCCGTCCTGCAGGTTGGCTTGGATGGTGCCGTCATCGTTGAAGCGGAATATCTCGGTCTTCTTGCCGTTCTGCACCTGCGACCACGAATCCGTTTCTTGATCATAGAGGAACTTCACCACTTCTCCCTTCGGGCTCTTCACCTCGTAACCGTCCTTCAATGTTGTGACAGCATAGATGAGACCGTCCTTGCCGGTGACGTTCTGAGTCTTGCCGATGTTCTGTGCCATCGGATTGCTACCCGACCAGAACTCTATGGTATTGAGCACAAGGGCGTCTGCCACGCAGCATACTGCATAGGCGGGCGAGATGATGATAAAGATGATTTCGTTGAGGAACTTCGAACCAGTGGCATGAGTATTCCATTTCGCCAGTCTGTTGAAAAGCGAGAACGAACCTACACACGAGCTGGTGAGTAACGTAGCGGCGAGTAACATCACCGACACTTTGAGATACTTGATTTTCATAATAGTCGTGGTTTAGATTGTTAGTAATAATGCAAAAGTAGCTTTTTTATTTTATTTATGCCTATATCTATCCACTTTTTTCTATTATTTCGTTACTTTATTGTCAAATTGACCACAACTCCTACAGTTTCTGCTCATAATTCAAAATTGAATAACTCAAAATCGCAGGCGAAGCCGAGAATAATTCAAAACTCAAAACTCCTAATTCCTAATTCTTAATTCCTCTTCATACTGTAATATCCGAACCTGCATCTGAGGCAGTCCTTGCGCTCGCAATAGCGATTGTGGAGCTGTATGAGCGACTGCGTGTCGGCTGCGTTATCGGCAGAAATGCCGCACTCGCGCCATAGACGGATGTGAGTGTTGTCCTCTGGGGGCAGAGCCTCGAGAAACTCTGCGGCACGTGCAATGAGCCGTTCGTCCTGACGATGGCGTCCGTAGGCGTGGAGCATCGACACCACGGCATTGATGATTATGACGTCTATGGAAGAAGACGAGAGACGCTTGGCTGACTCGGCGCTCTCCTTTCCGAAGGTGTAATGCGTGCGCCAGTAGTCGCCAGCTTCGGTCTGCAGCGCCTTGCGAACGTCGTCAAGCGTGGTACAAGCCACGATGTTGCTCAGGTCGGCACGTCTCGAACAATAGAGCGTGGCGAGCTGTGAGAGGCGGATGTAAGGGAAATTCTGAGGACGCAGACGCATGAAGCGCCACGTATGGCGGGTCATGGAGACGAGATGAAACTTATGTGCAAGGTATTTCCATTCGCGTTGCAGACGGACGAAGTAAGGGTCGGCAAGCGCCAAAGCACGCTGCTTGTCGTTCATGGCGTCATCGTCAAGCAGTCCTGCATAGCCAAGGAAGAGGGCTTCCACCTGAAACGAATCGTCACGATGGTGAGCCACCTGCATAAACGGCAAGCCGGAAGCCCACAGCTCGAAAGCTTCGCTATTGACTCCGAAACCAAATCCGCGGGCTATAGTGGCGAAGAACGCCTGCTCCCACGACCCGCCCGCAGCCTTTACGCGCTGATCAATTGCATCACACTTGCTGCTGAGACGTTCGGCTCCGAGCGCACTCATCCATGAATGGACGGCAAGCGAAGGCAACTGCATGACCGTGTCGCGGCACGGCGGATAGCGGTCGAAGGCAAGCAGACGACGATAGTTGGCGAGCACGTGCTGCGGCACCTCGAGCTGCACCTGCGGCAGGTGGTCGCCACGTTCCGTCACGACATCGGCATCCACCACAGCCGCCACGTGCAAGACCACGTTGTTGTACGCCGCGTCGGTGTCGTGACCATGCAGAAACCAGTCGGCAGAGCGCTCGTGTATCTCCACATTGCCCACCCACATCACGCCGTCGATGCGCACCTTGGCGTTGAAGAAGTCGGGTCCGGCGTGCATGTTATGCAGTCCGGGGTCTATCACCTCCACGCTGCGCCCGTCGGTAGTTTGCAGTTCGGCGAGCGGCAGAATACGATGCTTCCATATATAGTGCAGTAGCTTTTCCATAGACATTCGGATTTTAACGACCTCAAAGTTACGTTTTTTTTCACATTGAAAGTGGTTTTTATATTCAAAAAATCAGTAATTTTGTAAACAGAACCAATTAACTACATAAAGAAATGAAACGCTATCTACTGTCAGCCGCTGCGCTCTGCTTCGCAATGGCAATGAGCGCACAGTCGCTCTTCGTGGGATCATACAACATACGCTACCATAATTCGGACGACGACCGCAATGGCAACGTGTGGAAGACACGCTGCAAGGTGATCTGCGACCAGGTGAACTTCGAGAGTCCCGACATATTCGGCGCGCAGGAAGTGCTGCATGCGCAGCTCGGCGACCTGCTCGGCGCGCTTGACGGCTACGACTATATCGGCGTGGGCCGCGACAACGGCAAGACAAAGGGCGAATATGCCGCCATATTCTATAAGAAAGACCGCGTGAAGCTGCTCAACAAGGGCAACTTCTGGCTGAACGAAACGCCCGACAAGCCGAAGCTGGGCTGGGACGCTGCGTGCATACGCATCTGCTCGTGGGGCGAGTTTGAGCAGGCAGAGACCGGTTTCCGCTTCTACTACTTCAACCTGCAC
>OJJU01000573.1_pt1 | contig 13353 bp, 9 predicted proteins | sample 1596141 | NCBI WGS metagenome assembly OJJU01 (sample SAMEA4350150, study PRJEB24818) | metagenome | biome: human; feature: gut; material: faeces | place: Denmark | collected 2013-09
TCCGCCGGGTGGGAATGTCTGCCAGGGAGTCGTCTTCCGCGGCAGTCCGGCGATGCGCGCCGAGTACTTGTTCACGGCTTTGCGGAACATGAGGTAGAAGCACATCAGCACAAAGGCCGTGATGAGCAGCAGCCACCAGAGCCTTTCCGTAGGCATTGCCAAGTACGCCTGGATGCCTTTGACGGCGATGACAACCCCCGGCGCTCCCCAAAGGAGGGCGGCGATGTAATAGAGGACTTTTTTGTTCATACCTGATAGTTTATCTTGCGGCTATCTGTCTGACATTTACCAGGGCTTAAGGTTGACAGTCTGGTAGAATGCCTGGGCTTCCCTCACCAGGGAGTCCGCCGGTGTCTCCTTCGGCGTCTCGGTGTGGCTCCACGGTCCGGTCTCCCTCACGTCGAACTGCCGGATGCGGCGAACCGGCGAGAGGACGGTCAGCACATCATCACTGTAGTAGCCCAGATCCTGGTAGGTGGCCATGAACGCCCGTTGGTTGTAGTCCGGCGCGAGGATGTCCCGGCCGTAGAACTTCGAGTCATAGGAGAAGTGCAACAGGGAGAAGATGGTCGGCATCAGGTCAATCTGGGAGCAAAGCTTCTCCACCCTCCGAGGCTGGATGAAGCCCGGGGAATAGACGATCGCCGGGATGTGGTACTTGTCCACCGGGATGCTGGTCTTGCCGGCGCTGGAGGCGCAGTGGTCGGCCACGACGATGAACACGGTGTTGCCGAACCACGGTCTGCGCGAGGCCTCGGCGAGGAACTGGCCGATCGCGAAATCGGTGTACTTCACGGCGGCGGAGCGCGACTTCATCTCACCGTCGTAGGTGATCTTCCCTTCCGGGAATGTGTACGGACGATGATTGCTGATTGTGAATATGATGGCGTGGAACGGAGTCCCGCTCTCGGCCTTCTTGTCGAACTCCTTCAAGGCCACCCTGTACGAATCCTCGTCGCAGGTACCCCAGATGTTGCTGAACGTTATGTCCTCCTTCGGATAACAGTACTTGTCGATGATCTCGAAGCCGTTGCCGGAGAAGTAGGCGCGCATGTTGTCGAAATAGCTGTCGCCGCCGTAGATGAACGAGGTCGTGTAGCCGTTCTCCCTCAGCACGGTGCCGGTGGAGAAAAGTCCGGCGTTGTCCGGCCTTTTGATAAGGCTTTCGCCGGCGCTCGGCGGAATGCAGAGGGTCAGGGCCTCAAGGCCGCGGACGGACCGGTTGCCGGCGGCGTAGAGGTTGTCGAAGACAAGGCTCTTTTCAATGAGCGTGTCCAGATTCGGAGTGATGCCGTCCTCATTGCCATAGGCGGCGAGGAAATCGGCGCTCAGGCTCTCGACGGTGATCATCACGATGTTCTTCCTGACAGGCGGAACGGAGTCCCTTATCATCCGCACGGCGGCATCGGCCGGCTGGTCTGCCTGCCGGACCGCGGAGCCAGCCTCCTCACGGACAGGAACCTGGCCGCACAGCGCGAGCTTGAGCCCCAGCGCCTCATCCTCGGGAAGCATCTGATAGAACCTGTCATATTCAAGAGTGCTGCTGCTGTAGGCCTCAAGGAAATTCCAGCATCCGTTGCACTGCAACTCGGTCGCGTAGTTATTGGAGCTCTGGAGGTTACGGTAGCTGAAACGCAGCCAGAAGAAGCTTCCGGCGAACAGCACCGCATAGATGACGAATGTCGCCAGGAACTGAACGGCTCCTCCGTTGCCGGACTCGCTGAAATCCTTCCGCCGGAACAGTCGCCAACAGATCAGCACCGCCACAAGAAAGACCCCGAGGAACATCGGCACGATAGGATATGATTCCATGATGTTCCCGATCACCTCGTTCGTGTAGACCAGATAGTCAACCGCTATGAAGTTGTACCTCACGCCGAACTCGTTCCAGAAGACACACTCAGAGATGGCGTTCACTATCATCAGGAATATGTACAGCCCCATAGTGAACAGCAGTCCGGCCTTGCACCAACCCTTCCTGATGTTCGGGATGAACAGCCTCAGGCAGAACGCGCCGAGAAGCAGGAGGGAGAGCAGACGGGCTATCGTCGGAACGACGGAACCATATTCAGTGAATATGTTGGATGGCAGCAATGAGTAGACCGCGAAGGCGAGCAGGGCGGCTCCGATAATGTAGCAGAGCGGCTTTTTGTACTTGGCGTCGTTCAGCGTGGCCTGCACCACCATCGCCGGTGCGAGCGCGAGCAGGGAGAACGCCACATCATTGACAAAGCCTAACAGAAAGATCTTAAGCCATTCCAGCGCCGTGAATCCGATGACGGTAGGCGGAGTGAACAGCAGCAATATTCTTGTGATGAAGCCAAGCGCCACGGAAAAGGTGATGAATACCGGCGCGAAGTACCTGAACCAGTCGTGGACTTTTCTGGTCTTGTCATAGTTTCTTAAGCAATTTCTGTCCATAAGGAGAAATGATTGATGTTTATCAGCTGCGAAGATAAGAATTTCCGACGATTATTGCTAACTTTGTGTAATTATGCGTAAATCATTCATCTTGATGAAAAGACATTTATTCTGCGCCGTCGCGGCGGCGATTCTTTTTGCTGTCCTCCCTCTGGAGGCACAGATCCGTGGATTCCGTCAGGAACAGTTGAAGGAATGGGAATTCAGCAAGGACGGCTCCAATTGGGAGACCGTGGCCGTGCCGCATTCCTACAACGCCGAGGATGGCCATTCTCCTTATTACTACCGTGGCAAGGCGACTTATCGCTGTGATCTGAGGATCACAGATGTGAAGAAGACATATTATCTCTTTTTCGAGGGTGCGGCTCAGGCGGCCGTTGTCAAGGTCAACGGAGAGCAGGTAGCGGCCCACAAGGGTGGCTACACGCCTTTCTCCGCAAACATCACAGAGTCTTTGACCAGGGGTGTCAACAGGGTGGAGGTGATTTGCGACAACTCTGAGGACCTGGAGATGGCTCCTGTCACTTCGGACTTCAATAAGAACGGCGGACTGCACAATCCGGTCTGGCTTCTGGTCATGGATGATGTCTATTTTTCGCCGGAGGACTACGGAATGTACAGGCTTCGTTGCGAGACTCCGGTCGTGACCAAGAAGAAAGTTGTCACCAATGTCAGGGCTAAACTGGTCAACGCGGGCAATCGGGACGCGGACATCCTTGTGCGTGTCCAGCTTCTGGAGGCCAATGGCGCGTTGGGCTATCAGGCTGACCGCGAGGTCCTTGTCAAGGCGTTCTCTGAATATGACTTCGACCATGAGTTCATCCTTTCCGGCATGCATCTTTGGGAAGGCATGAAAGATCCTTACCTCTACACGATCAGGGTCGAGCTGTTCAAGGGAAAGAGGATGATGGACATCGCCGAGACAAAGGTCGGTTACCGTTCGATAGGGATGGATCCGGAGAGAGGATTCCTTCTGAACGGTCGTCCTTACCCTCTCCGTGGCGTGGCGATGCATCAGGACACTGATGGGAAGGCCTCCGCGTTGACTCAGGCTGACTATCGCCGCGACTACCGCATCGTCAAGGAGCTTGGGGCGAACTTCCTGCGTCTCGCCCATTATCCGCATAACGACTTCGCGTTCCAGCTTTGTGACTCTCTCGGAATCATTGTCCAGACGGAGATTCCTTGGGTCAATGTGTGCGGAACCAACGCCACACAGGCCTATTTCAACAATCTCCACCATCAGATGAAGGAGATGGTGAACAACCTCTACAACCATCCTTCCATCGCGTTCTGGGGAATGTGGAACGAGCTTGACACCTGGGGCAACAACAATGACCTCCAGGGACCGCTTGACGCGGAAAGGGTAGCGAGAGAGACCGAAAGGCTCTATAACTTTACTAAAAAACTTGATCCTGACCGCTTTGTAGGCTTCACGGATTGCTCGAATCTCGCCCGTGAAGGCTATCCTGAACTAAAGGGTGACTTCTGCTCCCAGAATCTTTACTTCGGCTGGTACAGGACACCCAACAATTTCGACGGATTCACGCCCACGCTGAAAAAAGTCCGCGGCCTGAGACCTGACTGCCCTGTCAATGTCGCTGAATATGGCGTCGGCAACAATCCGTTCTGTCAAGTATGGAACCCTGCGGACGCTGTCCGCGACAAGGAGGACGACTCAAAGCATTATGAAGAATACGCGAACCGTTTCCACGAGTCGCACGTCCGCCAGATCAAGGCCATGCCTTGGCTGAACTTCACCTCCGTCTGGGTGCTGTTCGACTTCCCGGTGGCCAACCGCCAGGAAGGTTACATGGATTCCGAGGACGGGGTCAAGTTCGTGAAAAACAACGACCGCAAGTACATGAATGACAAAGGGCTTGTTACCCGTGACCGCCAGACTAAAAAGGATGTGTTCTACCTGTACAAGTCCCTTTGGAACAAAGATGAGACCACGGTTCACATCACCTCCGGCCGTCTCAAGTACTTCCCTGCCGGACAGGATCTCCGCATCAAGGTCTACAGCAACGCAAAGTACCTGACCCTTTACCAGAACGGCCGGCTTATTGATCGCATGGTCAGCTCTGAGGAATCCTCCGGTGTGGTCTGGACCTTCCCCGCCGTCCGCCTGAAGACCGACGAGGACACCTTCAAGGTGGTCGCCAACGACGGCACCACCGACCAGATCGTCCTCCGTAAAGCCAGATAGACTCCCGGCCGCCTATGCGCCCTTTTATGCCAGCCTCTCCGGCACCATAAAAGGGTCGTTCGTAACAGACTTCTTCCAAGAGTTTGCCGACGTGAGAGAACCGTATGGTAAAAAAGTTTCCTTTCCGGGAACCTATGATGCAAGAAATGCGTATCAATAGGATTTATATTGTCAGAGACTAAAAAACTATTGAATTATGAGCACCAGACATTTATTCCTTCCGTTTCTGATCGCGCTGGCAGGAATTGTCTCCTGCAATCAATTGCTTCCTGACGATCAGCAGGTGGCCACGCGCGGCTATGTGACCGTAGACAAACAGCACTACTGCAACCTGACCAATGTCAAGGGAAAAGATTTCGAGGGAAACCAGAAGTGGGTATTCTATGACGGGAACGACATTCGCGTCAAGATGTCCGGATGGCGCTGCCGCTGCGGCGCACCAGGCCACATCAGCTTCAACGTTTCCTTGGTGGAACTCGACCTTCCCGGAGTCGCCACAATGTACATCCCTCTGGAGCGCACCGAAGGGGATCATTATGTGAGCGGCAACAAGTCAGTAACCGGAGCCCATCTCAACCACTATCATGTGTCGAAGGACGGCCGCTTTCTGGAGTTCGACCTATCGATCACCCTGTACCGTGAGACAAAGGGGGACATCCGTATCTTCTATTTCGGCCCGATCCTATGACACTCCCTCAGAGGCCTCACTGACATATGCCGGACGAGCCGGCAAAAAGAATGGCGAAAAGAAGGTGACCAAGTTTTTTAACCTGGCCACCTTCTTTTTTTGTCATATAAGCGGAACTACCTTGAAATCTTCATGTTGCCGACATTGAATCCCCATCCGCGACCTTGGGCATGAGTAACTTTTCCGGCCGTGTTTCATCTTCCTCAACATTCAGAGTGCCAACAACCAGACCCAGGGTCTTCAATGCGACACTTCCGCACCTTTCCGTCGCCCAGGATCACAGCAGAAGACTCTCCCGTGAGCAAATCGCACTGTTTCGCTCACGAGACAACCTCGGAAGACACTTCCGTGAGCAGAATGCGCCGTCTCGCTCACGAGACAACCTCGGAAGACCCTTCCGTGAGCAGAACACGCCGTCTCGCTCACGAGACGACCTCGGAAGGCCACTCCGTGAGCAGAACGCGCCGTCTCGCTCAAGAGACAACCTCGGAAGACCCTCCCGTGAGCAGAATGCGCCGTCTCGCTCACGAGACGACCTTGGCAGACTCTTTCGTGAGCAGAACGCGCCGCCTCGCTCACGAGACAACCTCGGCAGACCATCCCGTGAGCAGAATGCGCCGTCTCGCTCACGAGAACGACTCGGAAGACCCTCCCGTGAGCAGAATGCGGCTTTTCGCTCACGAGACAACCTTGGAAGACACAGACAAGCCTTTCCTGTACCAATCCTATCTCCTGGCCACTTTGGTACACCAGACAAGCCTCTCCTGTACCAATCATATCTCCTGGCGACTTTGGTACAGAAAGTCTCCTCTTAATCCAGCACCGAAAAGAGATGGCGGCTGAAAGTCTCCTCTTAGCCACCATCTCTTACTCTGAAATCCGGAACTACCTTGTAATCTTCATGTTGCCGACATAGAGTCCCCACTCGCCGTCCTGTACGATCGGAACCGGGACACCGTCAAGGTTGTTCTCGTAGTGAGGAGCCTTGAGGTAGGTGTGGGAGTGGCCGCCTACGACAATATCCACGTTGCGGGTGCGGCGGACAAGCATCTGGTCCAGATACGGCTCGTTCTCGAAACCGATGTGGGTGAGGGCGATCACAAGGTCGCACTTCTTCTCGGTCTTCAGGTACTCGGCCCACTTGTTGACCACCTCCGAGTTCTCATAGCCCGGAATCCGGTCGGAGACATCCTTAGGGACAAGGATGGTGATGTCCGGCATAAGGCCGATAATGCCGATCCTCATTCCGGCTTTCTTCAGGATAGTGTACGGCTTGACATACTGAGACAGAGACACTTTCGAGAAATCATAGTTGGCGCAGACCACAGGACACTTGATCTTGGCAAGTCGGCGCGCGAGCTCATCCACACCGTTGTCGAACTCATGGTTGCCTAAAGTCACGCAATCGTACTTCATCGCGTTGATCAGATCGATCTCGATGTCGCCTCCGAGCACGGAGAAATAGGACGTGCCCTGATCGAAGTCGCCGGCATGGAGGAGCAGCACGTTCCTCTTTCCGTCAGCCTTCACGACACTGTCGCGGTAGGCGGCGCGCTCGATCACTCCGCCCATACCCTCATGCTCGCCTGAGCGCTCCGGCTCAAGATGGCTGTGGGTGTCATTGACGTGGAGTATGGTAAGTCTCTTCTGGGCCGCGGCGTCGATGTTAGCGATGGCCGCGAGCAGGCATATTCCTAAAACAAAACGTCTCATTTGCTGTCCCCCTCCTCAAGGATTGTGATCCAGTTCTGGTTCTGGTACTCGATAGGCTTCCCGGCGGCGGTGAGGCTCTGCACATAGGCGAGCATCGTGTCGTAGAGGTAGCCGTTGCACATTATGACCTCCTCGGCGTTTCTGGCCACCTTGTAGCCGTCGCCGCCGTCCAGAAGGAAGTTGAGTGTCGCCACTCCATAGAGCCTGTCATCGTCCAGCGGTTCGCCGCCGATGGTGGCCGAGACAATCTTGCCGTTCCTGGCCACGACCTTCACGCCACCGACGATCTGGAACGTGGAAGCCGCCATCTGATCCAGCAGCGCGCGCACGTCACGTCCACGCAAAGCCACGTAGCAGAGGTTGTTACGAAACGGAAACATCGACATTATGTCATCGTAGAGGACCTCTCCCGCCGGCATGTCGATCCGGACCCCACCTCTGTTGGCGATACCGATGTCCACCCTCTTGCCGGTGCTGTCGGCGGTCGCGCGAATCAGCTCGTCAATGTACCAGTCGTAGATCTCGCACTCCGGATAGGTGCGCACCATCTCACGTGTCGAATGGCCGATGACGGTCTTGACCTTTGCCATCGCAGGCTGGGCGTCAAGCATTATCCGGGCCACATTCTTCACAGTCCCCTTGCGGAACTTCCTGCCGTTCGGCGCATAGTAGGCACATCCTTTTACCGTACCCATCGCTTCCTCAACGTTCGATGCGTTGGAGGCCACGACACCTGTGCGGTGGCCGTCAACCGGATCCGTCGTCCAGGTGATTGTCCGCTCCTGCGCGCAAAGGCAAAGCCCTCCCGCCAGGAACATGATCATAATTAGTGTTTTCCTCATAAGTGAATATTAACATGGTTAATAAAGTAGCACATCATCGCGGCTGCCCGCGGCGGTGCGACGGACAAGAAGCTATTTCATCCTCAGCCACTTCCACAAATCCTTGAACGTCGATTTCTTGCCGAACATCAGAATTCCCACCTTGTAGATCTTGGCGGAGAGCCAGGCACAGCCGAAGAAAGTCACAAGGAGCAGGACGATCGAGACCACAAGCTGCCACATCGGAACCCCGTAAGGGATCCTGGCCAGCATCACGATCGGCGAGGTGAACGGAATCATCGAACCCCACACAACCACTCCGCTGTCAGGGTTCTGGAACGCCATCAGGATGATGAAATAAGCGATCATCAACGGGATGGTCAGAGGCATCTGAAGCTGCTGCGAGTCGCCTTCATTCTCGACGGCGGAACCCACGGCGGCAAACATCGACGCATAGAGCAGGTAGCCGAGGATGAAGTAGATAAGGAATGAGACTATCAGTTTCACCCAAGGAATGTTCACGAGCGTGCCGATGATGACGCTCATCTCGTCAGGCTCGCCGGCCACGGCTGCGGTCGAGTCGGCGGCCGCTCCCAGGGTGGCGGTTGTCCCGCCAAGAGCCTGCATCTGATCCGGAGAGACACCCATCGTCTGGGCCATCATCTCTGGGTTGCCGGCCATACCGGTGAGCATGTCCTTGCCTACCACACTTGTGGCGACGGTGACCAGCACGCCGGTCAGAACAATCCAGAGGAAGAACTGGGTCAGCGCCACAAGAGCCACGCCGATGATCTTGCCGAACATCAGGTCGATGGCCTTGACGGACGAGATCAGCACCTCTACCACCCTGCTGGTCTTCTCCTCGATGACACTGGACATCACCTGCCCGCCGAACATCATGATGAACATCCAGATGATGATGCCCAGAAGCATGGAGATGATCATGTATATCCCTGACTCCGAGACAGTCTCGTTGCCTTTTTCGTCCATCGTGTACTCCGTCACCTTGACATCGGCCTTCACCTCGTCCATAATCTTGGAAAGGTTGTCGATGCCGTACTGCTGCACACGGTACTCCTCTACCGCGTCATTGGCCTTCGCGGTAAGCCCCGAGGTGAACTCCACTCCGAGCGGGTCCTTTGAATATGTCTGGACGGAGACCGTCTTCTTGACGGAATCCAGCGGAGACACTACTACCAGGACATCCTTCCCGTACTCGTCCAGACGGGCCTTGACCGAATCGGGATTCTCGGAGGAATAGTCCGTGAACGTAAGCCGGTCTGTGTCCTGCAGGTGGCTCATCACGATGCCGGAGCGGTCAACCACGGCGACATCCTGCTTCCTTTCCTTCGTCCCGGCCATGATCAATCCGACAATTATCATGGTCGCCGCGAAAATCAGCGGCACAAGTATCGTGGTGACAATGAAGGACTTCTTCTTGACGCGGGTGAGATATTCCCTCGCTATGACAGTCTTTATTATTCTGAAATTCATGACTATGCCTCCTCGGTTACAAGTTTTATGAATATGTCGTTCATCCTCGGGATCAGTTCCTTGAACGAGTTGACGATGATGTCCTGACCGAGCAGGACAGAGAGCGCGTCATTGGAGGACACGTTCTCCCCGAGAGTCAGCACGGCGGTGTGCCGTCCGGCGTTGTCCTCGTCAGAGAGGACTTTGAATATTCCTTCGGCATCCTTCACCTTGTCCTCGCCGGTATAGACCAGCTCGATGTTGTTGTTGCCGTATTTGTGACGGATCTCGTTGACCCCGCCGGTGATCACAAGATGCGATTTGTTGATGAGGGCGATGTTGTCGCACAGTTCCTCCACGGATTCCATGTTGTGGGTAGAAAGGATGATCGTGGCTCCCTCGTCCTTCAAACGAAGGATCTCCTTGCGGATCAACTCGGCGTTCACCGGGTCGAATCCGGAGAACGGCTCGTCCAGAATCATCAGTGACGGCTTGTGCACAACGGTCGTGATGAACTGGACCTTCTGGGCCATACCTTTGGACAGTTCCTCGACCTTCTTCTTCCACCAGTCCTGGATTCCGAAACGCACGAACCACTCTTTCAAGGCCTTGCGGGCCTCGGCTGCGCTCATGCCCTTCAACTGGGCCAGATACATTGCCTGGTCGCCGACCTCCATCTTGCGGTAGAGTCCCCGCTCTTCAGGCAAATAGCCTATCTTTTCGACATCCGACTGCGTTATCGGACGACCGTCGAACAAAACTTCTCCACCATTAGGAATAGTTATCCGGTTAATGATGCGGATCAGCGTGGTCTTTCCGGCACCGTTAGGCCCCAGCAGACCGAATATTCCGCCTTTAGGGACGCTCACACTGACGTTGTCAAGCGCGACCTTCTCCCCGAAGTTCTTGCAGACATTCCTGCACTCGATAATATTCTCACTCATATACTTAAAATCTTGCTTGTCAATTCAACGAGCAGTTCGCCCGGAGTGGCTTCCCCGGCATCTCCTCCTTTGCCTTTGTAGTCATATTCACAAAGAAGGGAGATCACCTCCATCGCCTTGCGGACCGGGTAGTTGGCCACCGCAATGTCATATTCCTTCCAAAAGTAAGGGTTCACGCCTTGCAGGGCGGCAGCGACGGCGGTTCTGTCCGGGTATCGGTTCTTTTCCTTCAACGCGGCGTATTTCAGGATTCTGGCGAAATGGGTGTAGAGGGCGCTGACGGCCATCGGCATCGCGAATTTCGCAGCCTCACCGATCCGGGCGGCAATGCGCAAAGCCTTCGCCCCGTTTTTCGCCGAAAGTTCCTTGGTCAGCTCAAACACGCTGAACTCACGGCTGATGCCGACATTCCGTTCGATGTCCGAGACAGTTATCTGCTTCGCTCCCTCCGGGAGATTCTTCAGCATCTTGTCGGTCTCGACGGCGATGCGGCTCAGATTCGTGCCGGCGGACTCAGCCAGCAGAGCTGCGGCCTCGGGATCGATTGACAGTCCCCTTCCGGAATAATACTGAGCGATCCACGAAGGCATCTCGTAGTCCCTCAATGCATTGGACTCGACAACAATCCCGTTCTTGGAGGCCTGCTTGTACAACGCCTTCCGTTTGTCAGCTGAAGCCCCACGCATCAAAAGCACCAGAACCGTGGAGTCCAAAGGTTTCTCGCAATAAACAGCCAACTTCTCCAGATCACGCATTGCCTGTGCGTCCTTCACCACAACCAATTGCCTCTCAGCCATCATCGGAAACCTGCGGGCAGCTGTGATAACGGTGTCCGCATCGACATCCGCCCCGTAGCAGATAGTCTCGTTGAAATCCCGCGAAGCCTCGTCAAGAGCGTTCTCGATGACAGCATCGCAGACCATGTCCGTGTAGTACGGTTCGTCCCCCATCAGCAGATAGACGGGGGCGAACTGCCCTGATCTCACAGAGGCTATTATCTCACGGCAACGGGTGCCGACATCAACTGTTCCTTTCGCCATTCAAGGCCTGGTTAGTATTTAAAATCCAATGTTTTACGAATATCCTCGGACGAAGCCCCGACAAGAATCCTGTAGTTGCCTTTTTCAGCCGCCCAATCATGCTTTTCAGCGTCGAAATAGCTGATGGCCGCCTTGTCCAAAGTCACTTTCACCTCACCAGACTTGCCTGGTTCAAGGAATATCTTTCCGAAGCCCTTGAGTTCCTTTACCGGACGCTCGACTGAGCTTTCCGGAGCGCTGACATAAATCTGCACGATCTCAGCACCGGCCACAGAGCCGGTGTTCTTCACCGGAACAGTGACGGTCAAGCCCTTTTCGATTGAGCCAGAAGTCTTAGGCTCGCCATATTCAAACGTGGTGTAGCTGAGTCCGTAGCCGAACGGGAAGGTCGGCTTGATGGAGCTATGCTCGAACCAACGGTAGCCCACGAATATTCCTTCCGTGTAGGTCTCGTCGTAGATGATCTTGTCCTGGATGCCCATCTTGACGGTCTCCTTGCGAGGGATTCCCGGGTACTGGATTTCAGACTGAACAGGATAATCCGCCAGCGTGGCCCCGATCGTGAACGGTAGTTTTCCGGAAGGGTTGACATCGCCTGAAAGCACGTCCGCCAGAGAATGTCCGGCCTCGCTCCCAAGATACCAGTCCTGAACTATTCCCGGAACCTTGTCAGCCCACGGCATCGCCACGGCGTTTCCGGAGATATTCACAACCACAAGTTTCGGATTGGCTGCGGCAAGAGCCTCAATCACAGCGTTCTGTGAATATGGAAGATCATAGCTTTCCCTGTCGTTGCCCTCGCTGTCCTGATGGTCACTCTTGTTCAGGCCACCAATGAATATCACGTAGTCGGCATCCTTGGCAGCCGCCACGGCGTCGGAGATCAGCTTTTCCGCCGAACGGCTCTCGCTAAGATCCTGACCTGTCGTCACCCCGTCGAACTGGCCGCTGGCATCACCGACATAACCACGCTCGTAAACCACCTTCGCATCCGCGAACCTTTCCCTGATTCCCTCCAGCGGGGAGACCTCGTTCTTGACTTTCAGAGAGGAACTTCCGCCGCCCACTGTCATCATCTTGACAGCGTTCTCGCCGACCACCAGAATCTTCCTCGCGTTCTTTATCGGCAGGATCCCGCCATCGTTCCTGAGAAGCACTATGGACTCGGCCCCGATCTTTCTGGCGGCGGCGATGTGCTCCGGGCTCACGAACGAGCCGAAAGGACGGTTCCTGTCCATCACCGTGCGGAACATAAGTCTTAAGACCCTGCGGACCTTGTTGTCAAGCACATCCATGGCATATTTCCCTTCATTGATTCCCTTGAGGAAAGGATCCGAAAGGTAGTAGTTGGCGTAAGCGTTTGAGAGAGACCAGCTAAGTCCGTTGGTAAACGTGCCGAACTCCATGTCCAGACCATTATTCACAGCCTGTTCCGTGTCGTGGGTTCCGCCCCAGTCACTGATCACCACTCCATCGAAACCCCACTCTCCTTTAAGGATGTCGTTCAAAGTGTACTGGTTCTGGCAGCACCACTGGTTCTTGTAAAGGTTGTAGGAACCCATTATCGCCCAAGCCTTCCCCTCGGTGACGGCTGCCTTGAAGGCCGGAAGATAGATCTCATAGAGAGTCCTGTCATCAACTGTCACATTGGTGGTGAAGCGGTTATATTCCTGATTGTTCAGCGCGAAATGCTTCACGCAGGCAGCCACGCCGTTGCTCTGCACGCCCTTGACATAAGGCACGACCATGCGGCTTGAAAGGTAAGGATCCTCACCCATATATTCAAAACTGCGCCCGTTGAGCGGGGTTCTGCAGATGTTCACGCCAGGTCCCAGAAGCACGTCCTTCCTGCGGTAGCGGGCCTCCTCGCCGATGCTCTTTCCGTAAAGAGCCGACATCTCAGGATTCCAAGTGGCAGCCAGCGCGGTCAACGCCGGGAACGCCGTGCAGGAATCACTTGTCCACCCGGCCTGACTCCATTTGTCCCAAAGCACCTCCGGACGGATTCCGTGAGGGCCGTCGGAAGTCCAGATCTCAGGGATGC
>OJJU01000574.1_pt1 | contig 13337 bp, 7 predicted proteins | sample 1596141 | NCBI WGS metagenome assembly OJJU01 (sample SAMEA4350150, study PRJEB24818) | metagenome | biome: human; feature: gut; material: faeces | place: Denmark | collected 2013-09
TTGCAGCAGGTCTCCTGCAGATGCGATACATCTATTCCATGCCGGTAGAGCGAATTACCAAATACTTTGCCGACAATGGGTTTACGTTAAGGAAAGCTACGGCAAACAAGCTGATTGCCAGAAGTGCTGATGTACTGGAAAACTTCTATAAGGCTATCTGCCAAGTAGTGTTGCAGCAGGATTATGTCTCGGCAGACGAGACATACCATAAAGTGCTGTTAGCCAAGACAAAGCCTACAGACAAGGGGTCGAAGAAAGGCTACCTCTGGGCTGTAAGTGCGCCTGAACTGGGACTTGTTTTCTTCGTATATGAGGATGGCTCACGCTCTGAGCAGGTCATACTTAACGTATTCTCAGATTATAAAGGTACCATACAGAGTGATGCATATGCTCCTTACCGGAAACTGGAGTCGGATGCTTATCCGGACATCATGAGAATCGCCTGTCTACAGCATGTCAAGAGAGACTTCATCGACTGCGGCAAGGAGGACAAGGATGCTCAGGAAGTCGTAGATATTATCAACAGGTTTTATCAAGAAGACAAAAAACATAAGGTTGGGGTAAATGGATGGACCGTTGAAGACCATCTTGCCTATCGGCAGTCATACGCACCAGACATTTTGCAGGATTTATTGGAGAAACTGGAGGAAATATCTTCCAGGAAGGATTTGCTGCCCAAGTCTACCCTGGCGCAGGCGGTCGGTTATGCCCTTAATGAGTATAATGCCATTTGTGACATCTTCAAAAGAGGTGATACGGCTCTCGATAACAACTACATTGAAAGGATCCAGAGGTACATATCACTATCAAGAAGAAACTCTATGTTCTTTGGCTCGCACGAAGGAGCAAGACGGGGAGCTATCCTATATTCTATAGCTATTTCATGCAAGTTGAATGGCATTAATCTGTTTGAATACATTAGCGATGTCATAGAAAAGACCATTGAATGGCAACCGAATACCCCACTGGAGAAATATAGAGACTTACTTCCTGACCGATGGAAAAAGCAGTAGCAGCATTTATTTAATCAGCTGTTACTGCTTTTTTTGAATTATGCAAGGTATAAACGCGGAGCCGCTTACATTGAAGTCTCATTGGCTTTTTTAACCCTATTTCTTCTCTATAATGATGGAAAATTGGGAAAAGTGCAGATAGTGGTGCCAATATAATCAGGATAAGTCACGGTAATGTGTCTACTTTTTCAGTTCATCAGTTGGTCTCTCTATGCCCTCCGGTTGGTCTGTTTGTGCCCGTCACACGGGCATCCGCAGCCCACCACGTGGGCATCGGCAGACCGTGTGCTGGGCAACTATTGCCCATAGCGTGGGCAACGAGTGCCCAAATATCGGACTCGTTTTTGGGTAATATTCTTTAGGGTCTTTGCGCTGTTTAAACTATCTTTTTGCGCTGTTTAAACTGCTTTTTCGCGTGCATCGTGCAGTCTTTAATGATACTTCTATAGCATTTCATGATACTTCCATGATACTTCTTTCTACTTTTTGCGGGAAGTCTCATTGAATGTAAATATCAATATATCAGTAATATAATATGGATTTTCCAGCGAAAAATGAGACTATGATACTTTTTTTGTAGAAAAAACTTTTATGTGCGCGTAATCGGATAGATGCTATTTCTTTGTTTGTATCCTAACCAGGAGGTGAAGATTAGTATGGAGAAGCTTCTTGCTGTGATTTATGATAGCACTCAGCGTACTGTCAGCGAGTGGATAATTAAGGAGGGATGATAAACTTATCTGTGTCTATGCTTTGTTTCTGTTTTTAGAATCTGGCAGCAGCTTTATGCAATATATTTAACTTCTGATAAGCCGCATTATCCGTTTGAACTGCCGAAGGGGTGGAAGTGGACGACATTGGGAGAAATCGGAGAAATTACTACAGGTAATACTCCATCTAAAGATAATAAAGAGTATTATGGTGGCAATATTCCTTTCTTTAAGCCTACGGATTTAGAGCAAGGTATTGATACAAAGTTTTCAAATGACAAACTTAGTCAATTAGGATTTGAGTCTTCTCGAAAATTGCCAGCGAATACTGTTTTGGTAACATGTATAGGTGCTACTATAGGAAAAACAGGTTTAATTTCCGTAGAAGGCTCATGTAATCAGCAGATAAATGCTATCGTCCCAACCAAGAGCATCATTCCTTATTTCTTATATTATGCGTGTGTGTCAGAATACATGCAGAATGAAATTAAGAGTAATGCTTCTGCAACAACATTACCGATACTGAATAAGGGCAATTTTTCAAAAATAGCCTTTCCTTTGCCACCATTAGAAGAACAAAAGCGAATCGTTTCAGAGATTGAGCGTTGGATGTTGTTTGTAAATGTTGTTGAAAGTGGAAAATCTGATTTGCAGAAAATAATTATTCAAGCAAAGTCCAAAATCCTCGACCTCGCTATTCATGGCAAACTTGTACCGCAAGACCCGAATGACGAGCCAGCCAGCGAATTGCTCAAACGCATCAATCCAAAGGCAGAAATCACTTGTGATAACCCCCAATATGGCAAGCTGCCGAAGGGGTGGTGTGAAACTCATATTGGAGATGCATTTAAGGTTACTATGGGACAATCGCCAGATGGGAGTAGCCTAAATCCTATAGATGGTATGGAATTTCATCAAGGTAAAATCCTATTTGGAAACAAGTATTTAAGAAAATCGAGTGTTTTAACAAATTCTCCAACAAAAATAGCTGATGCTGATACTTTACTATTATGTGTAAGAGCACCCGTAGGAGTGGTTAATATTACTAAGCAGAGAATATGTATAGGACGAGGCTTGTGCTGTCTTACACCAACCAAAGCTATCAACTTAGATTATGCTTTTTATGTGTTGACTACTTTTCAAGAAAAATTTGAATCACAAAGTACTGGTTCTACATTTAAAGCTATATCAGGCAGCATTATAAAGAATGAACAATTATGGTTACCACCGCTTTCCGAACAACACAGAATCGTTGCAAAAATTGAAGAGTTATTCGCTCAACTTGACAAGATAGAAGCATCTTTGTAAATACCCAGTTTAGCCATCGCAAGCCATATACTTGCGATGGCTAAATGCTATAGATATAGTTACCAAGTAACTACCTTGTCCACTATCTTCTGCTGTTCGCTTGCTGTGCGTCGCAGATAAATGCGTGTTGTTTCGATGCTCTCATGTCCCATGAGGTCGGCAAGGAGGGCAATGTCGTTGAAACGGTCAAGGAAGTTCTTGGCGAAACGGTGACGGAAGGAGTGTGGATAAACCACATTACGGTTAAGACCGTACTTTTCGGCAAAGTACTTCAGTTGGATAGCTATGCCACGAGTGGAAAGGCGGTTGCCTAAACGATTGGTGAACAGATAACCAGAGGTGATGTTTTGTCCTGTTAGCCATCTTTGGGCTTCAGTGCATAGCTTCTTCGGAATGTAAAGGCGGCGCATTTTACCTCCTTTGCTATACAAGTCAAGATAGCCAACCGCTACATGCTCAGCTTTGATTTGAAGCAGCTCGCTGACACGTGCACCAGTGGCTGCCATAAACCAAACGATGAAATACCATTCATCATAACCGTCTGCCTTTAACTTGGCTTTCAGGAACTTGTAATCGGCATCGCTGATTACGTTCTCCAAGAAGTTCTTTTGTTGCGCCTTTACAAACTTCATCTTTAGCTTCTCTTGTTTGCTAAACTCCAAATACTTATTCATTGCTTGCAAACGCAAGTTTACCGTCTGTGGTTTGAAGTTCTCCATAAGATAACCCTTATAAGCCAACAGATTCTTCTTGTTCACCTCCTTGTAATTATCAAGGAAATACTTCATCGTCCATAGGTACGATGTTACCGTGTTCTTTGCCAAGTTTGACTTGACCAAATACTTTTCAAATTGTGTTACCATATTGTTTTGTATTAAAATGAATGGTAACAATATAAGATGTGTGTCAAGAATGGGAAATCCCCATTGTAAGCCTTTATGCTTGCAATGAGGATTCAATCTTGTCAAAATGAACAAAAAGTTCTTCAATCTTTGCGACTATTCGATGTTGCTCGGAAAGTGGTGGCAAGGGAATATGTGTATTCGTTATTTTCTCTTTTGAGATGTTCGGCTGCGCTCCTCCACCGCCCATAGCGACAAACCTCTTTCGATTGGCAAGTAAAAAATAGAACAAAAACATTTTGTCACACATATAGTCTACGCAAGCGCAACAAGCTTGGTTTGTAGTAGCTGGCAATGCCAATATTCCAATTTTTCCAATAGTCGCTCCATACATGGCAATAAGGACGCTTCCGGTTGGATTTAGTTTGACAGAAGTTTCTTCCAAGGCCTTTCTCGTTATAGTCTCAGGTATGGACTTAATAACGCTATCGTTTAAATCTCCAGTTTTTAACCAAGGAATATCGCCATTGTAATAGTCTTTACGTAATCGGCTTGGAGTAGCTCCAGATTGCCAATTGCCAATATTTCCAAGTAAAGTTTCACACCATCCCTTCGGCAGCTTGCCATATTGGGGGGTATCACAAGTGATTTCTGCCTTTGGATTGATGCGTTTGAGCAGTTCGCTGGCAGGCTCGTCATTCGGGTCTTGCGGTACAAGTTTGCCGTGAATGGCAAGGTCAAGAACTTTTGCCTTTGCTTGCTTTATTGTAGTATGTAAGCTATATTGTTCATTATCCAAAGTTGTTATAATGGACAGCATGTACTTTGTTCTTGCTACTACTCTTTTTTGTTCAGCTAATGGTGGTAATGGAAATAATATCTGGCTTAACACACTCTGGTTCAAATTGTTCATAGTTGCCCCTACGCATTCTGTTGTAAGAATTATTTGCACATACGAAGACATATAAACAAGTTGGAAATACTGTGGCAATACTGATATTAAATGAAGGAAAAATGAACCTGTTCCGCAAATAAAGTCAACTTGCTCATTGCCTACAATAGTGCATTTTGTCAAATCTCCTCTACGAGCTAACACTATGTCATTGACTTCTAATTTATATCGTTCTAGTTCAATAGATTTGTCTTTTGATATATACATAATGTTCTTGCTTGATATAGTACCATTGACTATATTTGCAGGGTTTACAATAGGAACGCCATTAGCTGTTACGTAGTCTGATTTATGCACCATTGAGCCAAAAGGTCCTGTTGAGAATTTTGCACAAATGTCTTCTAAAGTTACCCATTCCCACCCCTTCGGCAGTTCAAAGGGATAATGCGGCTTATCAGAAGTCTTTGCAGACTTCTTTCCCTTCTTAATTTTTCCCTCTTTGATGAGTCTTTCCTTTTCAGCACGGATACGTTCGAGCAGCACCGATGCAGGCTCATCGTTGGGATCTTGTGGAACGAGCTTGCCGTGAATAGCAAGGTTGAGTATCTTTTGTCTTAATGCTTTTGTGTCCATTATTAATTCGTCTATTAATTTTAAGATTTATCTTCTTTTGAGAAGAACTGACAGAATTCCCTTAATTGTTGTTGCATTTTTTCTTGCGGAATTAAGATACGCTTATATTCCGCCACCATCGTAGGACTCATGCTGCGACTCATAGCATATTCAACAACAACCTTGTCCACATCAGGACATAAAATGATGCCAATAGAAGGGTTCTCGTTGGAACGTTTCACATCACGGTCAAGAGCTTCAAGGTAAAACTCTAATTGACCAAGATCTCGAGGATGGAATTTGGTTTTCTTCAATTCCACCGCAACAAGTGCCTGGAGACCGCGATGAAAAAACAGCAAGTCTGCTTTATAGGTAGATGCACCAACGGTGAGCGGATACTCTTGGTCCATAAAGATGAAATCTTTACCTAATTCGAGAATAAATTGCTTCATATGCTCTATTAATCCATTCTTCAATTTGCTTTCATTGTATTTCTTTGGCAACCCAAGAAAATCTAAAAACACAGTGTCTTTAAACATAATAGGAGCATCAGGATATTGCTCTAATAATCCCTTCGACATATTACTTTTATTTCCGAGAAGATTGGAAAAAGTATCATTGTCAATACAGCGCTGCATCTCTCTTTTTCCTAGTTTTTCTTTATGTGCATAAAGAATATAGAATAACCGCTGTTCATAACGCTTACAACGACATAGTATTTCTATATGGTTAGTGAACGTTGTCAACTCCAAAATTTTAGGCATTTGTGCAGCCAGTGGCTGCACAAATGCAGCAGCACCATTTTTTGATTGTATTGCCTTACTTTTCGATACTAATTGTTTTACTTCAATTTGTGCAGCCATTGGCTGCACAAATTCAGCATCAAGATACTTATTTACTATCGTAGTGAAAGTTTCCGTAGAATATTCATCATAGAACATCACCATATTATATATGTTTCTTCTACTATATCCTTTTATCTCAGGATGTTGAGAACGGATATATTCAGATAGTTGGGAAATAACCTTGCTTCCCCATTCCTCACTTTTTAACTTCTTGGAAACATAGGCACCTACATGCCACGCTGTGAGCAGCATCTCCTTATTGACAGCCATAGACGCTTTACTTCGATGCTGAACTATCAGATTTACGACTTCAGTAAACTGCTGTTCGATGTTAGTGTTTATCAAACTTTTGTCCATTTTATACCTCCTTTATTCCACTCAATAATTTCTCCAACTCGCTTACGGCCTTGCTGATATTCATGCTCTGTTCCTTGATGTTTGACATCAATTGGCTCAATGGTAAATCTTCAGTATCATTACCCTGTTTTATCCAAGTGATATCAAGACTTGTCTTGTCACGAGCCATGATTTCATCAATGCTATACTTGCGCCATCTGCCAGATGGGTTCTTGTCTGCATCATATGTCTCTTTGCGGGCATTGATGTCCTCAGCATGATAGCAGGTTACAAAGTCATCGAGGTGGTGACGCTCTAACTTGTTCGTAGCCAAGGTGTGTTTTACACCAGTGCGATAGTCGTAGAACCAAATATTCTTAGTTGGCTGTCCCTTGGTAAAGAATAGTACGTTTGCCTTTACTCCCTGTGCATAGAAAATGCCTGTAGGTAAACGGAGAATGGTATGGAGATTGAAATCCGACAAGAGTTTCTTGCGGATGGTCTCTCCTGCGTTGCCTTCAAAAAGTACATTGTCTGGCAGGACTACTGCTGCACGTCCGCCAGTTTTGAGCATCAGCATCATATGCTGAAGGAAGTTGAGCTGGTTGTTCTTGGTTTCAACATAGAAGTCTGGACGATTGATTTCAACAGAACCGGCAGGGCGTGTGCCAAATGGAGGGTTGGCAAGGATGACATCCACTAAGGTGGAAGGTTCTTTCTCCAAAGAGTCCTCGCATACGATAGGGCTGTGGTCTGTGCCTATACCATGAAGATAAAGGTTCATGGAGGCAAGTGTAACCACAAGTGGGGTGATATCATTGCCATGTAACGCTTTGTTGTTCAAAAAGTCCAATTTATCACGATTCTGGCTTTGTTCCTTCATGTAATCGTAGGCAGCAAGCAAGAAGCCACCAGTACCACAGGCGGGGTCGCATACAGTCTCACCAATTTGGGGTTGCAAGCAGTCAACCATAGCTTTAATCAGTGGACGTGGGGTAAAGTACTGACCAGCACCACTTTTTTTATCTTGACCATTTTTCTCCAAGATGCTTTCATATATAGCACCTTTTACATCACCATCCATGATGAGCCATTGCTCTTCATCTATCATAGTGATTACCTTCTTAAGATAGACAGGTTTGTCAATCTTGTTTTGTGCTTTGGTATAGATGGTGCCGATGAGGTCATCTTGTTGACTTAATAGTTTGAGTGTACTCTCATATTGCTTTACGAGATCATAGCCATCCAAGCCTGTCAAGTCTTTCCATCTATACCCAACAGGTATGGATGAATCCTCTCCAAAGAGTTCCATATTCTCGTCATCCATCTTTAAGAAAAGAAGATAGGTGAGTTGTGTGATGTAATCTGTAAATCCTACTCCGACTCCTGCTAATGTCGTAGCAAGATTCCATACCTTTTTTGTGAGCGTTTGCTCAGTTGTTATATTTTTAGCCATATCTATATACTATGCAGTTGTTCTTAATACTATAAATTTATATACGGAATCCAAAGCCTCGTCAGCTTTCTTCATGTTTCCGAAAGCTGCAATCAATTGGGCTGCATGGGTGACATCGTTCTTCCTTATCTCTCGCACGTTGCAGGCTCCATTGGCTGCGATGTATTCCACTATCTTGCCTATCAAATCTTTCTGCTTCGCTGTTATATCCATCTGTTTTCGACCATACCAAAGATTAAACATACTTCGAGCCGTAGGATAGGCACTTTCCAGTTTTTCTGTCTGATGGTAAGCGAAGCGTACCAGTTGGATGATGTTGGTAAGAGCCTCCGATTCTTCCTTTTTGGTCGTGCGGCGTACTTTATCACCATATACGATGGCGTATGAATTCCATAAGAGCTTTTGTGCAAAGCGGTTGTTCTCCATCTTCAACTTGTTTTCCAAGTCCTTCAACATGGAATAAGTGATAGGTTCGCCCTCGTTATTATATAGAATACGTAAAGCTTCTATGTCATCACAGTGGTCGCAGCAATATTGCTCAAATGCATCTGTGGTACTTTGAGCCTCTTCTATAGAGAAACCTTTGGATATGAGCGTATCTTCTCCTGGCATCAGCGTGTTGACAAAACCTGCTGCAAGAATCAGAATGTACTTACGGACATTGGCATGATTAGCTATCGGAGATACCAAACCCTTACGTTCATTGTTAGGTTCATTGATATCTACGTATGGTGGCAATTGTGGCTGGTGCTCAGAATCGAGAGCATCATAGATGCGTTGAGCAATTTCCAGCATGTCATCATAAGCGATGCGGACAAATTCCTGTCGCTGTGCATTATCTGCCTTATTGTAAAGTCTGGATAATGTGGCAGCAAGTCGCTTGAGGTAATTGTCTGGCAGATTTCCATGAGCGATACGTTCCAATAGTTCTTTTAAGGTGATGGTCTCTGTCTCTGGACCTTCATACTGACCTGGTATGATATGCTCATGTTCGGTTACTCCTACTGCATCAACTAGGAAGAAGCAGTCTTTGCTGATAGCATTAGGTGTCACGTTGCGCAGCTGTTCATCACCTATTGTCCGGACTCCACGACCTTTCATCTGTGTATAGAGGGGAGCTGAAGCCACATCACGCATAAACATCACGACTTCCAGAGGCTTTACATCTGTTCCTGTTGCCACAAGAGTACAGGTTACGGCAATGCGAAAGTCCTTGTCGTTACGAAACTGGCGTATCAGTTCATTGCTATCTCCTGCTGAATAGGTTATCTTCTGAACAAAGCGGTCATCCGTGCGTCCAAAAACTTCTTTAGCAATTTGAATGATATTTGTTGCATGGTTCTCGTTGAGCGCAAAGATGAGGGTCTTTGGCAGATAGTCCATGTTAGGCTCTCTTTGAGGGTCATTGAACATTTCTGTATAGACAGCATCACGATAAGTGGAAAGAATAAGTTTTATCTGGGCAGGGTTGATGATGCTTCGATTTAACTCTTCTTTCGTATAAGTCTTCGTTTCCTTTGTACTTACGGTTTTAACTTCACCAGTGTATCGAGTCTCAACTTTGGTTCTCTGGCCTTGCATGATAGCTCCACCTTCTTCAGTTACCTTTGTTCTGATTCGGTAGATACGGCTATCGACGTTGACACCATCTATGATTGACTGCTCAAGTGTATAGTTTACAACACGGTTGTTGTTGAAGAATGCCATCGTTTCAGCAATTGGTGTCGCAGTAAGACCTATAAGACGAGCTGTATCAAAGTATTCTAGCACCTTGCGCCAGTTGCCATAAATAGAACGATGACACTCATCTATAACAATAAGGTCGAAGAAATCGTGTGGTAAGTTTGGGTTGTCTGGTAATGTTACTTCACCATCAGATGTATCTTCATCGTCATCATCTGTATCCGTAATCTCTTCTCCTTTTAAGAGTGAGAATAATCTTTGTATGGTACAGATAACCACATTGCTGTCTGTTGGTACTTCAGCCGACTTCAACCTGTTGACTGCATAGATAGTATTGAAGGCATCACCAGTTTCCGTAAGGCGGAATGTGCCAAACTCTGTTTCTGCCTGTTTTCCGAGGTTATTGCGGTCAACAAGAAACAGAACACGACGCATAGGAGTATAGCTAAGCATGCGATAGGCCGTGAGACATGCCGTATATGTTTTGCCGGCACCAGTAGCTAGAACCATCAATGCACGATTTTGCCCTATACGGAAGCTCTTCTCCAATTCCGTGACTGCCTCATATTGGCATTCTCGCAGACCTTTCTTATTCAATGTAGGAAGTCCGGCAAAAGGGTCGTCTATACCTAACATCTTTACTATTTCCTTAGGAGTAAGAATGCGGCTGATAGTTTCCCATTCTGAAGTTTCACGATGTCTATAATCAAAAAACTCTATTTCCCTGCCATTTGATTTAAAAAGGAAAGGCAAAGGTTTTTGCCAGGCTTGATAACAGTCAGGTACACTCTTTGCATATGTGATAGCCTGTTCACTCACAATATTGGAAGAAATATTAATTTCTTCTCGTTTAGCTTCGAGCACACCGACAGCTTTCCCATTGATAAACAGGAAATAATCTGCTTCAAGATTGCCTTTAAGCAATCCCTCACGAATAGCTACGGCTGAGATGGTAGGCTCGTATTCATCTCGATTGACAACCTTCCATCCTGCATCAGCAAACCATTGGTCTATTTTGACTCTTGCTTTTTCTTCTGGCGTCATAGTTTTGTTACCTATTGTTTTAGTTACAAAGATAATGATAATATTTCACTTGACCATTTATATGATTCACTATTTATACTTTTTTGTCTTTTATGGATAGTTTCTCAACTTTTTAAAGAAAACTCTTGTTGGTTTCGATAGACAACCTTTCCTTACCAATATAAAATCTCATGAAATAAAAACTGTCGTAAAACGCAAGAAGTCTGCTGGCATCACTGCCAACAGACTTCACTTTTCACTAAACCGAACCTAAAATTCTATCTTATATTTGAAAATCATGTAAATTCTATGGAAACCTGAATAAGTCTTATTACCTTTTAAAAACCTAACCTAATCTATTCTTTCTTGTATAACGCCTGCAAAATGAATTGTCTTTTCCTATTTTATTATTCAGCAATCGTCTGCTGCTCTGTAGCTGTCTGATCTGCTGTCTGCTGTTCTGTAGTCTCCTTCTGCTCAGTAGTTTCCTGCTGGGTAGAATCTTCTGTTGTTGCTGGAGTCTCCTCTGTTGTATTCTCCTGCTGGGTAGAATCCTCTGCTGCAGCCTGTGGCTGAACAGGAGCATCTACTGCCAATGAATCTGAAGGTGCATTTGGAGCTACTGTATCAACAGGAGCAACCTGAGCATTACTAACCATTTTGCTTGATGCAAAAACGTTGCTTACTGAAACCATAACCAAAGCTGCGATAGCTGCAAACATAAACTTCTTCATAATCTTATCTTTTTTAAATTGTTACTAATTGATGTTACTTATTTGTTTGTGGATTCATTATCGAACCCGATCATCATAGTCACAATCTGCGTGCCAAAAAGATGAGAAAAATGGCTTTGTGTTGATAATCAAGTGTTTAAGCGTTTTGTGCCAAAAATGAATGGTGTGGAATGTGAGGAAACTCTGTGGAAATATTCCCCAAAAAATTGGGGAATGCATGCATAAAAAAGGTCCCGACGGGGATGTTACTCCCCGAAGGAACCTTTCTCATATAATAGGAAATGATAAAAACCTATCTTTTAGAGATTCTTGAACTCGATGCCGTTTGCCTCTGAGTAGTCAATGGTAATTGGCTTCTCGCGACTTACTTCCTCGGCAAGAATCTTCTTGCTCAAATCGTTCAGAACGTAATCCTGGATGGCACGCTTTACCGGGCGGGCACCAAACTCTGGGTCGTAACCTACCTCGGCAAGATAACCGATGGCGGCTGGAGTCCAGCGGAGATCGAAGCCCTGAGGCTCCAACATCTTCTTGGCTCTGTTCATCTGCAACTCCACTACCTTGGCAATCTGATCCTTGGTCAATGGCTGGAAGGTGATGATGTCGTCGATACGGTTCAGGAACTCCGGACGGAAGGTCTTCTTCAACATCTCACGGCTCGCATTGGAAGTCATGATGATGATGGTGTTCTTGAAGTTGACTACACGACCCTTGTTGTCGGTCAATCGGCCATCATCCAATACCTGAAGCAGGGTGTTGAAGACATCTGGGTGAGCCTTCTCAATCTCATCGAAGAGAACCACGCTGTATGGTTTGCGACGAACAGCCTCGGTCAACTGACCCCCTTCATCGTATCCTACATACCCCGGAGGCGCTCCGATGAGACGGGTGACGCTGAACTTTTCCTGATACTCGCTCATATCTATTCGGGTCATCATCGACTCGTCGTTGAAGAGATATTCTGCTAAAGCCTTGGCAAGCTCAGTCTTACCTACACCGGTGGTACCGAGGAAGATGAAGCTGGCGATAGGACGCTTAGGGTCCTGCAAACCGGCACGGCTGCGGCGAACGGCATCGCTTACGGCTGTGATTGCCTCGTCCTGACCGATGACTCTCTTGTGGAGTTCTTCCTCCAGATGGAGCAGTTTCTCGCGCTCACTCTGCATCATACGGCTTACTGGTATTCCGGTCCAGCGGCTCACTACCTCAGCAATATCATCGGCAGTCACCTCTTCACGGATCATGGCTTCACCGCCCTGGGTGCTCTTCAGTTGCTCCTGAATCTTCTTGATATCGTCTTCGAGAGCTACCAGCTTAGAGTAACGAATTTCGGCTACACGCTCGTAATTGCCTTCACGTTCCATGCGCTCAGCCTCGAACTTGAGGTTCTCTATCTCCTGCTTGTCTTGCTGAATTTTGTTTACAAGAGCCTTTTCGCCTTCCCACTTTGCGCGGAAGTCGTGCTCCTTATCCTTCAATTCTGCAATCTCCTTGTCGAGCTGCTGAATCTTAGGCTGGTCGTTCTCGCGCTTAATGGCCTCACGTTCAATCTCCAGCTGCTTCAAGTGACGGGTGATTTCGTCCAGTTCCTCTGGTACGGAATCACGCTCCATACGGAGCTTGGCTGCGGCTTCATCCATCAGGTCAATGGCCTTATCCGGAAGAAATCTGTCAGAAATATATCTCTCAGATAACTTGACAGCTGCTATGCAGGCATCATCCTGGATACGAACCTTGTGATGGTTCTCGTAACGCTCCTTGATACCACGAAGAATGCTGATGGCATCTACCTCGTCTGGCTCATTCACCATCACAGTCTGGAATCGGCGTTCCAAAGCCTTATCCTTCTCGAAGTACTTCTGATACTCGTTGAGGGTTGTGGC
>OJJU01000575.1_pt1 | contig 13316 bp, 9 predicted proteins | sample 1596141 | NCBI WGS metagenome assembly OJJU01 (sample SAMEA4350150, study PRJEB24818) | metagenome | biome: human; feature: gut; material: faeces | place: Denmark | collected 2013-09
AGCCAGTACCTGGTCTGGTGGCTGGAGGAGCCAACAAGGGACAGGAAGATGCAGAATTCGTACCAGCCTATGCTTCCAATATTCCAGATGAATCCTACCAGGATAACGTTGGCAGCTATGCCTCAAACGAGATTGCCATCAACTGGAACGCCTATCTGGTGTCCCTGCTTGGATGGATAAACTAACAGCAAATTGGAGATTATCTGTATAAAGACCAAAAGAGGGTGCGTCATGGACTTATGACACACCCTCTCCAAACTTTCATGAACAATATCTGTAAGGAAGAGCTTCAGATACCAAAATGCTTCTGATATTCATCTATAATGAAACTATCCACCCATTTGTAATAGGCATCCACTTCCTTCATTGGATAACTCTTGGAACTTCTGATCTTATCAATCAACACTTCACCTCGAGAAACAATCTCACTCTCAATCGGCTCTATCAACTGTAGGATACCAGTACCCTTTTTGTTGATGAGCTGAGCAATATCGATGTAATTGCTTCTGCTCTTGGTACGAAGAGGAAACAATCGCTCCTTGAGCTTAAAACCATAATGACATAACAAACTACCTCCGTCTTCCCCTTTAAGTACCACCTTTGGAAGTACACCGGAAGGAGTGATCATCAGTGGTATGGCGACAGTGGCAAGAGGAGAACCGATGATGTTCCATCCTATGGTAAACAAAGGATTCTCTCCTTCCTTTACACCCTGTATCAATTCTGCAGAAGCAGTAAGATAGCGGGGAATATAATCTATGAAGGGAAAGAACTTCTGCTGGGAATCATCTTCCGGCTCCAGGTCATTCAAATCAATGTGGGTCAATCCATGCTTCAGTAAACGTGGTACAGTACGCAATACATGCACGGCATCCAGATTATTTGAGAAACTTGCCTGTGTCATATACTCATTGATGGCCATGTAGCGCTCTACTCCTGCATCCAGCTTTCTGTCACCAATAAAACCATGGTTGGTCCTGATGAGATATCCGTAAGGAGCAACCGATGGGTCATTACAATCAAACTTCTTCCATTGATTGACTCCCACCTCATAGTAGGCACAACCACCCTCGGCATCTATGACACCGAAGTTGGAATTGGAGTTCCTGGGACTGATGCTGTCTATCAGGTTCTCAAAATCCTGAACGGTGGCACAGATTTCCAGGGCTCTTCTCATGATGATGCCATCCTTCTCGTCACTTATCTTACTGTCGCCATTCAGATTGTAGGCAGCAGTGTTGATGATGGCAAATCCCTTCTCATTATGCCCTGACCAGACACTCTCCAGCAAGGAATCAGAAGCAGAGGCCACAGCAATATACCTGTACTTCTCTCCCTTTCGCTGAACAATCAGGTTATCCAAGGATGGAGTATCACGGTTCTTCAAAATGAAAGGCCTACCATCCTTGGAAACCTTACCCGATACTAGAACTGAGGTACATGCCTTTATATTATTATAATAAGGTGAAGTACCCAATAGCAACATCGCAACCAATACAATTAATATTCTAACCATACTCTTTTAAATCTTTAATGAAACCATTTTCTTTTCGGATGCAAAAATACTAAAAAAATCCGAGAAGAGCAATACCAAGAATAAGTTAATCTCTCCTACCACAAATCTGCTATACAAATACAAAAATGAAGCAAAAAAGCTACAAAATCACACCCTCTACCACAAATATGTGATGAGAACTACCCCTTGTAGGGGAGTCAATATACCAACAGAAGGTGATTGCCCATATGCGGAAAACTCCGTACCTTTGCACTCAGAAAAAAATAATTCACTCATTTAAATTAAAAGGAGATAAGATATGAAACGAATGTGTTACAAATCATAATTTAAAGAGGTACCTTACATAACTGTAAGAATCTCATTCAGGTATATAATTATTTAAAAGGTCATTAACAGCATAAAAGTTCCATCATTATGAAGAAGATTTATACAGCTATCATCACATCCATATTAAGTTTGCAGACATTAGCCATATCAGCTGGCAATGTTGCAGATTATGCGCAGTCAACCACTTCTGGTAACAGCATAGTATATATCAACGCGCCAAGATTTGTACGTCCACTCATTGAAAAATGGATTGCTGAATACAAGAAATTAAAGCCAGAGGCCAATTTTGCTATTGCAAAGACTCAGGCTGCCAAGAACAGCAGTTTACTCAATATACTGCTTTCTGATGTAAATCCATCGGAAAAAACAGATAAGAAAACTGTATTCTTCGGCTCATACGCAATTCTTCCCATAACATCCAAGGATTCAGATGCTGCCAAGAGCTTGGAAAAACAGGAGCTCACTACCAAGAAGATCAAGGCTCTTTACTTTGAAAATGAAGAATTGAACGAACAGGACAAGAAGAACAAGTTCAGCAACATCGTCATCTACACCGGTAATGACAAAGAGTCTGTTTCAAGAGAATTTGCAGAATTCTACGGAAAAGACAACACCAGCTTCCGTGGAAAACGAATTGTTGGAGATGATCTGTTCCTCATCAGCGCCATTTCAAAAGATCCGCAAGGAGTAAGCTTCAACACTCTTGGCAACATCTATGATCTCTCTTCTCGCAAGGTAAAGGATAACATCAGTATCTTGAACATCAGCTATAACAAGGAAGAGAAAGCTGCACTGTCAGAAGAGAGCAATATCGATCAGCTTCTCGATGTACTTGAAAGCAACAAGGCCAGTCAGATTCCAACGGAAAAGATCGGCTTTACATACGACGATAACGATATTGAAGTAACAAAATTCCTGGTATGGATACTTTCGACAGGAGAACAGTATAACCACCAGTATGGAATCTTGCGCCTGGACAGAAAACTTCTAGCGCAACAGGCCAAATACTTACCAAATCTCCTTGCTGAACAGAAATAGGAAACAGAGAGAAAGAGAGAATCACAAAAATCAGAACCATCAAAAGTTAGCACGTTATGGAAATATTTAATAAAATTGTTTTAGGGATAGCTGTCGCCACCATTCCAAGCATATCATTCGCCCAATCAGAGATAACAGGTCATATCACAGATGCCACAACCGGCGAACCGCTCATCGGTGCATCTGTAGTAGTGAAAGGAGACAAGAAGGAAGGTGTGGTCACAGATACAGACGGAAACTTCACGCTCAACACTCAGGTAGAAGCTCCTCTTAAACTGAAGGTAGAGTATATAGGATATCGCCCAATCGACCTGGAAGTTTATGATACAGAAACTCCTGTGGAGGTAAAACTGAGAGAAAATCAAAGATTCCTGAATGAAGTAGTCGTCATTGGCTATGGAACCCAGAAAAGAGAGAATGTTGCATCTTCCATCTCATCCATCAACAACAAGACCTTCAAGGATGTACCTGTCACCTCCATTGACCAGGTCCTTCAGGGAAGAGCATCCGGCGTGAGTCTCACCACTCCATCCGGTAATGTAGGCCAGGCACCTATCGTGAAAATCAGAGGTGTGGCTTCCATCACCTCCGGCACCCAACCTCTTTATATCGTGGATGGCGTACCGGTACAGACCGGAAGCAATGCCCAGCTGGGTGATGTAAACGCTCTGGCAGACATCAATGCTGACGACATTCTCTCCATCGACGTGTTGAAGGATGCTGCAGCAGCTGCTGTATATGGTTCCAGAGCAGCCAATGGCGTAGTGCTCATCACCACCAAGAAAGGACAGCAAGGCAATGCTAAGGTTTCATACAATGGCTGGGTAGGTATTGCCAACGCATCCAAGTTCTTTGATGTCATGAATGCACAGCAGTATGTAGATTTCAAGAACCTGGCTGTAAAGAACCGCTATGGAACAGATGAAATCTCGCTCACCAATGGTTATAAATCACAATATGGAAACAAGGCTTTCAACCTGATGAAAAATGCAGACGGTAGCTATGTGGATACCCAATGGAAGGATTATGTACTTCGCACGGGACTTCAGCAGAACCATACAGTGTCAATCAGTGGAGGTAATGACAAGGTGCTCTACTATGCCTCCGGCAACTTCAACAAGCAAAGCGGTATCCTGAAGGGAGATGAATATAGGAAAACAGGTCTCACCGCCAATGTTTCAGCACAAACCAACAAATGGCTCAAGGTAGGCTTCTCGGGAACCGGCTCTGTATCGAAGCAGCAAACCGGTGACCGTTCCAGAAAGGGAGAACTGGTTTCCTATTCAGGCTTCACCCGCCTGGCACTGAGTGATGCACCGAACATTCCTGCCTATGCCTCAGATGGAACTCCATACCAGGAGGGCGGTAGATTGGGATATGGTCCGAATACCATCCAGTTCCCTCTTACCAACCCTATCGGAGTCCTTGAAAGCGGAAGTGTCATCAAGACAGAAGACACCCGACTCATCGGTAACGCATTCGCAGAACTGACCCCATTCAAAGGACTCACATTGAGAACACAGTATGGAGTGGATTACATGAAGATTGAAGACCGTAACTTCTTTGCAGCCACAACAGTGGAGGGCGTAGAACAGAACGGTACGGCAGAAAACTATAGCATCCGTAGCCGCCAGTACACCTGGACCAATACAGCCAACTACAAGTTCTCTCTGGGCAGCCACAACTTTGACATCCTGGCAGGAGTGGAGAGCTATAGCAAATCCTATGACCAGTGGGGAGCAGAGAAAAGCGGTCTGAACGAAGCCAAGTTCAACTTCTTCGAAGGTCCCTTCTCAAACATTGTAGCCAGCGACAGCAAGATTACGGAAAGTGAGCTTCTCTCTTATCTGGGACGTATCAACTACGATTATGATTCCCGCTACATCTTCTCTGTTAACTTCCGTCGTGACGGATTCTCGGCTCTGAGCAAGAACAACCGCTGGGGTAACTTCGGCGGTGTATCTGCAGCCTGGGATGTAAGCCGAGAGAAGTTCTTCTCTCCATTGAAGAATATCCTGGCCAATCTGCGTCTGAAGGCTAGCTGGGGAATCGTGGGCAATACCAACATTGATGAATACGCCTCCAAGTCGTATTACTCTTCATCCTACTATGGTAAAAACGGTTCGTATATAATCGGTCAGATTGGAGATACGGAAAACCTCAAGTGGGAATCAAGTGAGAAATGGAATGTTGGCTTTTCAACAGATCTGTTCAATAAGGTCAATGTGAGCCTGGAATACTATACTACCACATCCTCCGATCTGATTCTTGCCGTTCCTGTTGCACCATCAAAGGGTGTTCCTGGCAACAGTATCATATCAAATGCCGGAAAGATGAGCAACCGTGGTATCGAACTCGGCATCAACGCCCTTGTCATCAGTACGAAGGATTTCTCATGGAGCACTTCCTTCAATCTCACCACCAACCGCAACCGAGTGGAAAAGCTGAGTGATAATGTGCAGGAAATCATATCCACAGGCTTGTCTGAAACCACGAACATTACTGTTCCTGGCAAGAGCATCGGTCAACTCTACCTCTATCCTACAGGTGGAATCGATGAGAAGACTGGACGCCGTATCTTCTATGGTGAAGACGGCACCAAGGTACTCCTGGAGTTCGAGAAGGAAGGAAAGTTCTTCACGGAAGATGGAAAGTCATATCCTGAGAGTAAGATCAAGCGAGTCATAGCAGGCAATACCCTGCCAACATTTTATGGCGGCTGGAACAACAATATCACCTACAGGAACTTTGACCTCTCAGTTCTCTTCCAGTTCTCAGGTGGCAACAAGATTTATAATGGAACCAAGGCTACCATGAGTGATGTACGCTGGTGGAACAACTCCAAGGATGTATGGAACAACTATTGGAGAGAAGACAGAACAAACGCCAAATACGCCAAGCCAGTTTGGGGTGACAACTATTCCAACGGTAGTGCAATGCCTATCACTGACTGGGTAGAAGATGGAGATTATCTGCGCCTGAAGAACATTTCCTTAGGCTATACATTCGGCAAGCTGCCATTCCTGGAAAAAGCGGGTATCTCCAAGCTCAGAGTATATGCTCAGGCACAGAATCTCTTTGTCCTTACAGGATACGAGGGTCTTGACCCAGAAGTGCTTTCCAATACAAACTCAGCCAACTTAAATGGCGGAACAGATCATAATACTGCGCCTCAGGCCCGTACATTTACTTTTGGTGTTAACGTTACATTCTAATCTTGCATCTAGAGATAGAGACAAGTACTAAATTAAATAGGAGAAATGAATATGAACTATAATAAGATATTGGCAATTGGATTCATTGGACTGGCTTTATTTTCAAGCTGCGCTGATGACTTGGATAAGGAACCCAAACTCAACCTCACCGACAAGGAGATATTTGCAGATTCCCAACACATAGAATCAAACCTCCTTGGCATATATGGTTCAGCAAAGAGTATCATCGGTCTGCGCCTCTTCAACTTCAACGTAGCCAGAGGTGATGAGTTCATCAACCAAAGCGTCAACGCTAATGAGGCTATCGCTTCATATGAGATGACCGTGGGACAAACCACATCGGACAATACCGAAACCTGGACCAAACTTTATCAAACCATCAACAATGCCAACACGTTCCTGGAGAAGATAAACGATGCCAAGGAGATTGCTGGAGACAACTACGGAAAATGGGTAGCAGAAGCCAAGTTTGTAAGAGCATTGAGCTATTATTATCTCAATAGCCTATATGCCCAGCCTTATCTGTTGAATAAGGATGCAAAGTCTGTTCCCCTACGCCTTAAAAGTGAAGACAATACAGGCAACAACAACCTGAAACGTTCTACTGTGTCGGAGATAGATGCACAGATACTGGAAGATCTCAGTGATGAAAACATCAACAACCTTCCTGCTGCAGCAGGAACATATGATGCCGTCACACGTGCCACCCAAGGTGCAGCCCATGTACTTCGTCAACGCATCTATATGGAACAGGGGCAATGGGACAAAGCCATCGAGGAAGGATTGGCAGTGAAAGGATACAGCCTGGAGGGTGACATATCCAACTTATTTAAATCTCCTTTCATTACCAATGAAACTATATTCTCTTTCCCTATGAGTGAAACCAACAGGGGAAGCCGCCAGAGTGCACCAGCCTACTACTTCTATGATGGAACCCGTTTTGTCATTGACTATACATCCGGTATCCTTAGCAAGGCAGGGTATTCTATAACAAACGATGCCCGTGTAAAAGAACTCACAGGCAAGGTAGGCACACAGCCAATCTCCACCAAGTTCAAGGACTCTCAGAACTATCTCGACTGGACACCTGTATTCAGATATGCAGAAGTATTGTTGAATCTGGCTGAAAGCTACTATCAGAATGGCGACGAACCATCAGCTAGGAAATACCTCAACGAGGTAAGGCGCCGTTCAGTAAAAGAGAGTGATGATGTGATTGATATCAGCTCACTTACAGGAGAAGCACTCAAGACTGCTATCTATAATGAGAGAAGAGCAGAGTTCATTGGTGAAGGTATCCGTAGCCTTGATATTCACCGAAGAGGTGAAGACTTCATCAAGCAAGGTGGTACAGTGAAGGAAATCCACATTACACCAGCAACAAATGGCTATATTTGGCCAATCCCAACCATTGAAAGTTCCGCAAACAAGCTGATCGAGGAATAGAAAAACAACCTTGAAATAGCTATCGTTTTAAATACCCATCAAAAAAAGAGATTGATATGAAGAAACAAAGTATAACATTCATCGTAACCTTGGCAGTTTCAATATTCACAGCCCAGGCTCAGGTAACCCAGGATGAAAAAGATTTCCGTAAATGGGAAGAGGTCATAGCATCGGACTCTTTTGGAGGTCGTGCTCCGCTCACCCCCTACGAAACCAAGACCATCAACTACATCGCCAGCCAATTCAAGGAAATCGGCTTGAAACCAGCTAATGGCGACAGCTACTTCCAAAAGGTGCCACTCTTGAAAGTAGCTACCCAGCCAGCAGGCGGAAGTATCAAGGTTAAGACGAAAAACGGAAAGGTGGCCGACAGGGTGCTGCAGGCGTTCTGGTTATCCACGACACCCAACCTGCTTCCTACGGATGGAACGTAGTACAGGCATCTTGGGGAAGCAAGAACCTTAGTTTAGTATCCGACAAGGGAAATGCAGACAAAGTGGCACTTCAAGGTTGGATCAGCCTTCCTGCCACCCAACGTCTGTTCAAATCAGCAGGCGTGGATTTCGAGAAGGCATTTGCTGCAGCCAAGCAATCAGGATTCAAGGCAATTGACCTCAAGGCAGAAAGCAATGTCAAACTTAAAAATGACGTGTATATCTCCAATTCCCATAATGTAGCAGCCATTCTTCCAGGCAGTGACAAGAAAGATGAGTATCTCGTCTATTCTGCCCACTGGGATCATTTCGGCATACAGAAACCGGTAAATGGAGACAGCATCTATAACGGAGCAAGTGACAATGCCTCAGGCGTAGCGGCCCTGCTGGTACTCGCAAGGAAGTTTTCCCATCAAAAGCAGCAGCCTAAGCGTTCCATTCTTTTCCTCTCTGTCACAGCAGAAGAGGCAGTACTTCTGGGTAGCGAATACTATACCCAGCACCCATTGGTACCAATAAAGAATACGGTGGCAAATATCAATATTGATGGCTGTGCCCCTCAAAGCAAGGTCAACAACGTCATCATCAGTGGCTATGGAGATACCAATACAGACCAACTGGTGGAGGAAACTGCAGCGGCACAAGGAAGAACAGTGGAACAGGCTAGAAATCAAAGTAGCGGTGGATATTTCCGAAGCGATCACTTCAGCTTTGCCAAGGTTGGAATTCCTGTCATCCTTGCAGAAGGAGGCAGAGATTACATCAACCCAGAAGATGCCAACCGCTACAAAGGTCCCCGTACCTACCATATGCCGCAAGATGAATACTCTCCATCATGGGATGTATCTGGAACTTTGGATGACATCAACCTATGGTATGGTATCGGCTTAAGAATTGCCAACGGAGATTTCACCCCTAATTGGACAGAACAATCTCCTTGGAAAAACAGAAGATAAAGATAATGATTAAAAGCGTAAGCCTAAGTAAAATCAGGTTTACGCTTTTAGTTTGTTGTCACCTTCCCCATCTACATCATCCCTACTCATCCATTCTTCAGTTGTTTCTTTCGTACCAATTCTCATAATCAAAAGGTACTCCAAAATTTAAAAGTTAGTTACACCAACTCCTTAAACCAGTCCGCTTAAATCAAGGGTGTATTGGGTAGGAAGTTTCTGTTCATTCTTGATAAACATCAGCATATAAATAGGGAGATAAGTGATTTTTCCCACCTTCTTCACATTATCGTTACACAACACATAGGCTTTTGAAATCTGATAGGTTGTAGAGTTCATCACATTCGTAAGCGCTTTGTGACGCTCATAATCCTTGCCCGATTTAACCTCTAAAGGCAACGCCTCACCATTTTGCTCTATCACAAAATCCAGTTCACCCTGCCGCTTGTTGTTATAATAATACAACTGGAAGCCATGCGCCTGGAGTTCTTGTGCCACCGCATTCTCATATATCGAACCAAAGTTGATGGACGGTTCGTTATCCAAAATCTTCTGCTGGATGCCATCTGCATAAAGACTTGCCAAAAGACCAATATCTGCCATAAACAGCTTGAATAAGTTTCGGCTGCTTGACAAAATCAAAGGCACAGTAGGCTCCTCCACATTATATACCGGCAATGCTACACCGGCATCCTTCAACCACAAGAAACTGTTCTGATAACGTGAAAACTTGATGTTTTCATTCAGGTTCTTCAATATGAAACGCTTGTTCTTGGCATCAAGCTCAGCAGGAATCCTGTCAAAGATTTCTTGAATATACAATTTATGGTCAGGGTCATATTTCGCTATATCCAAATATCCTGCAGATCTCAGTGAATAAAGTAATCATCACCATTTTCTATATCCCAGTTTTTCCACTCATCTGTTGCTTCCCATCATCGCAAGGCATCACAATAACGGTTAATTTGAAATCCCAAACGTCACTTAACTGATCAAACAAAACAAAAAAAGAGAGAAACCAAGGAGCATAAGCTACTCGATTTCTCTCTGGAGATTCTATTTTGCAGTTGTGATTTAAAGAGGCAACATTCGTAGACGTTGTCCTACAACTCCTTGACCATAAATATAGTGGTGGCGGTATGTCCTGAGTCACCAAGGCGCTGAGGAATATGCCTGAAGCCATGACGCAGCTTCTGCTCTTTCAGGGCGTATTATTTCACGATAATCTCATCAACAAACAGCCAGCCGCCGAAGCTGCTTGGCTTCGCCTGAACACGGATGTAGCGGGCTGTCTTGCTGCCCTTCCAGGTAAGCGTCTTGAAATTCAGAATCGGCTCCTTGCTCGACTCATACTTCTTGTCGAATACCTGGGTGAAGTTCTTGCCATCCTCACTAACTGATACCGTATATTGAGAAGGATAGAAAATCTCAGGACCGCTACTCTGCATGAAATCGGTACCTACACTGCTGATCTTGGTAGAATTGCCGAGGTCGATGGTAACATCGAAGCAATCCTTGCCGATAAAGCCCTGCCAGCGGCCATCGCCATGAGCCCAACCGCCCATATTACCATCCACCAGCGTCTTTTCGCCAGCTGCAGGATAATAGCGGTTGTAAGCATGGTTATAGGTAACCTTGGCATCCACAGCCTTATGCTGCACCGGCTTCATCTTCTCCTTGCGCTCACCAATCTCCTTCTTCAGCTCGAATGGGTTCACGCCTTCAGCCTTCAGATGTTCTATCTGCGCCAGGGCACGGGTCTTGAACTCAGGATAGTTCTTGGTCTTGGTTCCGTTCCATCCTATCTCAGCCAGAGCCAAGGCACGAGGATAAAGCATATACTCGGCATACTCTGGAGTAGGAATATGCTCGGTCCAGAGATTCGCCTGAACACCCGTAATCATATTGCGCTCTGCCTCAGGAAGATCGCTTCCCGGCACGTAGCTGTACACCTTCTCGGTAGGAATGAAACCGCCATTTGCCACTGGCTGGGTGCCCGGTGCATCCTGATACATATCAAAATAGCAGTAAGCTCCCGGCGACATCACCACATCATAGCCATGCTTGATTGCCTCGTGTGCCAGTTCGGTGCCACGCCAAACCATCACGGTGGTATTCTTGGAGAGATTTCCGGCTATCACCTCGTCCCAACCCACGAGTTGTCTGCCATGCTCGTTCAGGAACTTGCCCATGTGAGAAATGAGATGAGCCTGCAATCCATCCACATGGTCGATGCCCAGCTCCTTCATCTTCTTCTGGCAGAGTGCACAACTGCCCCATGACTTCTTCGCAGCCTCATCGCCACCCACATGGATGTAATGAGATGGGAAGATATCCATCACCTCTTTCAAGACATTCTCCAGGAAATCGTAGGTTCCGATGTTGCCCGGACAGAAATCAGCCTGCTTGTAAGGCTCATGGGTACAGGATAACTCTGGATATGCGGTAAGCACTTCTTCAGAATGACCCGGCATTTCGATTTCCGGAACGATGGTGATGCCACGCTCGGCAGCATATTTCACCAGGTCGCGGAGTTCATTCTGGGTATAGTAACCACCCTCGGCACCCTCGCTGCCCTGCTCCAGATACTTGTTGCCATTGGCATTCCAGTCTTTCCACAACTTACCCGAACGCCAGGCTGCAAAGTTGTTGAGTCTAGGATAACGCTTGATTTCAATGCGCCATCCTGCAGCATCAGTCAGATGGATATGGAGACGGTTGAACTTATATTCCGACATCACATCAATCTGCTTCTTGAGGAAGGAAATAGGGAAGAAATGACGGGAAACATCGAGCATCAATCCACGCCACTTGTAGGCAGGAGCATCCATGATGTCGCAGCATGCGATGCCCTTCTTGGTAGTAAGCTGCTCCATGGTCTGCCAGGCACGGAGGAAACCCTCGCTGCTGGCGGCACTGATTTCAATGGCATCAGATGCCACATGAAGCCGGTATGCCTCTGGCGAAGAGGCATTGGCGAGCTTGGTAAACTTCACCACTCGCTTGGCTGCATCATTCACCTTGACATTCCATGCCTTGGTATAGATATTCTCGGCATCAGCGCCTACCTGGTTTTCTACTTTCACACCGTCGCTGGTGTTGAATACGCCCTTGCCCATCGTAACCTGCTGTGGTTTCGGCAACAGATTCTGAGCCTGAAGGGACGAGGTTAGTAAGAGTGCCCCGAAAAGGGACAATAGATTGTTGGATTTTTTAGTCATACGGCTTATCTATAAAAAATTAATATCAGTCCGCTAAGCTATCGACCTATTGTCTCTAACTTAGCGTACTATTTTAAAACTTATCGTTCTACTTTCTCGATAATTTTCATTCCCTCTTCCACTGCCTGCATATTCAATGGAATCAGGTTATGATGGCGCTCTGGCAACGACTTGAAGAGTGCCTTGTTCAAACCGTCGGTGCTCACCACAGGGCAAACCTTCAGCAGTCCACCCAATACAATCATATTGAACACCTTTGAATTCTTCATCTCGGCAGCCTTGTCCATCGCATCGATGCGATAGATGGTAATGTCCTTGCGCTGTGGAGGATTCATCACGCCATAACCGTCGTAAATCAGGATACCACCTGGCTTAATCTTTGGCTCAAACTTATCGAGCGATGGCTGGTTGAGCACGATGGCTACATCATAATGGCTTAGGATAGGCGAAGAGATGCGGCTGTCGCTCACGATGACCGTCACGTTGGCTGTACCGCCACGCTGCTCTGGTCCGTAAGCAGGCATCCAGGTTACCTCCTTGTCTTCCATCAGTCCAGAATAGGCCAGGATCTTTCCCATCGAAAGGACACCCTGACCACCAAAACCGGATATAATGATTTCTGTCTTCATTGTTCTTACAAATTTGTTGTATCCTTCAAGTCACCCTTAGGATACTGCTTAAACATGTTCTCTTCCATCCACTTGTTAGCCTCAACAGGTGAGAGCTTCCATCCGCTGTTGCAGGTAGAAACGATTTCTACCAGGCTGGAACCCTTGCCCTGCATGCTTGCCTCGAACGCCTTGCGGATTGCCTTCTTTGCCTTCTTGATGCTTGCCACGGTCTCCACACTCTGGCGGGTTACGTAGCAGGTACCCTGCAGATGGCTGGCAAGTTCGGTGATGTTCAGTGGATAACCATGAAGATCTGCCTCTCGTCCGTAAGGACAGGTAGCGGTTTTCTGCCCCAACAGGGTGGTTGGAGCCATCTGACCACCGGTCATACCATAGATGGCATTGTTGATGAAGATGATGGCAATATGCTCGCCACGGTTCAGGGCGTGGATGGTCTCGCAGGTACCGATGCACGCCAGGTCGCCATCACCCTGATAGGTGAAGACGAGACGGTCTGGCCACAGACGCTTGATACCCGTAGCCACAGCTGGAGCA
>OJJU01000576.1_pt1 | contig 13316 bp, 15 predicted proteins | sample 1596141 | NCBI WGS metagenome assembly OJJU01 (sample SAMEA4350150, study PRJEB24818) | metagenome | biome: human; feature: gut; material: faeces | place: Denmark | collected 2013-09
GTGACAGCGCTTTCTGCGGGGACGGGAACGGTGATGGGGGCAGCTTCGGGGACGGGCTCGGGGCTTGGCGTCGGGTTATTTTCCATCATGGCGGTTCTCCTCTCTTGTTCTCTCGCTTTTTATTTCTCTCTCAATTTGAAATACGGTCACGCTCACTGGAAGCGGTATCCCTGCGCGGTAAGGGAGGCAAGGTAGTTCATAAAGTTTTCGTACTGCTCAAAGTGCAGCAGGTCGCTTGCCTCGACCTCATGGAACGAGGCGATTTTAGTGGAGGTATCCACCCACACAAGATAATCGTTCACGGTTTCGCCTCCTCGTCGGGGAGCTTTTCCCCCTCTATGTCATCAAGGGTGAGAATATTCTCGTCTTCATCGTCGTCGGAAAGATCGACGGTCTTCTCCGTGACCGCCACGCTCTCGGCCAGAGCGCGCAGGACGGCTTCATCGCCGCTGGCGTCGAGCGAGAAGTGGAGATTGCTCTCCTCGTCGATCCACTCGAGCGTGCTCCACAGCGATTCATCGCTCGCAAGGAAAAACTTGCCCTTGCAGCCGTTGACGGTGACCTCGGAAATTTCGGTGTCCTCGCCCATGTCGTAATAGCTGAACGAATCGTCCTGCATGTAGATATAGCTGAAAAGGATGAGGTCGTCGCCGCTCCGATAGCAGAGCTGGCGGAAGCCGGAGTCCTCGTAGCTCATATCTTCGTCCAGCGTGTAGCCGTCCGGCAGGGCGGTGATCGCGTAGAACGGCAGCTCGCCGGTGGGGGCGTCGCCCGCGTATTCATAGGAGACCTGCGAGCCCGTCCACGTTTCCACCCAGTGGATCATAGCGGCCCGCGCGGCGGGACTGGCGGCGGCAAAGCCGCTGAGCACGAGCAGAGCGACCAGAGCGACCATGGCCGCGCGCTTGGCGAGCTTGCTCCAGAAGCTCCGCTGCGCGGGGCGCTTGTAGGCCAGGGCCTCTTCGACGTATTTCGCGCCGATCTCGTTCATGGCGTCGGAAAAAAGCTCGGGTGTCATGCCAACACCTCCTGTTCGGTCAGATAGGTCTTGAGCTGCTTGCGCATACGCGTCAGGCGCAATCGGGCGTTGCCCTCGGTGATGCCGAGGAGCTTGCCGATCTCGGCAAAGCTGTCGGCGTACCAGTAGCGGCGCATGAAGAGCACACGGTTTTCCTTGCTCTGCGTGTCAAGAAAGCGCTCGATCGCGGCGGCGAGCTCTCTGGCCGCATAGTGCTCCTCCATCGCCTGCTGGGGCGAAGCGAGGAACGTTTCAAGCTCCTCCATGCACATATCGTAATGGCTGTTTCGTTTCATTGCCGTGTTGGCACGATAGCGCGTGATCGAACAGCGGCGGACGAGCGTGCCGACAAACGCCGGAAGCGATTCCGGACGCTGCGGCGGGATCGCGTTCCAGGTGCTTAAGTACGCATCGTTCACGCACTCCTCCGCATCCTGCGCGCTTGCAAGGATGTTGTCCGCGAGCTTGTGGCAGAGCTTGCCGTATTTCTTGTCCAGCTCGCTGATGGCATCCTCCGAGCGCGCAAAGAACAGCTCGATGATCTGCGCGTCTTCCATCGTGCAGCGCCTCCTTTCCTCGTGAAAAAGTGTTTCTACTTAAATAGACGCAATTTCCGGCAAAATGCTTCACGAAACCGTAAAATTTTTTTATTTTCCCTTTTTGACGGAAAAACCGGAGGATTTGTTCCTGCGCGGCGGGAGAAAAAGGGAAGATATCGACAAAATTATATTATAAATATAAGAAAACGGCCCCGCACCTTTTCGGTACGGGGCCGTTGATCCTGCATTTAAAGGTGCAGCCTTGCGTGCTCGCAGATCGCGTCGTATGTCTGCTGGCTGATGTCGTGCTCGATCTTGCACGCATCCTCCTCAGCGGTCTTTTCGTCCACGCCGAGGGCGATGAGAAATTTTGTGAGCGTGTGGTGGCGGTCGAGCATCTTTGCTGCGATTGCCATGCCGCGGTCTGTCAGCGTGATGAGGCCGTCGCGGTCCATCTCGATATATCCGTTTTCGCGCAGGCGCTTGGTCGCGTAGGTGACGCTGGGCTTCGTCACGCCCAGATGGTCAGCCACGTCGATCGAACGGATATAGCCGTGCTGCTCTTTCATCATCAGCATGGATTCGAGATAATCTTCAGATGCCTTTTGGATTTTCATGTGCGGTTTCACCAACTTCGCAATAAAGTACGATAATAGGTTAACATGCTCTAACAAAAAATGCAAGCATTAAAAAAATGTTCACAAAACCTCTTGACAAAATAGGTTAGAGAGATTAAACTTACGGGCGAAAGTTAAACGACACTAACTTTGCGCCGGCGAATTGCGGATCGCCGCGGGCAGAAAAGTGCCAGACCAACAGCATGCGGAGGGATAAATAATGATGCCGCTTACACTGGCGAATGCCGGAGAAGAAAATACCATCCTCAAAGTCGGCGGGAGCGCTGAAGTCAAAAAGCATCTCGAAGATCTCGGCTTTGTGGCCGGGGGCACGGTGAGTATCGTGTCGTCGCTCGGCGGGAACGTGATCGTCAAGGTCAAGGAAGCCCGCGTTGCCATTAGTGAAGAAATGGCAAGAAAAATCATGGTTTGAGCAATTTTTCAAATAAAAGGAGAGAGATTATGAAAACACTGCGTGAAGTCAAGATCGGCGAGACCGTCAAAGTCGTCAAGCTCCATGGCGAGGGCCCCGTCAAGCGCCGTATCATGGATATGGGCATCACCAAGGGCACTGAGGTGTTCGTGCGCAAGGTCGCGCCCCTGGGCGACCCGATGGAGGTCACCGTGCGCGGCTACGAGCTGTCGCTGCGTAAGGCGGACACCGAAATGATCGAAGTTGAATAATTTATTTCTACATAAGTTAAGGAAACTTAACAAGAAGGAGCAGTAAGAAAGATGGAAAAGCAGATCAAAATTGCCCTCGCGGGCAACCCCAACTGCGGTAAGACGACGCTGTTTAACGCCCTGACCGGTTCGAACCAGTTCGTCGGTAACTGGCCCGGCGTCACCGTGGAAAAGAAGGAAGGTAAGCTCAAGAAGCACGATGACGTGGTCATCATGGACCTTCCCGGTATTTACTCCCTGTCCCCCTACACGCTGGAGGAAGTTGTCGCCCGTAACTACCTGATCGGTGAGCGTCCCGACGCGATCCTGAACATCATCGACGGCACGAACCTCGAGCGTAACCTGTATCTCACCACCCAGCTCACTGAGCTCGGCATCCCCGTGGTCATCGCCATCAACATGATGGATATCGTCCGCAAGAACGGTGATGAGATCAACGTCAAGGAGCTCTCCCGTGAGCTTGGCTGCGAGATCATCGAGATCTCCGCACTCAAGGGCGACGGCGTCATGGACGCTGCCGAGGCTGCCATCCGCGCCGCCAAGGGTACCAAGACCGTCCCGATGCACACCTTCTCCGGCCCTGTCGAGCACGCCATCGCCCACATCGAAGAGGCGGCCGTGCACTCCATGCCGGAAGAGCAGCAGCGCTGGTACGCGATCAAGATCTTTGAGCGCGACGACAAGGTGCTCGCAAAGCTCAGCATCCCCACCGAGACGATGAACCACATCGAAGAGGACATCAAGGCGGCGGAGACCGAGCTCGACGACGACGCCGAGAGCATCATCACCAACGAGCGCTACATCTACATCGCACAGCTCATCAAGGGCTGCTACAAGAAAAAGAGCACGGAAAAGCTCTCCACCTCCGATAAGATCGATAAGGTCGTCACCAACCGCTGGCTGGGCCTGCCCATCTTCGCAGTCGTGATGTTCCTTGTGTACTGGGTCGCTATGGTCGGCGTGGGCGCGCCCGCGACCGACTGGGCAAACGACGGCCTGTTCGGCGACGGCTGGCATCTGTTCGGCATCGGCTCCGCCGCCTACGGCGAGGCGAGCGACGATTACACTGCCGCGACCGAAGCGGCTGACGCGTTCATCGGCCTCGACATGGAAGATGAGAGCTTCGACGCCGACGCGGCGCTCGAAGAGCTCAAGGCCTTCCAGCCCACCGAAGACACCGCCACCGTTGACGTTGAGGATGAAGAGACCCTCGCCATCAATGAGATGACCGCCTACTACGACGCGCTGCCCGAGGGCGCGGACAAGATGGACGATGTTGTCCAGATGACCTATGTGGACGCTGTCAGCTACTTCGAAGAGAACGGCTTTGACGAGCCCGACCCGGCTGACTACGGCGTTTGGGTCCCCGGTATCCCTGTTCTGATCGGCGATGCGCTTGACGCCGCCGGTACGGCTGACTGGCTCAACGGCCTGATCCTCGACGGTATCGTCGCCGGTGTCGGCGCGGTGCTCGGCTTCGTGCCTCAGATGCTCGTCCTGTTCCTGATGCTCGCCTTCCTCGAGGCCTGCGGCTACATGGCCCGTATCGCCTTCGTGCTCGACCGTATCTTCCGCAAGTTCGGCCTGTCCGGCAAGTCCTTCATCCCGATGCTCATCGGCACCGGCTGCGGCATCCCGGGCGTCATGGCCTCCCGTACCATTGAAAACGAGCGTGACCGCCGTATGACGATCATGACCACCACGTTCATCCCCTGCGGTGCGAAAGTGCCCTTCATCGCCATGGTCGCCGGCGCGATCTTCGGTGGTGCCGCATGGGTCGCCACCTCTGCCTACTTCGTCGGTATGGCTGCCATCATCATCTCCGGCATTATGCTGAAAAAGACGAAGATGTTCTCCGGCGACCCCGCCCCCTTCGTTATGGAGCTGCCCGCCTACCACTGGCCGACCGTCGGCAACGTGCTGCGCAGCATGTGGGAGCGCGGCTGGTCCTTCATTAAGAAGGCCGGTACCATCATCCTGCTTTCCACCATCGTTGTGTGGTTCACCACCTACTTCGGCTGGGTGGACGGCACGTTCCAGATGCTCTCTGAGGAACAGATCGACGCCTCCATCCTCGCCAAGATCGGCAATGCCATCGCATGGATCTTTGCGCCTCTCGGCTGGGGTACCTGGCAGGCGGCTGTCGCCTCCATCACTGGCCTTGTCGCCAAGGAGAACATCGTCGGCACCATGGGCATCCTGTATCCCGCCGGCTGGGCTGAGATCGGCGCGGCCTTCACGCAGATCAGCGGCTATTCCTTCCTGGTGTTCAACCTGCTGTGCGCTCCGTGCTTCGCGGCCATCGGCGCGATCAAGCGTGAGATGAACAACGCCAAGTGGACCTGGTTCGCCATCGGCTATCAGTGCGGCTTTGCTTACCTCATTGCCCTGATGATCAACCAGTTCGGCAACGCCTTCACCGGCAGCCTGAACGTCATCGGACTGATCGCGGCCATCGTTGTCCTCGCCGGTATGATCTACATGCTCTTCAAGCCCTACAAGGAAGCTACCAAGCTGAGCGACAAGCACTGATCCCTTAACACCGATACCCTGCGAAAGGAGTGATTTCCATGTTGAACTGGGTTACCGCAAACCTGTCGACGATCATCGTCTCTGCTATCCTGCTTGCCATAATCATTGCTATCTCCACCTATCTTATCCGGCAGAGAAAGAGGGGAAGAAACTCCTGTGGCTGTAACTGTGCACACTGCGCTATGCACGGCACTTGTCACAGTAAGCAGCATTAAATAGCACAGGAGACGCGGGACTTATCCACCCGCGTCTCCTGCGCCGTATGAAAGGAAATGATCTTAACATGTACGAAACCAAAGTGAAGATCGACGGCATGATGTGCAGCATGTGCGAATCGCACATCAACGACGCCATCCGCAACGCGTTCTCCGTGAAGAAAGTCTCCGCCTCCCACTCCAAGGGCGAAGCGGACATCATCAGCGAAGAGCCCATCGACGAGGCGAAGCTGCGCGAGACCATCACCAAGACTGGCTATGACTTCGTCTCCATGACGAGCAAGCCGTATGAAAAGCACGGCCTGTTCGGCTTTCTGAAGAAGTAAAAGACAAAATAAATATCCCCCGGCCTAGCCGGGGGTATTTCTTAGACGGGCGAAGCCCTATGTTACCAGCCACGCCTCATGCGGCGTTGGTACGATCTGACATCTGCATAGGCTTGTTACCAGCAGCCCGTAAACGGGCTTAGAAGTTGCCCATCGTCAGTTGTTCGCCCATCCTATCTTCCTCTAATTGATTCCGGATGTACTCTTCTATTTTCTTCGCATTCTTCCCCACGGTGTCCACGTAGTATCCGCGACACCAAAATTCGCGGTTTCTGTACTTGTACTTGAGATTTGGGAACTGTTCGTAGATCATCAGCGAGCTTTTGCCTTTCAGGTATCCCACAAAGCTCGAAACCGCAATTTTGGGCGGGATATCAAGGAGCATGTGAATATGATCCGGACATACTTCCGCCTCTACGATATTCACCTTTTTCCATTCGCATAACTGCCGCAGTATTTTCCCAATCTCCCTGCGTTTTTCGCCGAAGAACACTTTGCGCCGATACTTCGGCGCAAATACGATGTGGTATTTGCAATTCCACTTCGTATGCGCTAAACTGTTCGTGTCATTCATTCTTGAGTGACCTCCCTTTGTTTTGTAGTTTGCAGTTGCCAGACCGCATCTCTACTATAACAGAGGGAGTTTTATTTTTCCTCATCGGCAGCAGCCTCTTTTGAACCACTCGCCCTGCGAGTGGTTTTCGGGATACAAAAAAGAGACAGGCCGGAGCCTGTCTCTTTTCAGTTCGGGAAAATTACTCCTCGACAGGAGCCTCTTCCTCGCCGCTGAGCAGCGCGCGGATGCTGAGGGAGATCTTCTTCTTCTCCTCGTCGATGGCGGTGATCTTCGCGTCGACCATCTGGCCTTCGGACAGGACGTCGGAGGGCTTGTCGATGCGGCGGTCAGCGATCTGGGAGATATGGATCAGGCCGTCCACGCCGGGAACGACCTCAGCGAAAGCGCCGAAGGTCATCAGCTTGACGATGCGGACGTTGGCAACGTCGCCGACCTTGTAGGTGTTCATGAACACATCCCAGGGGTTCTGGGTGCGATCCTTGACGCCGAGGGAAATCTTGCGCTTCTCGGGGTCGAAGGAGATGACATACACGTCGAGGTGATCGCCGATGGAGACGACCTCGGCGGGATTCTTGATGCGGCTCCAGCTCAGCTCGGAGATGTGAACCATGCCGTCCACGCCGCCGATGTCGACGAACACGCCGTAAGAGGTCATGGACTTGACAACGCCGTCATAGTGCTTGCCGACCTCGATGCCTTCCCAGATGGCGGCCTGAGCAGCCTGACGCTCCTCGTTCAGCACGGACTTGATGGAGCCGACGACGCGGCGGCGGGCACGGTTGACCTCGGTCACGCGGAGCTTGACCTTCTGCTTGACCATCTGGCCAAGGTCGGAGTCCTTGGGCATGCCGCTCTGAGAAGCGGGCACGAACACGCGCACGCCCTTGACAGAAACGACGATGCCGCCCTTGTTCACTTCGGTCACGGTGCCTTCGAGAACGGTCTTGTCCTCAACGGCGGTCTCAATGTCTTCCCAGAGCTTGACAGCGTCGAGACGCTTCTTGGAGAGGGTGGCGTAGCCTTCCACGTCGTTGACGCGGACAACGTAAGCCTCGATCTCGTCGCCGACCTTGACGACGTCCTCGGGCTTGACGTCGGGGTCGCTGCTCAGCTCAGAAACAGGGATATAGCCTGCCTGCTTGCAGCCGACGTCGACCTGGATCTCGGTCGTGCCGATGGCGGTCACGATACCGGTCACCTTATCTCCTGTATTTAGAGTCTTGAAAGATTTTTCAAGCAGTTCTTCAAAGGATTCGCTGGTTTCAGGGGCAGTGGTGTTGATGTTTTCTTCCGTCATTGTTGTTAATACCTCCATAATGATACTCGCAGGAGTAGATGCGCCGGCTGTCAGTCCCGCCACACGGCATCCGGAAAAGAATTCCGGTGAGAGCTCGTCTGCGGATTCGATCTGGAGGACTTTTCCGCAGTTCTCTCTGCAAATCTCGGTCAAATGCCTTGTGTTGGCGCTTCTTCGGTCGCCCACAACCACCATCGCGTCTACCTTGGCGGAAAGTTCTGCTGCCTCAGTTTGACGTTTCTGCGTAGCATTGCATATTGTATCATTGATTTTCAGATTTGTACACTGTTTTTTTAGAAATTTCACGCAACTTTCCCAAAGCGCACGAATGCAGGTCGTTTGCGCCAGCATGATACTGGGTAAATGGGCAAAATCGGGGTGTTCCTGCAAGTATTTTTGCGCTTCCTGCACATTTTCAAAAATCAGCGGGTCGCTGCACCATCCTGCGATGCCCTGCACCTCGGGATGATGGCGCTCACCGATCAGGATGACGCGGCGTCCCTCGTGCTCTGCCTCCTGTGCAAGCTTTCGGATGCGCTCGACATGCGGGCACACGGCGCTCACGACCTCTGCCCCGCGCTCTCGCAGCGCATCAAGTGTCGCTCTCGACTCGCCGTGGGCGCGGATGAGCACGGTCTCCCCTGCCTTTGCCTGGTCGGGCGACGTGATGAGGCGCATGCCAAGGTCTTCGATCTCGCGCACGACGTCCGCGTTGTGTACGATGCTGCCGAGCATCGCGCCGCCGCGCGCTTTTGCCGTTTCGCGCGCAAGGTTGACCGCGCGCTCCACGCCATAGCAGAAGCCCGCGGTCTCAGCTAAGATGACCTTCACAGCGGCGCGCCTCCCACCTGCTGGCCGCCGAGCGCGTAGGCCTGACGCAGCATTTCGTCGGCGATGGCCTGCAATTCTTCGGACGTGCCGCGGCGGCCCGTGACCTCAGGCACATACGGCTCGCCGAAGATGATGCGCGTTTTATGGAAGGGCTTTTTCTGCCCGTCGCAGAACACCGGCACGAGCGTCGCACCCGTGCGCACGCCGATCATCGCGATGCCCGCGTGCGCGTGCGCGGGGAGTCCGTCGTGATAGCCGACGCCGCCCCGGATCGTCGTCCCCTCGGGGAAGATCAGAAGATTCTCACCCTTGTGGAGCACCTGCATCGCGGTCTTGATGGACTGGATATCCTTGCCGTCGCGCTGGACGGGAAATGCGCCGAGCGTGCGGATGAGCCACGCGAGCGCGCGGTTGTCGAAGAGCTCGGCCTTGGCCATAAAGTGCAGATGGTAGTCGAGCGGCAGGCACAGGCCGATGAGCACGGGGTCTAAGTCCGTTGAATGGTTCGGGCACAGCAGGACACTGTGCTTCGGAAGATTTTCAAGCCCCTTGACGTCCACGCGGTAGATCCACAGCAGCACCCGACCGATGATCCAGATAAACGCAAAAAAGATACGGTGCATCATTTCAATTTCTCCTGAATGAGGCTCAACAGCGCCTGCTCGCTCTCTTCAAAGCTGAGCTTCGACGTGTCGAAGTGCACGGCGTCCTCTGCCTCGCGCAGCGGGGCGATGTCGCGGTGCATGTCCTGATAGTCGCGCTCGTTGATCTCGCGCAGTACCTCTTCATACGCTTTGGGCGTGCCGCGCTCGGAGAGCTCGAGACAGCGGCGGCGCGCGCGCTCCTCGGCCGAAGCCGTCAGGTAAATTTTGAGGTCGGCATCCGGCAGAACGACCGTGCCGATGTCGCGCCCGTCCATGATGACGCTTCTCTTGCGCGCGATGTCGCGCTGCATCTCGAGTAAGTACGCGCGTACGCACGGCAGCGCCGAGACGTTCGAGGCGTACATCGAAATTTCCGGCAGGCGAATTTCGGTGCTGACATCCTTGCCGTCAAGCAGCATTTTCTGTCCGCTATTCTCGTTAAATGCCATGTCGATCTGAATTTCTTTCAGCAGCGGCGCGATCTGGGATTCGTCCTTGGCGTCCAGTCCGCGGGAAAACGCCGCGTAGCCGATGGTGCGGTAAATCGCGCCCGTGTCGACATGCAGAATGTTCAATTTCTTGGCGACGGCCTTGGCGAGCGTACTCTTGCCCGCGCCGCCGGGGCCGTCAATGGCAATGGAAAAATGCTTTTTCATCTGTTTGATTCTTCCCTCTTACAATAAATATGTGCTTACTGCGTCAGCAGTGCGTCCGCGGCAGCCTCGCCCGCGGCCTTGCCGGTCGCCCAGGCGATTTGCAGATTGTAGCCGCCCGTGTAGGCGTCTACGTCGATGATCTCGCCGGCAAAGTACAGGCCGCCGATCTTTTTCGACGCCATGGTCTTCGGATCGATCTCCCCCACCTTGACGCCGCCGGAGGTGATGATCGCGTTTTCGACCGGCATCGGCGCGCTGACATTGACCGTCCAGCGCTTTAAGAGCGTGCGGATGGTCTCGCGCTGAGCGCGCGTGATGTCGTGCACCTTTTCGTGCGGAGGAATGCCCGAGCGGTCGATGAATTCGTCGATCATCTTCTGCGGCAGAAGCGCGCCGAGCACGTTGCAGTAGTCGCTGTTTGCGTGCTTTTCAAAATCCGACAGCAGGCGCTTGTCGAGCATTTGCTCGTCGAGCGCGGGCTTGAGGTCGATCTCCAGTCGGTACTGCTTTTTGTCGAAATGCCGCATGTGCGCGCTGGCCGACAGGATGAGCGGCCCGCTCACGCCGAAGTGCGTGAACAGCATTTCGCCGAAATCCGAGTGGATCTTTTTGTTGTTTTCGTATACCGTCAGCGCAACGTTGCGCAGGCTCAGCCCTTGCAGTACCGCGCATTCGCGTGCCTCGAGCGGCACGAGTGAGCCGCGCAGCGGCGTGACTGTGTGGCCGAGCGCTTCCGCCATGCGGAAGCCGTCGCCCGTCGAGCCCGTCGCAGGATAGGACAGCCCGCCCGTCGCCAGAATGACGGCGGAGGCGGTGTAGTCCCCTTTTTCGCCCTTGACGGCGGCGACATGGCCGTCTTCGACCGAAATACCGAGCGCGCGGTCGCGCACGAGCTTGACGTGCAGACGCTTGAGCTCGCGCTCAAGCGCCGCTGTGATGTCGAATGACCGGTCGGACACGGGAAACACGCGCTTGCCGCGCTCGACCTTGAGCGGCACACCGAGCCCCTCGAAAAAATCGATGGCGTCGTGCCCGTCGAAGCGGGAAAACACGGAGTATAAAAACCGCGGGTTCTGCGGCACGTGGGCGAGCAGCTCTTCGCAAGTGCTGTCGTTCGTCACGTTGCAGCGGCCCTTGCCGGTGATGTTCACCTTTTTGCCGAGGCGCTCGTTTGGATCGAGCAGCGTCACGTGCGCACCCTTGCGCGCGGCGCAGATCGCGGCCATCATGCCGCCCGCGCCGCCGCCGATGACAACGATCGCCTTATTCATCTTCGATCTTGCCGAAAATGTCGAAGCGCTCCCAGATGTGCTCGAGTTCGGAGAACGTCGCGGAGATGTCTGCGCCCTTCTTGTTGGCCACGGCCAGAATGAGTGCGTTGAGCATGCTCATGGGCGCCGCCAGCGAGTCGACGAACGAGATCATCTCGCTGCGCACGAGCAGCGAATTGCTGGACATCTGGTTGATGGGCGACATCTCGCTGTCTGTCACGCCGACGATCGTCGCGCCGCGGTCGCGCGCAAACTGGATGGTCTTGAGCGCAAGCTCGCTGTAGCGCGGGAAGCAGATACCGATGACCACATCGTCTTTGGAGACGCGGAAGAGCTGGTCGAACGAGCCGGCCGCGCCGCCGTTGACCAGAGTGACGTTGTCGAAGATCAGGCGGAAGTAGAAGTTTAAGTACCCTGCCAGAAACGAGGACGAACGGAAGCCCACGATGTAGATGCGGCGCGCGCCGATGATCGTGTCGACCACGCGCTCAAATTCCGCGCCGTCGGTCTGGTCGATGGCCATGCGGATCTTCTCCATGTCGCGCTGCAGGACGTTCGTCATCAGATCGGACCCTGCGAGCTCGCCGTCCGATGCCTGAATGCGCTGGATGCTCGTGAGCTTGCCGCGGATCATCTCCTGCAATGCACGCTGCATGCTCGGATACCCCTCGTAGCCGAGCTGGGTGGCAAAGCGCACGACGGTCGACTCGCTGACCTGCACGGTCTTGCCGAGCTTGCTGGCCGTCATAAACGCGGCCTTATCGTAGTTTTCCAGAATGAAGCGGGCGATGAGCTTCTGCCCCTTGGAAAAGCTGCTCATGTTCTTTTCGATATTATGTAAGATATTCTTCGTCATAAAATCGTCCTCTGTTACTTTGATTTTGTTGCATGGAGCTCTTGCTCCGTTAGATCGCGCCACACGCCGACGGGAAGAGCCCCGAGTTTGAGCGCGTGCTCCTGCACGCGCTTTAGGCGCTTGACGTGTAATCCGGCGGCGGCGCACATGCGCCGGATCTGCCGGTTTTTTCCTTCATGGATGGTGATGGAGAGAACGGCGGTGTCCCTCCCCTGCCGCAGCACGCGCACCTGCGCGGGCCGGATGGGCTCGCCGTCGAGCTGTGTCATGGAAGCGAGCGCTTCTGCCGCTCCCCTGACCTCGCCCGCGACGCTGACCTCGTAGACCTTGTTGACCTCGTAGCGCGGGTGCAGAAGATGCTGCATCCATTCGCCGTCGTTCGTCAAAAGCAGCAGTCCCTCGGAGTCGAGGTCGAGCCGCCCGACGGGATAGACGCGCGCGCCGCAGTCTCTGACGAGCTCGGCGACGGTCTTTCGCCCTTTTTCGTCAGAGAGCGTGCAGACATAACCGCGCGGCTTGTTGAGCATCAGGTAGCGCTTCTGCCCCTCCTGTGTGAGCGGCCTGCCGTCGACGGTAATTTCGTCGACTTCGGGGTCGGCCTTCTGCCCGAGAAGCGCAGTCTTGCCGTTCACGTGCACGCGTCCCGCGGCGATACACTGCTCGGCGGTGCGACGGGAGCAGAGCCCCGATTCGGCGATGAGCTTTTGAATTCTTGCTTCGGCCAGGTCGATCCCTCCTTTACTTTGCCGACAGAAATTGCCAGAGCTTTTCCGCCAGCGACTTATTTTTGCTTGTTTCGCTCTTTGTTTCCTGCGCCTGTACGCTGCGCGCGCTGACAAGGTCAACTCTTCCGACCTCAGTCTCGCCGCAGGAGATGACGAGCGTGCCGAACGTTTGTCCCTTCCGCACGGGGGCGGAGACGGTTTGCGGCAGCTCGGCGCGCACGCTCAATGCTTCATTTTCCGCGGTGGGATAGCGGAAGCTCTCCGCCGCCACGGCGGACACACTCTGCCCGTCGACGCTTACGCTGCCGTAGGCCTCGCCTTTTTTCGCACCGCTTGAGAGCGCATACGCCGAAAAGCCGTAGTCGTAGAGTGCCGCGTGATCCGCCCAATCGCTGCCGTCGTGCAGCGTGACGGCGATCATGCGCATCCCGCCGCGCTCGGCACAGGTGACGAGTGTGCGCCCTGCGTCGCCGGTGTAGCCGGTCTTGAGACCGACGCAGCCGGAGTACGACGCGAGCAGCTTATTGT